>ERZ791625.28-NODE-28-length-128054-cov-19.617013_pt1 | contig 128054 bp, 125 predicted proteins | sample MGYA00510267_ERZ791625 | MGnify/ENA primary metagenome ERZ791625 (study PRJEB30046, sample SAMN00715229) | human gut metagenome | study: EMG produced TPA metagenomics assembly of the A metagenome-wide association study of gut microbiota in type 2...
CCTTCGGTATTGGTTTTCACCGGTGCCGAATGCATGATGTTGTACTCCAGCACCTTTCTGTTGGGGAGAGGTTTGCTGGTAGAGGTCTTCAGAGTCTGGAAATAAGAGGGCAAGACCTCTTTCTCCTGTTCTGTTTCCGGGTTATTTCCGGTCTCGTTTGTGGGTTTAATCTCTTTCATTTCTTTTTGGGTTTTATGAGTTTGAATTTTTGGTTTAATTCCGACTTTTTCATCGCAACAGAATTGTAGGCTAGGACATTTTTCCAGTGACTCAAACTATTGCTGAGGTCGTCCCAATGTACCGAACCTTTGTGCAGTATCCATTTGCTCACTTCATCGCAGTAATACCAGAATCTGGTTTTTCCTTGGCTGTTTCCTTCATATTCCCAGGTCGTACCATTCAAGGCATCCTCCAGATCCTTGTTTATGAGAATGGATATGATGGCTTTATCCATTGCGTAGAGGATTTCAGGAGTGATCATCTTATTTTTTATCTTTTCCGATATTGTGTCGCGTCCACCCATTACTATTCTGATGTCTGTGGCATTTACACCACATACGTTGGCGATAGCCATTTTTACGCTGGCTTCTTCTTCCATTTCTGCTGAAAATTTCAGCACTTCTTGTTTTGTTACGTTATTATTTTCCATGCTGCGAAGTTACACAAAAAGCTGCACATTGGCAGTGAGGGCTATAGCCCTCACTTTTTACAAAGAATAACCTAGGTTAAAGTTTTTAACGCAGCATTTTTGCGCCCATTTTTGTAGGGGTATTTCGAAGAAGAAGTAGTGAGGAAGTGAAACATCGGAAAAGTGACGAGGTGAAGGGTGAAGGGTATATTTTAAATCTTATATTATATTCTTTTTTTTAGGATTTTTGGAAAAACCGGAAAGCCAGAAAAATGAAAAAACGGATTTTTTTCCTTGCCGCGCGTATATATAAAAAAGAGTTTTCAAACCTTCACCCTTCACCTTTTTATTTAACATTTTGTGTGTCAAATAGTTACGGGTGAAGGGTGGTGAAGGGTGTTTTTCGCTTTTTATAAACATATTTTAAGAATTCAGCCCGTTTTTACATATTTTAAGCGTTTATTTTTAGTTCCAAAAGGGGTGCCTTTTTTTTAGGGTTCCTTTTTTCCTCTTTTCTTACCGCTGAAATCTTTGAAAAAGCGAGTGGGGTAGGGAATCACATCTTATGTTGTGTTAAACAATTATCAGATAAAAGAAGTTAACGGTACCGAATAAGGACTGATTTTTAAACAAATATTAACGCAGAAAACTTGAAGTTTCGCATATTATATTCAGGTTTCGCAGGTTCAGGAGTTAAGGAGTTAAAGAGTTAAATGAGTTAAAGAAGTTAAATGAGTTATCGCTCCCTATAGTCGCTGAGGAGTTAAGACAACAGTCTTCTAGCTCAAACTTAGGACATTTGTTCCTTAACTTTCTTCTAACTTCCCTTAACTTCCCTCTAACTTCCCCACATGCGAAGTTCTGAAAATAAAAAGAGGGTGAGTCATCTGGTTATGACACACCCTCTTTTTGGCTTTTTATTTCTTTTTCTTCTTCTTCTTCTTTTTGATGCCGAAGAAATCGCGGAGGCCGTTGAAGTCTTTCTTCATGATGAGACCGAGACCCTGCGTGTTCAGACTGTTGCGCGTAAAATAGCGGTCGTTGGTCTGATTGTACATGCGTATGGCGAGGTTGCCGTTAGGGAAGATGAGGTAGCGGAGGTCAAAATCGCCGATGAAACTCTGCGTGGCATTCGGATTGTCGCGATAACCGAACTGGCCATTGAAGAGTAACCGGTTGTTGAGCAGCTTGCCGCTCAGAATGCCCTCATATTCGGCATTGTTGAAACCTTCATCGCCCGTAGATATGTTGGCACCGAAATTCCAGTTGTTGCTCTTCACCACGTTGGAAAGTACGGTGTTCAGCTGCTGCGAGATGGTGCCGCTCAGCAGGCTCTGCATCGCCAGCGAAGTCTGACTCTGCTGTTCGCCATCCTCGCTCACCTGGTTGTTGTTGGTCTGGGCGTAGAACCTGCCGATGCCCAAGAGATAGAGCACCTGCTGGTTCATCTCTTCCTGCGAATTGATGATAGAGTAGATCATCTGCTTCGCATCGCTGTTAACCGTAGGCAGGTCCATCGAGAAATCTACCTTAGGCGATTGAGGCGTGCCGGTGATGTCCATCAGGCAGTCTACGCGGATGTTGTTGCCCGAGAACGAACGGCCTATGCGCAGGTCGCTCAGCGGCACTCCGTTTACGGTATATTTAGCCCGCAGGTTGAGTGGGGCGTTGTATGGATTGCCACCGAAGGCGATGGTGCCGCCCGGCATAAACTCGAACTCCTTCTTGATGAGATTCTGGATGGTGAGCTTGTAGGTGCCGTGGTCTACCACATAGTTGCCAAACATGTCGAACGAGCCCTTGTTGAAGTAGTTGGCGCGAATTACGCCATCTCCGTTCAGGGTGATGTAATCGCCCGACTGCTCGTCCATAATCAGCTTGAGCGTGAGGTTCTGGTTGGTGTTTACGAGGAAGTTGATGCGCATATCCGATTCGAAATCGATGTCATCCTCTCTCTGTTTCGTGGTTGGAGCCCCGTTCAGGCTGTCCATGATATCCGGCACAATCTCGTGCCAGTGGATAAAGCTCTTGTCGCTGATGGCGTCCGGACTTGCCACATTATATACAAAGATGCTGCCCGGTTCGGGCTCGGCGTTGATATCGATGACGGTTTCGCCGCTCTTGCCGTGGATGCCTACCACGCCCGTGGCATAGATGGTGCCATAGAAGGTGTTGTCGCCAAACTCGCGGGTATCGAAGCCCAGGAAGTTGTGCGCCTTGATATCGAGGTCGTAGCTCAGCCTTGTGAGGTGCTTGTGGTGGATGCCTCCGCTCAGGATGGCTATGTTGCGGTTGCGGTCGAAGATGGTATCATTCTCTATGAGGATATCATCTGGGATAGCGTGGGCACGGAGCGCATCGAAGGTATAATCGGTGTTGAGCTGCTTGAGGTGCACCTTGCCATGAGCGGTAATATCGCCTACGAGATTGACGCTTTTCAAATCGCCCACCACATTGAGATGACCATCGCCCCAGGCTTCTACCTGGTTCATGAAACTGCCGCAGAAATTCTCGAGGAATTTCATGCTGGTGCCCTGGGCATCGATACCCAGGTCGATATAGTTGCGCTTAGGCGAGACGTATCCGTTGATGAGCGTCTGATGCTCCGGACCATCATCGGCAACTGCATGAATATCAATCTGTTCGAGCTCCTTGTTGAAGTTGACACCAGCATGGAGTACACCGAGCGGTCCGTTTTCGAAGGTAAACTCCTTCACGTCTAGCTGGGCGTAGGCATCAGGGTCGTTGAAGAGGCTCTTGATGATAGCCTTGCCCGAAGCCTTGCCGGTGAAATCTACCGAATGGAAATTGATGAGGTTCAGCACGTATGCCACATCCACATCCTTCAGGTCGGCTACGATAGAATCGGTCTTCTCGGGTGTGGCAAGACCGGAAACGATGACGTGCTGCTGGTCGTGGCTCACGGCAAAATGGTCTACCAGCAGGCGCTTCTTGCTGTAGATGATGTCGGCAGGATGAACCTTCCACGGTGTGCCGTCGATTCTGATTTCAGACGGGTGTATGGTTACGTGGGCGGTAGAAACATGATCTTCGTTCTTGAAGAACTGCGCCCTGGTATCGATGATGCCCTGGATAGGGAGTTTTGCCGAATGGTTGTTGTAGAAGAGCTTGGCGAAGAGCTGGTTGTCGGCAGCGGCTGCCTTTACGTGGATGCCCGGTCCGTTATCTCCCCATTTGCCCTGCCTGATCTGCGCATCTACCTTGAGCGAATCGTTGATGGTATGCAGTCGCACTTTGGCTCCATGATAGTCTTTTGCGTCATAGCTGAAGTCAGGCACGCTGGCATAGATGTTGACAGTTTTCTCGGCATCGTTCATGAATCCATCGGCAAAGACGGGCTGCTCTATCTTCAGCGGAATGCCCAGCATGCGCTGCAGTATCTCGGTAGAGGTGATTTCTGCCTGGAAGGTGAAATGATTCTTCGCACTCCTGTCTACCTTGCCGATGCCCGGAAGGGTAGGCAGTTTGCTGGCTACCAGGTTGGTGAAGCTCTTGGTGAGGGTAGCGTAATCGTACTCTCCGTTAACATGGATGCTGGCGAACGGGGCTTCGAGGTCGAAATAGCTGTCCTTGCCCTGGTTCTTGGCGCTTACGGTGATGTCATCGAGACTGTAGGTCTTGTCGGCTACCTTCAGTCCCAGGATGGTTGGCAGCAGATGCTGTACATGGGCAGTAGCTGCATACTGCTTGTGCGGGATGGAGTAGGAGCCTTCTACCTGGATGTTGGCGTTAGGGTCGGCGATGGATGCGAGTCCCTCGAGCAATCCCCGGTTATAGCTGCCGTCTATCTGAATGTTGCGGTAGCTGTACTTGTTGAAATCGAAGCGCGGAATGCTGCCCTTGGCATAGAAATGTTGCTTGTTGCCGTGAGCCGAAAGCGATGCTGCCAGGATGCCGAACTGCCCGTTGTCGAGGATTCGGCCCAGGTTGATGCCCTGGGTGTTGATGCTAGCCTTGAGCTCGGAGCCAGCTTTTTCGGCCTTGATGGCTACTTCGCCCACGCCGGTCTTCAGCTGGCCGCGGGTGCCTGCCTTCTTGCCAGCACCATATACTTCACCTATATAATATATGTCGCCCAGGCGCAGCACTTCTTTCGGAATGCTGATGCGTTTGCCCAGATTTCTGGAAACCTCTCCGATGCCATCGCCTGATATCTTGAGGGCTGAGATGTTTGCCTTCCAGCGCAGAAGGCGGTCCCAATCGCTCACACGGCCGTTAGCCCTGAGCATCAGACTGCCGCTCTGAGTCTTGAATTCGAGGTTATGGATGCGGGCAGATGTACTGGTGCCCGAAAACTGGAGATGAAGCTGCAGGGCATCCTTGAACTTGCGGAGTTCAGGCACGAAGCAAGCAATATCGGCAAGCGTGATGACGGATGGCTTGATGCCGCCCTGAAACTGGAGTGTAGGCTCTACGATATGCTTGTTCTCGATGCGGTAGGTAGCGCGCAGGTCATCAAACTGCAATTGCGAATGAGGGAGCTCGATGCTGAAGTCTCTGAGCAGGGCTTGCTGCTGGTCGGCATCGAGTTTGAATCTCAGATTTCTGAGTTGAAGTCCTGATTTATCTTTCAGCGATATCTTCTTGACAGTCAAATGGATATCCTTGTCTGTGAGATGGCCCAGAATAATGTGGGCAGAGAGGTCGGTGATGCCTAGATGCTGCGGCGAAAAGACGCCCGGCTCAGGCGCAATATCGCGCTGGTTGTAGGCAACGGCACCATGGCGGATAATCAGGCTTCCGATGTGCAGGTCGAGCGGAGTATGGCGGGTGGTATCTTTCGAAGCCAGCGAATCGAGCACGAACTGGATGTTCATCGGGCTCTTGGCATCCTGCTTGTAGATGTTGGCATTGAGCCCGAAGAGCTGGGCAGATGAAACCGAAATCTTGCCATCCTTCAAAGGCAGGAAATCGAGCTTTGCCGATACGCGCGAAGCACAGATCATGCTGTCGCCCTTCTGGTCGAGCATCATCACGTCATCTATGATAATGCGGTTGAAGAAGCCCAGATTCACCTTTCCGATACTTACCTGAGTGCCGAATTTCTGAGCCAGCGCACCGGCTACTTCAGAGCCGATGAAGGCCTGTACTGGTGGCACGTGCAACAGTACGACAAGCAAGAAATAGACAGCAGCCAGCGTCCATATAATGCTATTGATGATATGTTTTAAATGTTTCAGAGTTGCTTTCTCTAGTTTACAAAAATGTTACTAATTTGAATTTTGCGACAAAATTACTGAAAAATCGGCATAAAATCGAATAATTCACACAATTTTTCTTTTTTATATCACTTTTTTTCACTATTTTTGCAGCACGTTAGAAGTTTCAGCATAGAAGAAGATAAAATATATGTTTTATGGCAGATGGCCAGTATAGCGTCTTGATGAGGGCGCTGACGCATATATCTTGAAGTGATTAGTAAATTTATATTTAATATTTTTTTAATGTAGTTATGGCAAATGTAATTAAGTTACGTAAAGGCTTGGACATTAACCTTACGGGTAAGGCTTCCAAGGATGTAACGCTCCAGGTGGCTCAGGCTGGCGAGTATGCGCTGGTTCCTGCGGCTTTCGTGGGTGTGACTCCTAAGGTAGTGGTACGCGAGGGCGAGCATGTCAATGCCGGAGATGCCTTGTTTGTGAACAAGGCTTGCCCGGAGGTGAAGTTTGCCTCGCCAGTGAGCGGAGAAGTAACCGCCATTGAGAGAGGTGAGCGCCGAAAGGTGCTCTGCGTGAAGGTGAAGGCCGACGCAGTACAGACCTCTACGGATTTTGGTAAGAAAAACGTTGATGCGTTAGACGGTGAGGCTGTCAAGCAGGCGCTGCTTGAGGCTGGTCTCTTCGGATACATCAACCAGTTGCCTTATGCTGTGTCCACAACTCCCGACACCAAGCCTAAGGCAATTTTCGTTTCCGCCCTCCGCGACATGCCGCTCGCAGCCGACTTTGAGGTAGAACTCAAAGGCAACGAAGAGGCTTTCCAGACGGGTTTGACAGCCTTGAGCAAGATTGCGAAAACTTATCTCGGTGTTGGCGTTGACCAGCACAGCAATGCGCTCGGCGAGGCTAAGAACGTAGAACTCAATGTATTCGACGGTCCTTGCCCGGCAGGTAATGTAGGCGTACAGGTGAACAACATCGACCCGGTAAACAAGGGCGAGGTGGTTTGGACAGTAGATCCAGCATCGGTTATCTTCTTCGGAAGACTCTTCCTGACAGGTAAGGTTGATTTGCACAAGACTGTAGCTGTGGCTGGTAGTGAAATCAAGACTCCTGGCTATGCTGAAGTATTGGTAGGTACACCTTTAAGCAGTTTTGTAGCCAATCAGCTGAAAGCTGCTGACCATGTGCGACTTATCAATGGTAATCCACTTACCGGTGTAAAGACGACCACAGCCGATTTCGTAGGTGGTCATACATCAGAGATTACAGCCATCCCAGAGGGTGATGACAACGACGAGATGCTGGGTTGGATTCTTCCACGTACCGATCAGTTCTCTACATCGCGTTCATATCTCTCCTGGCTCTTCGGCAAGAAGAAGGAGTATAATCTCGATGCCCGCGTGAAGGGTGGCGAGCGCCACATGATCATGAGCGGCGAGTATGACAAGGTGCTCCCGATGGACATCTATGGTGAGTATCTCATCAAGGCAATCATCGCCGGCGATATCGACAAGCAGGAGCAGCTCGGTATCTACGAGGTAAGTCCTGAAGATTTTGCTGTGGCTGAGTTCGTGGATTCATCTAAGCTCGAATTGCAGAAGATTGTACGCGAGGGCTTGGATACCCTGCGCAAGGAGAACGCTTAGTTTTTAGTACTGTTAATTATTAAAATAATGAGTGCATTAAGAAATTATCTCAATAAGATAAAGCCTAACTTCCAGAAGGGAGGTAAGCTGCATGCCTTCGAGAGCGTGTTTGACGGTTTTGAGAGCTTCCTGTACGTGCCTAATACGACAGCGAAGAGCGGAGCCAGCATCCACGATTCCATCGACTCGAAGCGCATTATGAGCTTTGTGGTAATCGCCCTGATTCCTGCTTTGCTCTTCGGTATGTATAATGTGGGATACCAGAATTTCAAGGCTGCAGGTACACTGGATACTGCCAGCTTCATCGAGGTCTTCGGCTTCGGATTCCTGGCTGTCCTCCCTAAGTTGCTGGTTAGCTACATCGTGGGTCTCGGCATCGAGTTTGCCTGGGCTCAGTGGAAGCACGAGGAAATCCAGGAGGGTTACCTCGTCAGCGGTATCATCATCCCATTGATCATTCCTATCTCTACACCGCTGTGGATGCTCGCCCTGGCGTGCGCCTTCGCAGTCATCTTCTGCAAGGAGATCTTCGGTGGTACCGGTATGAACATCTTCAATGTGGCTGTGGGTGCCCGTATGTTCCTCTTCTTCTCATATCCATTGGCTATGAGTGGTGATAAGGTCTGGGTGGCTAAGGATGCTATCTTCGGTCTGGGTAACACCCTGCCTGATGGCTTCACAGCTGCTACTCCTCTCGGACAGCTGGCTCAGGGCAGCATGCCTTCAGCTAGTCTCTGCGATTCTATCATCGGTTTCATTCCTGGCTGTATCGGTGAGACTTCAGTCATCGCCATCGCCATCGGTGCCATCATCCTTCTCTGGACAGGCATCGCATCATGGAAGACCATGGGCAGCGTATTCGCAGGCGGCATCGTGATGGCGCTTATCTTCCAGGCTCTCGGCATGACACCTATCGCCTGGTATGAGCACATCGTTCTCGGTGGTTTCTGCTTCGGTGCCGTATTCATGGCTACCGACCCTGTAACCTCAGCCCGTACTGAGAAGGGTAAGTACTTCTACGGATTCTTCATCGGGGCCATCGCCGTTATCGTACGTGTGATGAACCCAGGTTATCCAGAGGGTATGATGCTCGCTATCTTCTTTGGCAACATGTTTGCTCCACTCATCGACTACTGTGTAGTTCAGGGCAACATCTCACGCCGTGCTAAACGTGCTATTAAATAATGTAGGAGGAATGTAGATATGAAGACAAATTCAAATAGCTATACTATTATCTATTCGGTTATCATCGTGGTAATCGTGGCATTCCTGCTCGCGTTCGTGTCTTCTTCGCTGAAGGCAACACAGGATGCCAACGTGGCTCTTGATACTCAGAAGCAGATTCTCAACTCGCTGAACCTGCGCGACCTTGACAACGCTACTGCGGCTGCCAAATATAAAGAGGTGGTGAAGGACGAGAAGGAGAAGGACGGCATGAAGTATTACGAGTGCGAGATTGATGGTCAGAAGAAGACCGTTTACTCTGTAAAGGGTATGGGTCTCTGGGGCGGCATTTCAGGCTTCATCGCCGTGGATGCCGACAACAACACCATCTATGGCGTATATTTCAACCACGAAGGCGAGACTGCCGGACTTGGTGCTGAAATCAAGGACAATCTGAAGTGGCAGCAGAAGTTCCAGGGCAAGAAGATTCACAAGGATGGAGTAGAGGGCATCGCTCTGGGCGTTGAGAAAGACGCTCCTGCCGGCGACCCTAACAATGTAGATGCCGTTACCGGTGCTACATTGACATCCGATGGTGTGGATGCAATGCTCAAGGAAGGTCTTGCTAAATTCATTAAATAATTAAGCGAAATTATGGCATTATTTAGTAAACAAAATAAGGAGGCATTCATCAAGCCACTGAACGGCGACAACCCTATTCTCGTTCAGGTGCTTGGTATCTGTAGTGCCCTGGCTGTTACTTCCCAGCTGAAGCCAGCCATTGTGATGGGACTTGCCGTTACTATCATCACGGCATTCTCTAACGTGATTATTTCCATCATCCGCAACACCATCCCTCAGCGCATCCGTATCATCGTCCAGTTGGTGGTAGTTGCTGCCCTGGTTACCATCGTGAGCCAGGTGCTGAAGGCTTTCGCCTATGACGTGAGCGTGCAGCTCTCCGTGTATGTGGGTCTGATCATCACTAACTGTATTCTGATGGGTCGCTTGGAGGCGTTCGCCATGATGAACAAGCCTTGGCCTTCATTCCTCGATGGTGTAGGTAATGGTTTGGGTTACGCCCTCATCCTCGTGATTGTGGGTGCTGTTCGTGAGTTTCTGGGCCGCGGCTCATTGCTCGGTTTCCAGCTGATACCGGAGGGAGCTTACAACTTCGGATATGTTAACAACGGTATGATGACCATGCCAGCCATGGCATTGATTCTCGTTGGATGTGTAATCTGGGTACATCGTGCCTATATTTATAAGGAGGAGAAGTAAGATGGAGCACGCAATAAGTTTGTTTTTCCGTTCGATTTTCGTCGATAACATGATTTTCGCCTACTTCCTGGGTATGTGTTCATACTTGGCAGTATCCAAGAACGTGAAGACCTCTTTGGGCCTGGGCTTGGCAGTAACCTTCGTGTTGCTCATCACCGTGCCTGTAGATTACCTGTTGCAGACCAAGGTGCTCAGCGCCGATGGCATTCTGGGTGTTGACCTCACTTACCTGAGCTTCATCCTCTTCATCGCCGTCATCGCCGGTATCGTGCAGCTGGTAGAGATGATTGTAGAGAAGTTCTCACCATCGCTCTATGCAGCGCTGGGTATCTTTTTGCCATTGATTGCCGTAAACTGTGCCATCATGGGTGCATCGCTCTTCATGCAGCAGCGCATCCTGATGGAGCCTACCAATACTCAGGCTATCACCTCTGTATGGGATAGCATCGTTTATGCCGTAGGTTCCGGTCTGGGTTGGACTCTCGCCATCGTTCTGATGGGAGCCATCCGCGAGAAGATGCAGTATTGCGACGTGCCAAAGCCATTGCAGGGACTTGGCATCACATTTATCACAGTAGGCCTCATGGCAATGGCTATGCTTTGCTTCTCAGGCTTGAAAATCTAAAATAGGAGGACTATAGATATGGGTAATACATCATTTATATTGGCTAGTATCGGAGTTTTCCTCGTGGTGATTCTCCTGCTGGTTATCATCCTGCTCGTGGCTAAGAAGTATCTGAGCCCTAGCGGAAATGTAAATATCGTAATCAATGGCGACAAGACCATCAACGTGCCTCAGGGCAGCAGTTTGATGACTACGCTGAATGAGAACGGCATCTTCCTGCCTTCTGCCTGTGGCGGTAAGGCAAGCTGTGGCCAGTGTAAGGTTCAGGTGCTCGAGGGCGGCGGTGAGATTCTCGATTCAGAGAAGCCTCACTTCACCCGCAAGCAGATTAAGGACCACTGGCGCCTGGGATGCCAGTGCAAGGTGAAGGGCGACCTGAAGATCAAGGTGCCTGAGAGTGTGATGGGCGTGAAAGAGTGGGAGTGCGAGGTTATCTCCAACAAGAACGTTTCATCATTCATCAAGGAGTTCAAGGTGGCTCTGCCTCCAGGCGAGCACATGGACTTCGTTCCGGGTTCTTACGCTCAGATCAAGATTCCTGCATACGACTGCATCGATTACGACAAGGATTTCGACAAGGATCTCATTGGCGAGGAGTACATCGGAGCATGGAAGAAGTTCAACATCTTCTCTCTCAAGGCTCACAATCCAGAGCCTACCGTTCGTGCTTACTCTATGGCGAACTATCCTGACGAGGGTGACATCATCACCCTGACCGTACGTATCGCCACAACTCCATTCTTGCCACGTCCACAGGTAGGATTCCAGAACGTACCAACAGGTATCGCTTCTTCTTACATCTTCTCTCTGAAGCCAGGCGACAAGGTAATGATGAGTGGTCCTTACGGAGACTTCCATCCTAACTTCACATCAGGCAAGGAGATGATCTGGATAGGTGGTGGTGCCGGTATGGCTCCATTGCGTGCGCAGATTATGCACATGACCAAGACCCTGCACACTACCGACCGTGAGCTTCACTTCTTCTACGGAGCGCGTGCATTGGGTGAGGCATTCTTCCTTGAGGACTTCTGGGAGCTTGAGAAGGAATTCCCTAACTTCCACTTCCATCTTTCATTGGACCGCAAGGACCCAGTGGCAGATGCTCAGGGCGTGAAGTACTACGAGGGATTTGCTGTTAACTGCATCCGTGATACCTACTTGAAGGATCACGAGGCACCAGAGGATTGCGAGTACTATCTCTGCGGACCTCCAATGCTGATCAAGACAGTAACAGATTATCTGGATTCTCTCGGAGTAGATCCTGAGAGCATCATGTACGATAACTTCGGATAAAACGATAATTCAATCAAAAGAGCAATGCTTGTTCTCAAAAAAAGAGAGGCAAGTGTTGCTCTTTTTTTATTTTTCTGAATATATACAATATAATAGAGATAATTACGTTTTTATCTTGAAAGTATAGATTTAATTATGAATAAGATAAAGGTAGGTGTATGTTTTTCCCTTTGCAGTCTGGCAGCCCCATCTATGGCACAGTATATGTGGCAAGAGGAGGATGGCACGGAGAAGATAGATCTTCGGGAAGATATACAATATGGTGTTGAGATGCAAGGATCGTTTTCGAAAGGTAAAACCCCATTGTGGCTTAACGCAAACAAACATGGATTAAGTTCTTTAGAGAAGAATAACGGCTATCTCAGAGGTAGTCTGGTTCGTCCGCTTTCTGCAGATTCTGCTCGCCGCTGGGCTGTAGGATATGGAGTAGATGTGGCAGTACCGGTAAACTATACCAGCCATGTAGTGGTGCAGCAGGCTTATGTGGAGGCCCGCTGGCTTTATGGTGTGCTGACTGCAGGTGCCAAGGAATATCCGATGGAGCTAAAAAACCAGTCGCTCTCCAGTGGTAGCCAGTGTCTGGGTATCAATGCCCGTCCGATACCTCAGGTTCGTCTGGCGCTTCCTGAATATTGGACGCTTCCGTTTGGTAGAGGCTGGCTGCAACTGAAAGGTCATCTGGCTTATGGTATGACTACGGATGATGGCTGGCAGCATGATTTTACGAAACGGCAGACTAAATATTGTGACCACATGCTCTATCACAGCAAGGCAGGTTTTCTGCGTATCGGAAACGAGAATGCTTTCTGTCCGCTCAGCATAGAAATGGGCTTGGAAATGGTTGCTCAGTTTGGTGGCAATGCATATCGTCTAATAGGTGACAGTATGGTACAGATTCCTACCGAGAAAAATCTGAAAGGCTTCTGGCATGCGCTGTCGGCAACGGGCTCTGATGCAGGTGAAGGGGCTTATGCCAATGTTGCCGGCAACCAGTTGGGCAGTTGGCTGATGCGTATCAATTATGACACTGACAGTTGGAAAGCTGCCATCTATGCCGATCATTATTTCGAAGATCACAGCCAGATGTTTCTCCTCGACTATAATGGATATGGTGAGGGCGCAGACTGGAATAAGAAAGTAAAACGCCGTTTCTTCATGTATTCGCTGAAGGATATTATGCTGGGCTTCGAACTGAATCTGAAGTATTCGCGCTGGCTGAAAAATGTGGTGCTGGAGTATCTCTATACCAAATATCAGAGTGGTCCGTACAATCATGACCGTACATCGGGTATCGCAGACCATATAGCGGGTACTGATGATTATTATAACCACAGCATCTATCCTGGATGGCAGCATTGGGGCCAGGTGATAGGAAATCCACTCTACCGTTCGCCTATTTATAATAATGACGGATGTATTGATATCAGAAACAACCGTTTCATAGCTTATCATCTGGGTTTTGATGGTCAGCCTACACAGCGGTTGGGCTATCGTATATTAGGCACCTATCAGAAAGGTTGGGGTACATATAGCAACCCGTTTACAAAAAAGCATCATAATGTAAGTTTTCTGGTAGAGGGTCATTACGATTTCCCGCATCAATGGCAGTTGAAGGCAGGCTATGCGATGGATTTCGGAAGCGAAAAGATGCTGGGGCATAATGCCGGTATGCAGATAACCATCAGCAAAAGAGGTTTGCTGACGAAAAGAAAATAATAATCGATAAGATAGAAAATATGAAAAAGATAATAGGGGTGCTTTCCCTTGCTGTTATGATGCTCACTCTAAGCTCATGTGAGGTAGAAACAAGCCAGAATGGTGATTTGGATGGTTTCTGGCATCTGGAGCAGGTAGATACTTTAGCTACAGGGGGGACTTGTAACTTTGCAGATAAACGCGTGTTCTGGGGCTGCCAGTATAAGCTGATTCAGGTTGCTGATTATAATCGCTTCGAGGCTGGTAGAGGATTTTATCTGCGTTTTGAGCAAACCTCCGACAGTTTGCTGATTACATCTGTTTATCGTAATAAATGGCATGAAGATTATGGAGGCGATGTACTTTTAACAGAGATGAATGATTCTTTGCGTAGCTGTGGCATCAATCATCTGAATGAGCATTTTGCCAAGGAGGTAATGACCGGAGGTAAGATGCAACTGAAGAGTAAAACCCTGAGATTGCGGTTCAGAAAATTCTGAAAAAAGCCCTCGATGCATGCAGCACCGGGGGCTTTTTTGTAGTATGCTCGGTTTCTTACTTCTTCCTTTCTGATTCCTTGATGAAACCATGTCGGTAAGCATAGAGAAGCTCCTTCAGGTCTTCTATCTGCTTACGGAGTTCGCAACCTATATCTGTGTCGGCTACCAGCATTCGGCGGTTCGACATTTCTACAATCTGTGTGGTACTCTTGATGTCGGTACCTTGCTTGATGGCATCTTCCATACTCGTAAATGGCTCGTGCTGGACCAGTTGAAATCCGCGGGAGTGATATACTAAGGTGTAGCCGGCAATGCCAGTCTCGTTGTGGTAGGCTTTAGAGAAACCTCCATCGATAACCATCAGCTTGCCGTTTGCCTTGATAGGGTTCTCGCCCTTGGTTGTGCGAACGGGCACGTGCCCATTGATGATATGGCGGTTAGGACCGGTTACCCCAAACTCATCCATAATATGGTCGATAACCTGTTCGTTATCGCGCAACAGAAAGTAGTATCCCTTCTCTTCTTTATGAGTCTCCTTATCGGTAATGAAATAGCGCTCGAAGGTGGCCATCTTACTCTTGTCGAAGAGCGGACTGTCAGGACCGCACCATAGGTAGATGAAATAATCGATGGCATATTCCTTCTCATTCGGATCAGAATCTGATTGGAAAGCTGTGCGTATCTGCATGCCCGTATGATGCATCAGGGCTCTGCCGCTGAATTTCTTGCCAGGATATATTTCTACCTCTTTTAATGAACCATCTTCGTTGAGCGGACAGGAAGCATGGAAAAGCAGGTTGTTGTTGAAGATAGCGTACATGCAACCATGCTGCAGCATAACCTTGATATGCTTGTGCAGCTTCTCGCAGACCATAAACGAATGATGCAGTTTCTGAATCAGAAATTCCTCTTCTTCAGATAGTTTGTCTGGATTGTCCGGATCGATGGTAGGGAAGTGGCATGAGGTCATGTCATACTCTTTTCCGTAAATCTCTACCTTGCCTTTCCTGTAATCGATATGGTCAAAAAGACAACGGTCTTTCATCTTCCATTCCGGATGCTTCTTGAAAAGCTGGCTCTCTAATTTAAACTGGATGACAGCTATAGCCTTGTGCATCTGAGAGGTGAGCCGCTGAGTCTTTTCATCCATTGCTGCTGCACCTCCGCTGAGCTTAGGCAGAAATTCTTTGCAATCATCATCCTTGTAGGTTTCCATCGCAAAAGTAGCGAGTGGTACGAGGTTGATGCCATAGCCTTCTTCCAATGTCGAGAGGTTGGCGTATCGCAGGGAGAGACGTATCACATTACAGATGCAGGCATCATTGCCGGCAGCTGCTCCCATCCATAGTACATCGTGATTACCCCACTGGATGTCCCAACTGTGGTAGCGGCGCATCTTGTCCAAGATGATGTGGGCTCCTGGACCTCTATCGTAGATATCGCCCAGAATATGGAGCTGGTCGATAGCCAGGCGCTGGATGACGTTGGCTATAGCGATGATGAAATCATCGGCTCTGCCTGTGCTGATAATCGTATCAACAATAACATTGACATAGGCTGTCTTGTCATGATCTTCGGTGTGCTCGTGCAAAAGCTCCTGGATAATATACGAGAAATCGCATGGCAGCGATTTGCGCACCTTGCTTCGGGTATATTTGCTGGAAACATCACGGCATACAGCCACCAACTGGTGCAGGGTGATGTGATACCAGTCGTTAATGTCGGGTTCGTTCTGCTTGACGAGTTCCAGTTTCTGCTCAGGATAGTAAATAAGAGAGCAGAGTTCTCGCTTCTCCTGTTCGCGAAGGGTATTGCCAAAGAGTTCGTTCACCTTACGCTTGATATTTCCTGATGCATTTTTCAGTACATGCAGGAAGGCCTCATACTCACCATGGATGTCGGCAAGGAAATGCTCGGTACCCTTTGGCAGGTTGAGGATGGCTTGCAGGTTGATAATCTCGGTGCTCGCCTCTGCTATAGTAGGGAACGACTGAGAGAGCAACTGCAAATATCTCATGTCTTGTTCTATATAATAATGTTTCATGTTTTTTTCCATTTTCTTAGAGCCTTTTTACTATTTATTATCTTTTGCAAAGATAGTATAAATAATAGATAAAACAAAGGAAAAAAAGTATTTTTTTGAAAAATCTTTCTGTTTTTTCAGATTTTTGCAGTATTTTTGCAGAAGAAATATAATAATTCTTCAAACTAACTATATTTGATTATGAAACAAACTATTCTTGTTACTGGTGGTACAGGCTTCATAGGTAGCCATACTACAGTAGAGTTGCAGCAGGCAGGCTACAATGTTGTTATCGTAGATGATCTCTCAAACTCAAAGATTGAAGTACTCGATGGTATCGAAAAGATTACTGGTATCCGCCCTGCTTTTGAACAGGTTGACTTGCGCGACAAGGCTGCTACCGAGGCTGTATTCCAGAAATATCCTGATATTGAGGGTATCATTCACTTTGCTGCAAGCAAGGCAGTAGGCGAGAGCGTGCAGAAACCATTGTTGTATTATCGCAACAATATCGTATCGCTCATCAATCTCCTGGAACTTATGCCAAAGTATCAGGTAAAGGGTATCATCTTCTCTTCTTCTTGTACCGTTTATGGTCAGCCGAAGCCTGAGAATTTGCCTGTAACAGAAGAGGCTCCTCATCAGAAGGCTACTTCACCTTATGGCAATACTAAGGAGATTAATGAGCAGATCATAGCTGATTATATCCATAGTGGTGCAGCCATCAAGAGCATTGTATTGAGATATTTCAATCCTATAGGTGCACATCCTTCTGCTGAGATTGGTGAGTTGCCAAATGGTGTGCCAAACAATCTGATTCCATACGTTACTCAGACAGCTATGGGTATCCGCAAGGAACTCACTATCTTTGGTAATGATTATGATACTCCTGATGGAACCTGTATCCGCGACTATATTTATGTTGTAGACTTGGCTAAGGCACATGTAGCTGCTATGGCACGTGTTCTTGATAAGGAGACTGAGCCTATCGAATATTTCAATATCGGTACAGGTAATGGAAACTCAACTCTCGAAATTGTTGAGACTTTTGAAAAAGCTACAGGTGTGAAACTGAATTGGAAGTATGGTCCACGAAGAGAGGGCGATATTGAGAAAATTTGGGGTGATTGCACCAAGGCGAACAAGGTACTCGGCTGGAAGGCTGAGGCTAAGCTTGAGGATGTGTTGGCTTCTGCTTGGAAATGGCAGCAGAAACTTCGCGCTGATGGCATCATGTAAAGTGTTGGTTGTTTTAGAAAATAATGTGAATTGGCTTCTTTTTTCCTCTGAAAGGTTAAAAAAGCTAATTTTTGGGAAACTTACCGTCGGGAAGACGGTAAGTTTCCTTTTTTTTATATATCTTTGCAGAAAGAACTATTGGTTTAACGAAACTTGAAAATATATGAAACGGACTTTACTTTCAATATTAACAATTGCAATGTTAGCGCTTTCTGTTCCTTCGGATGCTATGGCCAACGAGGGAAACATAGAATGGGCAGACCTTGATGTGGCAGATATCAACTTGAACTATGCTGGGGGCGTGATGCATATCACCGGCGCTAGCGGGCAAGTGGTGAGAATATATAATGTGGCAGGTGTTACAATCAAGACCTTCCGCATAGAAGGTAATGACAAGCGCGTAAACTTGCCATTGGCTGATGGTATCTATATTGTAAAGGTGGGGAATACCTTTACGCGCAAAATTTGCGTAAAGCATTAATAGTACTATAGAGGTCTTAGAATGCCGTTTAACTTTAATCAGAAAGTGAAGCTCTTTCATACTTCGTTACTTATCATTTTTTGCTGTTTGATGTTTTGTTCTTGCCACGACAAAGTACCAAACAGCAATTTTCAGTTATCGTTAGATGAGTTCAAAAACTCTCGTTCTTCGGCTTATGCTATTAATTCAAAGGTTATAAGAAATCTGTTGGATAGTATCATGCGAAATGATAAAGACCGACATGCTGCTGATTTGCATACCCGTCGATATTACCAGAATAAAGGTAGTCTGCTTTGGATTACACGTCATGGGGTAAATAGTCAGGCTGACTCCCTGGTGACTTGCCTGCGTACTGTAGCGGATATGGGATTTGATAAACGTCGGTTCTATGTGGATGCTATTGCCCGAGATATTGACAGGTTACGAGATTTAAATCTAGATTCAGCTGATAATCAGATAAATCAAGTGATAGCCCGACTGGAGTATCGCTTGACCAAAGCTTACTTCAGATATACGATGGGGCAGAATTTTGGATTTATGAATCCTAGTTTTGTTTTCAATCGTTTAGATACTCTTGCTCCCAATCCTTATGATAGTATCAAGAGACCCGTTAGGTTCAGAGGCCTGTTTGATGTAAAAATGGCTCATGCAGATGATGCGTTCTATCAGAAGGCTATGCAAATGGTTAGATGCGACTCGGTGGCTTCCTTCCTGAAAGAAGTACAGCCTAAGAATCCTTTCTATTATCAACTGCTGGAGAAATTGAAGGCTGGAGGACTGGGCAAGGCGATGAAAATCAAAATTCTCTGCAACATGGAACGTTGCCGCTGGAGACAGTATGATAATCCCTGGCAACACGAAAAATATGTGGTTGTCAATATACCATCGTTCCATCTGATGGCTATTGATCATCAGGATACGCTCTCGATGCGCATAGGATGTGGAGCCAGTAAAACCAAAACCCCGATATTGACCAGTCATATCAAACGTATGGAGTTGAATCCTCAATGGTTTGTTCCCCGTAGTATTGTTCTCCATGATATGATACACCGGGTGGGGAATCATGGCTACTTTCGCGCGCGTAACTACTATGTAAGGGAAGTGGCAACAGGTAAGGAGGTTGACTTAAACAGAGTAACTCGATCTATGCTTATTTCTGGTGCTTATGGCATCGCTCAGCGGGGCGGAAAGGGGAATGCTCTGGGAAGAATCATCTTCCGTTTTGATAATAATTTCTCGGTCTTCCTGCATGATACTAACAGTAAGGGCGTGTTTGGACAAGAGGATAGAGGAGTATCGCATGGATGTATCAGAATAGAAAAACCGTACGATTTCGCTGTCTTTCTATTGGCTGACAAAAACGAGAAACTGAAGGAAAAGATATACTATTCGATGACAGCAGATTCGCTGGCCAATAAAAAACTTGTTGTGAATAACGTAAAGGTTAATCCTCAAGTTCCTCTCTTCATAACCTATTATACACTCTATCCGTTAGCTGGAGGCAGAATAGCTGATTATTCTGATGTGTATGGATTTGATGCGGTAATATTCGATATGTTGAGAAAATATCTATAAACAACACATTTGTAAAAGCAATGATAAACGATAAAGAACTCTTGGCGATGATTAGGGATCCTAAGACCCAACGCGAAGGCTTTGCTGTACTGGTAAGTCAGTATAGCGAGCCGTTGTATTGGAAGGTTCGCCATATTGTCTTAGATCATGATGATGCTGATGATGTGTTGCAGAATGCCTTTGTTAAGGCTTGGACCAATCTGGATTCGTTTCAGGGAAAGTCTTCGCTCTCAACATGGCTTTACCGTATAGCAATTAACGAAGCGCTTGATTTCTTGAGACGCAAGAAGCAGATGGTTAATGTCAGTACCGAAGACGAGCCGGGCTTGGCTTCACGTCTTCTTGCCGATGACTATTTTGATGGTGACCAGATTCAGGCAGAACTGCAAGAGGCTGTAGCCCTACTGCCCGATGTTCAGCGCACAGTTTTCACTCTAAAATATTATGATAATATGAAATATTCAGAGATGAGTAAGGTGCTGTCAACAAGTGAAGGAGCTTTGAAGGCATCCTATCATCTTGCTGTGAAAAAAATAACCGATTTTATATGCCGGCATGATACGTTATAACTGCCTGATAATCAACTAGGGCTTTTCTGGTTTTTACATATACAACACCGAAAATGCACCGAGTTGCGTATCAAACAAGTTACAGATGCTCAAACAGTTGTGTGATTGCTATAGAACAAATGTTTAGCAAAATAACTCATTTTACGCAAAAACGGTGCAATTAAATCTTAGTTTTCTAACATCTTTTTGGTAAGCCTATCAATAGTCTTCTGCTGGCTCTCGATAGTCTTATTCTGTCTCTCAACGATTGTCAATAGGTTGCCCTGATTGCCTTTCGTGAGTTCTTCACCCATTACCAGGTAGTTGGCATCAACCCAATCTACCGCGTTAATGATCTTCACGATAATATCGTAACTAGGAGCATTTCGCCCAGATACGATGTTTTTGATCGTTGTCCATGGCACACCGATTTTCTTAGCAAATGTAGCGATGGTGTGACCCTCTTTTTCAATGATGCTATTTACGCGCTCATTGATAGTTTCTGCTGTTGTTTCTGTACTCATAATATCTTATTTTCAAACAAAATGCTGAAAAATACAAAAATAATCAGTGAAATGTTTGGTGGTATCACTGAAATGTTATATATTTGCAGCGTGTTAATAATTCTCACGGTGCAAATATACAAAAAATGTCGCATATAATGATGATTTCAAACAAAAATTTTAAAAAATATGGGTTTTAGTGAGTACATGAAGAGTCTTCCATACCCTCGTTGTAAGGTTGTAGAAGCACTTGCGGAGAAATGCAAGGTATCTAATAATTCCGTCTACAGATGGATTCAAGGCAAGTCCAAGCCGAACGCTCTATGCAGAGGAATTGTCGCTGAGTATCTAGGTATGCAGGAGAGCGAACTTTTTCCGGAGGAGTAAGTATGGAGTCAGTCGAGTTTTACAATACACCAGAAGGTGATGTTATGTATAAGCAACTGGGCAAACCTGTCCAGGAACTTACAGCCGACAGCCGCGAAGTTATCGAGGAGATGCTAGACCTAATTAAAACCAGATATCCTCAAACCTTTAGGGCTCTGTGTGAGCTGTATACGGCGAGCGAACTAAATCGCAAGGTATACGAATTCAACATTGTATCTAGGTTCTGCAGATGTAATTTCGGCGAATATGATGCACATACTCCTGATATCGACGCAGACGGTTTCTTTCATTTTGAGGAGGTCAAGTGCCCGTTGCGTGGCGAATGCAGAATGGAAGGTGTCATCTGCAAGCCTAAACTAGACTCTAAGCTTACTGATCGTGAGTTAGATATAGTAGAACTTATATCTAAAGGCTTGCGCGCCCAGGAGATCGCAGACCGTCTTTATATATCTGTAAAAACCGTACAACGGCATAGGGAGAATATTAAGGCTAAGCTCCAGCTAAGATCACTAGCGCAGGTGGCAGCATATTACCTGGAGCATATAAAAACAAAATAGCTTATGTATGAGAAATGCGCAATTTGCAAAGAAGGCAGAGCTTGCATTAATGGCTGGTTCTGTCTCAAATTAAAGAGATACGTCGAGTATAATAATAGACCAATATGTGATTATGAGTAATAGAAAATGGAACAAAAACGAAATTGCATACCTGGTTGGGAATTACGGAAGAATGAGTCTTGAGGATATGGCACGACAACTCAATCGTTCCGTAATGGCCGTTCGATTATATGCGCTTCGCCATAGGTTGGACGACAAACATCAGGTTGTTAAGGAGAATCGCCTGAAGAAGTTGCTTGAGTGTCGCTTCCGTCATCTTGAGGACTTCCATCCAAGCAAGTTCTTTTTTAAGGAGACTGGTATTAACCAGGTAAGATACTGGGATATTTTCTTCGGCCGTAAGGCTATAAAACCAGAAGAGTATAAAGCTGTGGCAGCATACTTCAATATTACGATATCTGAAGCATTCGATTCTCTACAGCTCAATCTGTTCGACTAAACAAAATAAGAAATATGAAAATCAACTCAGACTTCATTAGCGATGTCAAGAGTAAACTTGATATTGTTGATGTGATAGGCGCTTATATTAATCTTCAGAAGGCGGGCATTAACTACAAGGGTATCTGTCCGTTCCATAATGATAGTCATCCTTCTATGATGGTTAATAAGGCTAGACAGACGTACCATTGTTTCGTGTGTGGTGAGCATGGAGACGTTCTGGACTTTCTGCAGAAATACAACCAGATAACTTTTAACGAGGCATTGCGAATAGCTTGCAAGCTCGCTGATGTTGAGTTTCCGGAACAAGAATCTACTCCGGAAGAAAACGCTGCGTATAAATTGCTTGAGTCTCGTCGTATAGCCATTGCTGCTGCCGCAAAGTTCTACCAGGGCAATATCTCGCAAGCGGAGAGCTTCCTTAAAAAACGCGGTTACGATTATACAGATAAGGTGCTTGCAGAATATGGAGTGGGCTATGCTCCGAATGGTAATGTAGCGATGAAGTATCTCGTGGAGAATGGGTACAGTCTGCAGATATTGGAAGATGTTGGAGTCGTAGGCAAGTCTCAAGACGGGAGAAACTATGACTTCTTCAGAGACCGCGTAATGTTCCCGTTTTACGACGTGTCTGGAAGAGTCGTTGCGTTTTCCGGAAGAATTGTTACTCCGAACGATAAAGTTGGCAAATATGTTAATACCGGAGAGACGCCCATTTTCAGAAAAGGTCGGCATATTTTCGGACTGTTCCAAGCAAAAAGGGCGATAGCGAAAGAGGGTTTTGCTTATCTCGTAGAGGGGCAGTTCGATGTTGTCACTCTACATAAATATGGGGTCGAGAACGTTATCGGTGGATCGGGAACAGCATTTACCGATGACCAGGTAAAACTCATTATGCGCTTCACTCAGTCTGTTGTAATGATCTACGATGCGGACAGCGCAGGGATTAAGGCTGCCGTCAAGAATAGTGAACTGTTATTGACGGCAGGAGCGAGCGTCAGGTGCGTTCGCTTGCCGAAGGGATATGATCCAGACAGCTACGGTCAGCTCTGTAAGGATGGCGTAAAACAGAAGTTAATCGATGCAACTGAAACATTTCCGAAGGCGATGAAAAGAATGCTGGTTCCTCGCGGATGCAAGGACGAGGCTACAATCGCTTCAGCCATGAATACTATCGCTAACCTGGTAGCATGCGTGCAGGACGCCGGACTGCGCCTTGAATATATGAAGAGTATGACTAAGGACTTCGATACAAAGATGACAATCTTGGAAGATAAAGTTCGGGATATCCGACGCAATGTTGATAGTATTAAGAAAGAAGATATGCAACAGGGTATTTTTGGACTTGACGATCTGAAGGATAATCTGAGGAATAATGAGCCTGCTATCGTAACATCATCTATCGATACCTTCATGGAGTCATATGGTGATAATCCGATCGTATACATAGCTGGTACTCCGTCTGCCACCGATATTCAGAACCTACGCCGAATCTGCTGCTATCTAGCCACAACTGAAGAAGGCTGCAGCATAGATACGACGACAGGCGATGATAGCAGCTATCTCTCCGCTCTGGCCGAAATGTTCAAGGCAGGAATCTCGCAAATCAGAGTTATGCATGAAGATAAGGTAGAATCCTTCATCGACTTCTATATACGTATACATGGAGATTTGCTGTCTGGTTTCCTGGGCGACAAGGTTCCAATCATTACCAGGTGTATAGAACTGACAAGCTACGCAGAAGAGACAGTCATCACCGTAAACAAGAATCATTACTGCAGTAAGTTGGGATTATCTAAGGGTCAGTTTGACGAGATCCGTAAACCATTCGTCAGTAAGCGCAAGAACGTCATGAAGGCAAATGCGCTGAAAGACGATCTGTATGATGATGACTTCGATGGTGATGAGGTTCCTAGCTATGCAAGGGAAGGCGAGTACGCCCAGATGTTTCGTGAGTGCAAGTATTATCCCCGTCTGAATAAGCAGGGAATACCGGTCTGTTACATGTTCCAGAACAAGAATGGACGTGGCTTCTCGCAGGTCGCAGACTTTTATATGGTTCCTCTGCTCCATATCTTCAACGAGGATTTCGAGCAGAATAAGCGAGTATTAAAGGTTAACCGCCGATATTTCGATAAGCCGTTGTATATTGAAGTCCTATCGAGCTCTCTTAAAAAGATGAGTACTATCGAGGATGTTCTTATCAACTATGAAGGTGTGAATTTCACGGACGGCGAAGAGTGGCAGTGGAGGCGTATCAAGGAGTATATGAGCCGCCATTTTGTTCAGTGCCGAGAGATTCAAACATACGGCAATCAGCAGTCTGAAGGAATGAGTCGAAAGACCGATGAGCAGTTCTTCGCCTTCGCCAACGGTATAGCGCATGAAGACGAAAGTGGAAAATATGTGTTCGAGAAGGTTAATGAGCTAGGCGTAGTGACCCATAATCATATGAACTACTATCTCCCTGCCTTCTCTACTATATATGCCGGATCTGGAAGGCAATCTGACAAGTATGAATTGATATCGCAGCTCGTGTATGAAGATATACCTGTTAACAAGCAGGTCACGTTCGAACAATGGGCATCGTTAATGAATAAGGTGTACAAAATCAATGATAATGGTAAATGGGCGATAGTTTTCGCGCTGATGTGCGCCTTCAGAAGTAATATTCACTGCCTAGACCGACTCTTCACGGCGCCCTTCTTCATGGGTCCAATGTCTTCAGGTAAGACTCAGATTGCGATATCTATCCGATCTCTGTTCATAAGTCCTACTATTCCGATATTCAACCTCAATACAGGTACTGATGCGGCCATGAGCACCATCATGGGTACATTTCGAGATGTCCCGGTCGTGCTCGATGAGTACAATAATAAAGATATCTCAGATACCAAGTTCCAGGCTCTGAAGGGTATAGTATACGACGGAGACGGCAAGCAGAAGCGTCGCGGGACATCTGGAAGAGATATTGAGAATGATAAGGTATTTGCGCCTGTGATCATTTGTGGCCAGGAGACCCCTCAGCGAGATGACAACGCCCTGATGAGTCGTGTTATTATCTGCGAGGTTCCTAAGCCGAAAAACAGAACACCAGAGGAGACTAAGCTGTTCGAAGAGCTCAAGAATATAGAGAAGAATATAGGATTATCCAACGTATTACTAGAAGTACTGTCGCTCAGACCGGCAGTCATGGATCATTTCCGTGCGCTCAAGCAGGAGGCATACAGCGAGCTCAAGAGTGATGTAATCAATTCCGGAGAGATGGACCGACTCATGAAGACGGCTTCCCTCTTCCTCGGAATGGTGAAACTTGTAGAGCAATACTCTAAGCTTAAACTACCGTTCACGTATGATGAGTTTTTTGCACTTGTGCAGGAGAAAATCAAGTTCCAGCTTTCTCTGATCCGAAGCACGGACAAACTTGCCATGTTCTTCAATGCCGTCAATAATATGATCGATACAAAACAGGTGCTCGTTGGTCGAGAGATGCTCATCGAGCAGCCTAAGAGTGTTACCGGTAAAGATTCGCACGGGGACAAGAAAACGTTCGCTTTCGATCCAGGAACACATGTTCTGTTCCTTCGTCTCAGCAGCGTGTATTCTATATATGACAGAAGTGGGTATAACAGCGAGAATACGACATTATCTACCCTTGAGCAGAATCTTCGCTCACATCCATCATATATTGGAACCGTACCATCTAGACGTTTCACCTGGGAGGAGACCGTCGAGGTAGCCAAGCCGGACGACCAGGAAACAATGGTAAGAGTGCGTAAGGAGCGCTCTACATCTACAAGTGCAATTATCATCGACTATGACAAGTTCATGGAGATGTATAATATCGACTTCAGACGAGGAGAAATCCTCGCCGAGAGCGTCGCTCAGAGTACTCCAGGAGTAAATGGGGAGGCTAATACTGATATCAATACCCAGCAATACAAGCCTGGCAGCATACCATTTGACGAGACTGACGCAGGTAAGAATGGGGATAAACCGTTCTGATAGGAGCCAGAAAACTACCTTATATAAGGTATAGACTACCCCAATTTAACGATACAAAGATACAAAAAATATTCGAGAAAACCAAAGATTTTCCACATAAATTTGAGTTGAATTTTGCATATTTTTACCCACGTAAACCCGGGAGGGAGAGCGTGGGTATTTCTTTACATTTATGTGTGTTCCAGATGCGAAAAATCCCCCGTACCCCCTAAAATTTCAAAAATAACCGAGAAAACGAAGTTTTGAAAATGATTTTCAGAAAAATGCCTTCCTACAATCCTACAATCCTACAAATGCATTTCTTTTCAAACTATTATTATTATCTATTTATCTTATTATCAGTATGTTATGTGTATTTTTGTGTTTTTGTGTTTTTGTAGGAAATGCTGTAGGATTGTAGGACGTTGTAGGAAATAGGAAATTTTTACATTTTGGTGCTTTCGGAGATCTCATCCTACAAAATACCCCATTTTGTAGGATTGTAGGACGTGTAGGAAGCGAAAAAATGAGTGTGTAGGACTAAAATATGTTTGATTAAATTTGTGTAACTCGCTGAAATTTAGTATCTTTGCATTCGTAAGCCTGCAATTTGTAGGATTGTAGGACGGTAGGAAGCTAAAATAAGCAAAAACGATATGGAAAGAAAAAAACGTCTCTCGAAACGAACAGCGTCTGTTAGAATTGAGCCCTATCTGGCAGAGTACATTCAGAAAAAGCTAGAAATTGAGCCAGAAACGGGCGGAGTAAAAATACCATACACCACAGATCTGTATCATGTGGTGTGGAATTGTATGGCCAAGCCAGACTCTCACCATGACGTCATGCAAGACTGTAATCTCAAGATATATCTGCCTTCACGGCGCTCAAAGATGGATGGGCATCCTGGTAAGGATCCGGCTTACTTCAATTATCTATCCAGTAATGCGGCGAAAAAAATAGAAGAGCATATTCGACTTCTCTTCAATTTCGAGTTTCATCGACTCATGATTGAAAATGAAGAGTTGGGCAGGCCGTTACGGAACCAGGATGTGGTAGACAATTTCATCAGGAGATACTCTCTGAGGTCTATATCGCCCGATGCGCTCCTGAAGAACTTTTATCGCTACCGCCAGCGGCTTTTTCCGAAAACTCCCCGAAAATACCAAAAAAAACGGGGTATTTAATTATTTTTAATACATACTGAGTGCAAATTTCTGTCACTCAAAAATTAGTAATAATCGCTCTAAAATTTAACATTATGAAAGAGTTTTCCTGTCTTTTAGTGGTTTCCCTCCTTGGAGGCTCTAAAAAAAGCATCGTTTTCAGCGCTGATCCGTTCACATTCGAGCCTTCAATGACAGAGGAAAATGGAGGTGTGTACTGGGATTGTAGTAAGACATTTATTGTCGATATAGCGGACGAGAGCATTTTTAACGAACTAAAGGTTCCTCGCAGCGCTATCGTCACGCTCGCAAGTGTTGGACTTCCTGATGCACGTACGTACGAGATAGGTACGGAAACAATCCCGGCGAAGGTTCAGCTCGTCAGACATCTGAATAAGGCGAAGCTTATCGTTAAGTGCAAAATGCTTGCGAACCCATTGCTTTAAGGTCTTTTATATACCTATTATATATATGTACCTTTGTAGAAAACTTAATTAAGATGGACGAAATACAGACCCTTCTGCTTTCCACTCTACCTCTATGGATTACTGAGGATGCCTACCGTCAGCTGATGGTAGCTGCTTTTCCGTTGAATGGCGCGGTGGTAAGCTTCGAACAGAAAAAAGCCGAACAGGCGATGAGTATTCCTGAGATTCGGGAGTATCTCAAGACTCATACATATTATCAGTACGAGACGCATGAAGCGCTGTTAGCGATATCTGCCAAGGTATCGCAGAGAGATGAAACGAAAAGTGTACAGCTCACGGATGAATACAATTCGCCATCTCTGGATGATGGTACAATCGCATATCATCGCGTATTCGGAGTTGTGACAGCAAACAGCTACTGGTATTTCTCTTCCAAACAGCTGGAACAGGATATTATTGCCGCTGAGAACAACCCGCAGATATCCGCTCATCTCCTTCATATCAATTCTCCAGGAGGAGAGGCATGGTACATGGATCGATTGAGCGAGACTCTGCGAAGCGCCAAGAAACCTATCATTGCCATCTATGAAGAATACTGCGCATCGGCAGCCTATTACATCGGCTGTCATGGTCAGAAACTTTACGCAACAACGAATCATGACTTCGTTGGATGCATCGGTACTATGTGTTCCTTTTGGAACTTTGAGCCATACTTCGAGAAGTTAGGGCTGAAGAAGATAGTAGCGAAGGCTACCAATTCTAGCCGGAAGAATAAGATTTTCGAGGACCTGAAGGACGGTAAGTCTGAAGACTATATTAAGAATGTTCTTGATCCGATGAATGAGCAGTTCCTGGCAGAAGTGAAATCTCAGCGTTCTAAACTGGCAGAACTGGATGATGACGCCCCGGTACTTCAGGGAGAGAGCCTGTATACCGCTCCAGCCGAAGAAGTCGGTCTCATCGACGGTAAGCGCACCTTACTGGAGGCGATTGCAGAGGTGGCAGAACTGGGAGAGGCCTATATGGGGACGCAGAGCCTTTACGGATTTAGCTAATATATTATTTTTGTTTGATCTAAGTTGTTTTAATATTTAAATGATTGATTTATGAATTTCAAAGCAAAGTTAAACAAGGTTCTCGAGAGTCTTGGTTTTACTAAGAAGTTTGAGAATAAGAGCCTTACCGCAGATGAGTATAAGGCTCTTTGCGAGGCGTACCAGAAAGAGTACCAGAGTACTCTCATGGATGACCTCGCTGCGGAGAATAGTGCAGCCGAGCAGGCTGAGCATCAGAAGCAGATCAATGAGCTCTATGCCATTGTCTCAAAGGCTAACAAGTCAAAGGATGATGATCCTGACGGCGATGGAAGTGGCGACGACGATGATGATGCAGGAAAGAAGAACGAGAACAGCCAGAATGTACCGTTCGAGAAACTCTCTACAGCTGTCAACACTCTCGCTGAGAATATGAAGAAGATGGCTAATAGTACAGCAGATGACAAACCTGCTGCTCATGTTACTGCTCCTTCTATTCCTATTAACGGTTTCGAAACTAACGCTAACTACCTTTTCGGTATCGAGCATTCTATGTTCGATATGAAAAAGCGCTGGAACCGCATTGTCGCTAATCCTGAGATAGCCTTAGCATCTGCACCAAACGAGGAGACAGACGGCAAAGCATTCCGTTCTGAAGCGATGGCGTTCGCGAGATCACTCCAGGAACGCTACAAGTATCACCAGGTACGCAACGAGCTCGGTAACGTCAAAGCTCTCGCTTCCGGCCAGTTTGCCACAAATTACTCAGGCGTGGATAATGCAGGACTGGGTGACCAGTTCGTTATCCTTCGCCAGGATGCGCTTATTGCCCGAATCCTTGAACTTCGTAATCTTACAGAGTTTTTTCCTGTTCGCTATGGTGTTCAGGATCGTGACATTCTCTTCAACGCATTCTTCGATGAGGTATCTCAGGGCTACCAGGAAGGTGAGATCTACAAGGGTGGCATGCAGCTCGAAAACGAGATGGGCTATGTTGATGACGCCATGATTAAGGTTAAGTTTGGCCCAATGAAGGAACTTGAGCGTAAGTATATCGCTTATCTCAATAAGGAGGGCTCCGATCCTATCAAGTGGTCTATGGTTGAATTCTGCCTTCTCAACCTCTTGAAGAAGGCTCAGGACGAGCAGAACCAGCGTCGTATGCGTGGTATTTACGTCAAGCCAGAGGTAGGACAGGCGTCAAGCTACCTCAATGCAGGTACAGGTATCTGGTACACCTTGCTCCGTTACATCCACGATTACAGCATTAAGCCATTTGCCAATAAGAGCTACAATACTTATACTTCAGCTAATATGCTGGATGCGGTTAAGGAGTTCATTACCGACGTTAAGACTCACCTCTCTGAGGGCATGACCATCGATAACCATGTTCTCTATCTCAACGAGAATCATATTGACTGGTGGCTTGCTAACTGCCGTGAGACTTATGGCAAGGATCAGGACTTTACCGGTCCTAACGGTTACAAGAACCGTGTCCCAGACTCTACCATTCAGATTAAGTGGCTCCCATACGAGGGCAAGTCTTGCTGGATGTTTATGGACGTTCCTGGCAATATTCAGTTCGTAGAGAACCTCCCTGGCGAGATGTTCGCTGTAAAGATGGAAGAGCAGATGGAGATGGTTCGTGCCTGGAGCACATGGAAAGAAGGTTGTGGTGCAGCCTTTACCGGTCGCAAGTTCGACAATAAGGCTGCCATGGATGCCAACGATTACGAATTCCAGCAGATCTTTACCAACCTCCCTGCAACTGTTATTGGTGCAGAGATCAACGGCGCAAACGGCTTCTGGCAGATTACAGATGCTGATACTACAGCAACCGCTATCGAGAATATCACGAATGCAAAGGCTGGCGTAGCTTACTGTATCGAGATTGGTGAGGATGATACCAAGCATCAGCTTGCCATTGCCAAGAGTGGCAAGTTTGAAAATATTACCGCAGCATGGACTCCTAGCCAGGCTGGCGACTATATCATGGTTATTCTCGGCAAGGACGAGAAGTTCCGTGAGCTCGAACGTCGCGTAGGTGGCAAGCGAACCATTAACAAGGCTGTTCAGCCTAATGTTCCTGGTGGCCGTTAGTCCTTATTATATATATTGTTAACTCGTAGGTGAGGTACGGCGTACCTCGCCTACATTTTCAGAAAAAATTATGAAGAAAAACAATATTCCAGTACGTTCTCGTACTTATAACCCTAACAAGGGTTATCATTATGCCCAGCATAAGGGCCGTCTTCTCTTCATGACGCTCATTATGCTGCTCGGCATCGTTTCACTTCTGCAGATGTTAGCTGATCCTACATCTACCTTCGGTATAGGTGGCACAGGAGTCTCTATGGCTTCGTTCGTTGCGCTGACATCTATCGAAGATGTGACAGATCGAGATACCCATGGTTCTGCCATTGCTTACCAGGTGGTATTGGTTCCTACGACTTTAATTGATTTATCGAAGGCCTTCCCTCAGCCGGATAAAGACCGCAAAGTCAAGGCAATGCCGTTTAAGACGGCTGACTCCGAAACCCTGAAGGCTTATCTCTTCGATGCGCATGATATTCCTACATTTACGGCTACGACAGAGAAGGGAGATATCACGACATCTGGCGAGAATAACCTGGTAATCATCATGGGTGGCACTCGCGTGGATCTCTATAACTTCATTGAGCAGTATGCTGGTGGTAAGTTTATTATTCTTTATAAGCATGTAAAGGATACCCAATGGTATATCGTCGGCGAACCTGAGCGCCCTATGATTCTCAATAATACAGAGACTAAGGACGATAAGGACGGCCGATACACCACCTTCACATTTAAGCGCACATCTGTAGACCTTCCTTGCCTGTATGCTGAGGATCCTCTTGGTGTGACAGCTGCCGCTGCTGTCGTTCATTCAGACACGGCTCCTGGCACAAGGCAGAATACGGCTTCAGGTTCTTCAACTGGTAAGACAACAATTTCTTAGCGTTTCTCATTTTATTTAGTTTATTAGTTAATTTTAAGGTGTGTCGCCACAAGAGGTGGCGCACCTTTAATAATATATAAGGTATGATTAGTAGAAGAGAAAAATTGCAATTATTCAATAAACTCAGAGGAGCCGGGCACGCTGAAGCCGACCTTGCTCTCCTGGAGGATGTAAACCCTCGCCATCCTAAACTTACTCGTTTCGCCCGTGACCCGAAACGTTATGCAGACGAAATACTCTACGCTCTTTTGGATGAGTGCGATGAAGGGGATATCGTAGATCATCGAATCTATTTCGAGAAATTAAACGATACTTCAGCTGGGGAAGAACAGGGACCTGTAGATGGTCCTAGTGATACTTCAGCCGAAGGAGAACAGGAGCCGAAAGATGGTTCGAGTGATGCTTCAACTGAAGAAGAGCAGATACCTGCAGATGGTTCTAGTGATACTTCAGCCGAAGGAGAACAGGAGCCGAAAGATGGTTCGAGTGATGCTTCAACTGAAGAAGAGCAGATACCTGATGATGGTTCAAGTAACACTTCAACCGAAGAAGAGACTCCTGAAGGTGAAAATCAACAGGAATCAGAACAGTCTGATGCTGCCGACCCTGGCGAGGACTCAAAAAAAAAGTAGTTCAAAAGGAAGAGGAATATCCTAACATCGACTGGGATAACCTCTATAACGAGGACGTGCAGATGGCAACCGTCATCTATAACGACCGCATCAATACATGGCGCAAGATGAAGAAACTCGACGAACTCCTGGACAAGAAACCGAAGGCGAATGATGTGGCCGCCATGGCGGAACTCCGCATCCGTAATCTTCAGGCATTCGACGAACTAAAGGCGTACAACGATACCGGCAAGTTTCTGTATAAACATCCATTGCTGAAGGGTAAGTCCGAATTCGATGAACTCGTAAAACTGTTCAAGAAGGATCCTGCCGAGTTTCTTCATAAGCATAAGAACGTGCTCGACAATATCAAGCGCTATAAGAGCTACATTAAAAGAGATGATCGCAAGGACAAACGTGCCAGCGACCGTGAGAACCTCCAGCGGCATCAGGAACGTGAACGCATGTTCAAGATGGTAATGGAACAGTATAGTGACAAATCAGATAAATCAGATGGATAAGACGGAATTAAAGAAGATTGCAGAAACCTGCGTCTCGATGGTGAAGAACGGAGGTGTACTAGAGCAGGCTCAACTCAAGGCTGATGAAAAGATAGCCGAGCTGGCAGCAAACGGCGACCTCGATGCCATCAAACTACTGAATGAGCGGATGCAGGATCGCGAAGAACTGAAACTTAGAAAGAAGTTGTTTGGCGTATGAAAAGCGAGATAGAAAAACTTGAGAGTGTTCATCCGGACCTTATTACCACCTTCCTGACTACAGGCGACGGTGAAGGCATTCCAGAGGATGTGCAGACATTCTTGAAGCAGCTACAATGGGCTGTCGAAATTTATGAATATGAGCGCAACATTACTCGTGGCGCTCGTAAGCTCAGAGAACGTATTGCTTCCCAGCAGAAGATATCCCTTGATGTGCGTACCTGTATGACTCGTATCAACCAGGCGATATCTTACTTCAATGTGGATTGTAATGTAAGCATCAAGGTCTGGGAAAATGATTTTGCCAACAAGTACGAGGACCTTGCCAAGCTCTGCTCAGCCAAGCGCGACTACAAGATGCAGAAGGCCTGCATGGACCAGGCTCTGGAATGCCGCAGACGTGCGTCTGAGCAGGCAGAGGCAGATAGAGATCTCGGAGTCGTGTTCCTCATTACTCCAGAGGTTACCCCAGAAGAGCTAGGTTTTCAGAAAAAGAGTCTTAAAGAAATTGCCGGCAAGTACAACCGCGGTTTTTATATATCTCTCATCGATGGCTTACCTATCGAGAGTTCAGAGAAGAAACGATTGCTTCGTGATGCTGATATTCAGGAAGCGGAAATAGTGGAGGATCTAAGCGATGAGCCAACTGATTTTGAATGATAATACCCTCGGTGAATTCGAGCATTACTACATGAACAACATGCAGCTGCTTGCCAACATCATCGACCCCAACATGCTTTTTGCCGAGGTTGCCCGTGCCGGAGGTAAGACCGAAGGTGTGACGGGTCCTCGCCTGATACGTGTTGCCAACGATATGCCGGGAGAGTTATCTTTCCTGGTACACAAGACGTATGTGGCGCTGATGACCAACGTCTGGCCAAACATACAGGCATACTTCTCGCGTCAGGTAGTAGTGAACGGGCAACAGAGATCCATGCTGGAATATGGTATTGATTACGTAGTAGGAGAGAGCACGCTGCCTTCCCACTTCCGGAAACCCCGATATCCGATAGCCTATGCTAAGCATAGCGTGATATTCCGAAATGGCGCCCACCTTCAGCTCGTATCAAGCGACCAGCCGGAATCTGTTGCCGGTAGAAATGCCGTGCACGCTTTCGTTGAGGAGATGAAACATAATAGCGGAGAAAAACTCAAAACCCGACTGTTCCCGTCTTTACGTGGAGGTCCAGCCAATGTGCGCTGCTCTGCTTATTATGAGGGTGTTACGGGTGTGAGTGATACGGCTCGCGTCGACCTCGGCGAAGATGACTGGTTTGAGGATTATGAAAAGAAGGTGAACCCGAAACTTATCGAGGAGATTGCAACCGTTGCCCTGGAAGTTAACAGAAGTCTCTACCGTCTGTTCGTGCTCAAGCAGCAGGAACGAGACTCAAAAGACCCTGTTCTCCTGGAGAAGATGCGACTCGAGTCTGTTAAGCTCAATGCCTTCGTGGCGAGATGGAAACCTCGTCTGGCAGATATGAGGCGCAATGCCATCTACTATATCCGTGCATCCTCCTTCTGCAACAAGGATATCCTAGGTCCTAAGTTCTTCAAGACTCAGTTGGACACTCTTGATACGGACGAGTTCCTCACGGCTATCTGCGCCATCCGTCACAAGGAGGTAACCAATAAGTTCTTCATCAACTACGACCACGCAAAGCATCAGTTCAAGGATAGCTATAAGTATGAGTCCATTCTTCGCCTGAATCTGAAGGATAGGTTTATCCTTACGGCAGAGTATCTTCTACATTACGACCCCAACGAACCGCTCTACATGGGATATGACCCTGGCAACTTCCAGTCGCTCATCGTTGCTCAGAAGAAAGATTACGGTAGGCGTCTCGACATCATCAAGGAGTTCTTTGCCTTCCTGCCAAAGGATTACAACGACCTCGTGGCAGAGGTACACCAGTTCTTCGGATCTGCGGCCGTAAATAAGACAATCTATCTCTATCCAGACCGCGCCGGCAACAAGCGCAGGGAGGAGCGGGAACAGATAACTACCGACTCGCTCAATCTGAAGGCTGCCCTGGAGTCGTATGGCTTCATGGTGATACTCTATAACGAAGATGCGCCTACCATCTACCATTGGCAGCAGTTCAAGCTCTGCCAGATGCTCTTCGGCGAGCGCAGTCCGCTTCTGCCTGTCATCCGTATCGATGAGAATGAGTGCAAGAACCTCTGTTCTGCCATCATGATATCCCCTCTGAAGAAAACGGACGGCAAAATAGAGCTAGACAAGAGCTCGGAGAAGAAACAGCAACTGAAGAATCAGGCAGGACTCACCACGCAGCTGCCTTCTGCGATGATTTACCTGCTTTACGGCCTTTATTCTGATGCCGTGAAGGCGGAATTAAGTACATATCCTACCGATTTACCGGACAATTTCGAAATATAGACGCAGAATAATGCTGCATTTCTGCAGTAATAATTTTCGCGGGCATATCAATAATTTACGGAAAATGAAAGGGTATAAATGCTAAAATACTGATAATCAGCCCAAGCGGACCGGCTGGGAGAAAAACTCCCAAAAACACCTTACCCAAACGAGCACGCACCGCTGGGAAGGGAAAGAGGGGTGCAGGCCTTACGATTCTCGGAAATATGACGGGGAACAGGTGCAGCCGGTCTTTTGCAGGGCGATAAATTTTCGCTATCTTCGCATCATTATGAGCAAGACAAGTAAGAACATCATCATGGATGGCATCACGGCACTCCAGTGGGCCAGAGAAATCAGTAAGCTTCCCGATGGGGAGTTTACCCTGGTTTTCTTTCCTTACTCCAGACAGAGAGGTGAGGCGAGCGCAAAGCTTCAGGTGCGCCGGCATTGCAAGTATCGGACCCAGTTGCCGAAGGAACGTTTCTCCATCGATGGAGAGAACTACCTTCTCTTTACAGACGAAGATGAAGAGCCAAAGATGTGCTATCGCATCCTCATCAGATACATGGGCTTTCCTCAAGACGGATTTAAACTTCACAAAATAAATTGGTTATAATTGGTTATGAAAGAATACGAAATTGATATGTATGGCAACGCCGGCATCTACCTTGCCGATGGCAATACCTTCACCTTCCAGCTAGGTGAAGGCGACTCCATCTTTGGTGCAGACCAGCTCTTCCAGTCGCCACTCCTGGAGTCTCCGTTCGGTGGCACGCTCTGGATGCAGCAGCATCATTATCTGGGTATACAGGGATACCAGGTGTTGATGCGTGGCTACAACAACCAGCAATGTGACGAAGTGACCAAGGAGATCAAGGAGAACCGACTGCTCCCTCGTCTCTATTCCAAGGAGATCAAGATGCTCTATGGCCATGGACTCGCCGTATACAAGCAGGCTATCGAGGATGGCAAGCTGGTACGCAAGTACGAGGAGCAGCCTGAAGTAATGGAATGGCTCGACTCCTGGAGCTCACGCGGCATTCCTTCAGTAGAGGAGTTCTGCAAGACCTGTATCAAGAACTTCTATTACTTTGGCGACTTCTTCGTGAAATGGCGCTTCACCCGAGGTAAGGTGATAGGTATGGGCAAGCCGGTTGCTGCGCTTGAGGCGATGGAGAACCGTTACTGCAGATTGGCAACTACCCGACAGGACGTTGCTTCAGAATTGATTTCGTACGGAGACTTTAAACAGGTTGTAGTAGGACGATTCGCCTATGGCTTATCGAGTTACTCGGTTTATCCGAAGTTCAACTTTAACGAAGTTGACAACTACCGTTATGCTGCGATTTCTCATCACAGAGAGAAATCAGTAGACGAATTCTACGGAGCAAACGAGACGCATCAGGGAGCTCGCCCGTACATCCAAGGTAGCAACAAGACTGCCCGATACATTAACAGTTTTCTGAAAAACTCGCTGGCTGCAAAGGTGCATGTCATTATCCCTAACGCCTGGATCCAGAGCAAGCGCACCCAGATGACCAAGCTCTGCGAGGAAAATAAGCGACGCAAGGCGAAGGGCATGGAACTGCTGAAGTATAACGGTATCGATATCGGTACAGACTTCAAGGAGTCGTGCATGGTCCGGTACGTCCGTGACGAGGTACGCAAGTTCAGCTCCTATCTGTCAGGTGCAGACAACCAGGGCAAAGGTTTCTCTTCTATCTCCTTCATGGATGCCCAGGGACACGAGCAGTCGTGGAAGGTGGAAACCATTGACCTCAAGTATAAGGAATATATCGAGGCGCTCATTTCCTACGACAAGCGTACCGAACAAGCCCTTCTGTCTTCGGTAGGTCTCGATGCAGCCATATCTGCAGTAGATAAAGATGGAGTCATCTCGAAGAGTGGAAGTGATACCTATTATAATTATCTCATCTACATCATGTCGCTCACCTCAGAGGACGAAGTCTGCGCAGAACCGCTCAACTGGGCGTTGCGCATGAACTTCCCGGAACTCTACAAGCAGGGCTGCAGGCTAGGGTTCTACCGCGAGGTTCCGCAGAGACAGGAAGATATAACACCATCCCAACGACTTAACCAGCAACAGGCATGAACAAGAAATTTCAACTCAATAATCTCTTCACCAGTTATGCGCAGTTCTGCAACTGCGCACCTGGTGCAGATACAAGCGCCGACTTCGACAGCCTTCAAGGCTCTGCCGTAGCTGCGCGCAAACGTATTGTTGCCATCATCGGCAACAATACGTTCTCAGATATTGTCGGTATCGAGGAAGAAGAGAGTGGCATCAAGGATTTTCTCCGCGCTGCCATGGCGAACCTTACGCTAGCTACCCAGATTATCTTCGATGCCGTGAACCGAAGGAAGAACGATATCAATCTCTACAAGTACGAGATGGAAGGCATGAAGCGCTCCTATATGGAGAATTACTTTAATGCGATGGATTCGTTGATTTCCGAACTTACTGAAGAGATAAGTGCCGATGATCCTGCCGATATCCGTCTTGCCATGGAAGACTGGCGCAAGACCAATTACTACAAGATGCTCAGTAAGCTGAAGGTAGATACTGCCGATGAATTCGATGAAATTTATCCTATCGACCTCTCGTATCTCTTCTTTTTCCGTTGCGTTCCTCTCCAGAAGGAAGTACTCGATGAAAGCATAGGCGCCTACTTCGACCGGCTCGAACAGGGAGGAGAAGACCAGACGTTTGCTGAGTTTGCCCAGAAGGCGCTGCCTATGCTGAAGCGTGCCCTGGTGAAGAAGACGGTGGCGAAGGCTCTCAGACGATTCGATATCCTGGAGTTCCCTGCCACCATCCGCAACCTCTTCGATGACAATACCGCCACCCGCTCAGGCAGCGACGAGGCAAGCCGTGCACTCCAGCTCGCCACACAGCTAGACGGGGAGGTGGAAGATCTGCTGCATAATGTGGATATGCTCCTCGATGCCCAGGAAGGAAACGATTTTCTTTCCTTCTCTGCCGAGAACCGTCCGGACGACAATATGTATTTAATGCCATAAGCTTATGAAAAAGACGATAACCGTAAGAGCAAACGGAATAGAACATGAAATTCCGAACTCGTGGGAACTACTCACTTCTGACCAATATCTGAAGCTGGTGGAGCTGCTTTCTCTCATGGAGAGTGGGCAGTTTTCCCCAGGTGCTGTGAAATGTCTGTTCCTCTGCTACATGAAGGGATGGAACCTGAACAAGATTAAGCGCGATGAGCGAACCCTGGAGAACTTCATGTCTATAGCCAGTCAGCTCTCGTTCATCTTCCAGGAGAAAGATGATAAGTTCGTGCTCGATCTCTGTTTCTGCCGGCAGCAGTTGCCGATTATCTTTATCGACAAGAAAGCCTATTATGGCTATGAGGTCAATACAGATTTCAAGTCGCTCACCTGTTCGCTCACGGCCCTTCAGTATATCGAGGCGCGCCAGCTGCTCGATATGGGCGAGGAAAGTCTTCCTCTGCTGGCTGCGATACTCTACTTCGACAAGGAAGTATATTCCTCGGAAGAGGCGCAGAAACTCGCTCTGAAGTTCAAGAAACTGCCTGTCAACACACTCCGGGCGATAGCTCTAAACTTTACTGCAGTAAATAATTTCCTCTTCTCGAAGACTGAATTTTCCCTGCTCACCAAGTTTATACCGAAGGAGGGCAGCAGTATTACTACCGATGCAACCGATGCGCTCTACGATCTCTCCAAGGATGGGCTGGGTAATGCCCGTCAGGTAGAACAGCTGAACGTGCTTACCTATCTCCGCATTCTCAGGAAGAAGACCATCGAGGGTGTAAAGAGCCTGAAGGCTACCGGCATGGAGTTGGCCAAGATAGCAGACGAGGTAGGGCTACCTCTGGAGATAGTTAAAAAGATTATATAACCAAGGCAGGGGAACAACCTCTCTGCGACAAAATTATAAAAGCCTATGTTATTGGATTTATTCGAATATTTTGCTAAGTTTCCTGCTACTGCAGGAGTTACGAAGGGTATTGCCAACAAGGGCGAGAGTAGTATGGAAGAATATGCTACCGTGCTCAAGGTAATCAAGGAGATGCCCGAGAAAGAACTGGTTCCGGAGATAGAAAACTACGTTTACGGCCAGTCGTTCGACGAACTGAAGCAACGCATCGATAAGCTTACCGGTTCCTTCCTGTTCGTAGATTACGGAGAAGTGGATATGCAGAGCGATGGGCGCAGGAGTTTCCAATGTACCCAGCGTATAGCTGTAACGGTAGCGATGAAGTTATCTGCTCATGCCGATATGCTCGAACGGGTCATAGCAAACGACCGCACCCTTCAGATGCTTTCGAAGGTTCATGCCCGTATCATGGCAGATGTGGAGACGGAAGGACTCTACTGGATGGACCGGGAGAGTATTACTACCTGCGAGATTATTCCGTTCGTATCTGCAGAACTCCAGAGCTACGGCTGGACCCTCATGCTTTCGGCCACAGGTGCAGATATCCTGGATGTTCACCGGCTGTCGCGACAGATGGTGCGCTAGCGTCCTTTGCGGTTCCGGAATATTTGTGTAATTTTGCAATGTCTAAAAAACATAAGGCCGAAATGTTATGAAACAATATAAACGAAATATACCGATGATAGCAATCACCTCGCTCCCTCTGACGGCTGTGTCGGAAGGGTTCCAGTATGTGTATCAGGACTGGGAGTTCGCAAAGTGGATAGCGATAGCCATCTCTATCGATACCTTCCTTGGTGTATGGAAGCATCTTGTCCACAAGGATGCGTCTAGCGAATCCTTCTTCTCCAGGTTCACGAAGAAGATTGTAATCTACATCTTCCTGATGATCCTGAGTAATTTTGCAAGTCATGCCACCGTAGAGGGCTCTACTGTCGGCGCGATGCAATGGATAGGAACTTACATCTGCGTGTTCATGATGGTACGCGAGATATTCTCCATTATCGAGAACATACAGGCTATATATCCGATATTTCCGAAGAACTTCGTAAAGCGCATGAAGGACTTTAACGACAAGGGAGATTACATCGGCGGCGGGCCTATCAACTTTTCGGAAAAAGATGCGCCCGATGATGCATCATAGGTATACATTATTATAATATATATAAAGGTATGGCAAGTAAAACTCAATTAGCCTTCGCCCGTCAGGTGTATGCTGCGGCCGTGGAGGCAAAAACGGAAATAGATCCTGCCTTCGTTACTGCCCAGGCTATGCTTGAGACAGGATGGGGTTCGCGGGTTATCGGTAAGGCTAACCTCTTCGGTATTACCAAGGGCAGCCAGTGGGACGGAGATATCGTCATGGTGAAGACTCACGAATACTTCAAGACTCCTAAACAGAAGTTCAAGGAGCCAGACCATATCGTATCCGTGTGCAAGGTAGCAGGCAAAAATCTCTGGTATTATACCGTGATGCGTGCCTTCAAGGATTTCGACTCTGTAGGCGACTGCCTGAAGGAACATGAACGTCTCTTCCAGAAGCCGGGCTATAAGGATGCCTGGCCATGCCGCAAGGACCCGTTCAAGTTTGCCCAGAAGATATGCGACGGGGTAGGGTGCAAGTACGCTACAGATCCTACGTACCTCACCACCATTACCTCGATTATCAAGACGATCCGGCGGAAGTGTGTATAAGTTTTAAGTGTTTTGTTGTTATTTGTTGTTATTTTTGTTGTGAATAGGTTTATAGGTTTTATTAAGGTTATTTCTCTAGTGCTGATTCCGCTCGCCCTGGTTGTGGCATTCAAGGAGTGTCACGACCTCAGGGGCGAAACGGAGCGCACGAAAGAGAATCAGGATATCCTCCTTCACAACGGCAAGGTAGAGATAGGCCGCACGCAGTCAGGCAGGCCAAGAGCTTCCGTGCCAGCCATTACGTTGAAGACGTCTGATCTGAAACGCAGTCCGGACTCTCTCCTTGCCGTTAACAGGAAGGAACTCAAGATAAAGAACAGCCGGATTATGGCGGCAGCTACAACCTCTGCCACCACCCAGGTAGACGTGAAGGCAGCCATCCGGCCGGTTCCTCACGATACATGCAGTCGGCTTCTTTCCGGTTCCTACCGACCGCCCGACGTCTCGCAGGTTTCCTGGAGTGATCCATGGATAACCCTGCGGGGCGAAATCGAGGGCGACAGCATGCAGGTGCATATCGAGAGTCGCGATACCCTCCAGATGATTGTTCATCGTGTGCCGAAGAGGTTCCTCTTCTTTCGTTACGGGACAAAGGGTGTGCGCATGGAGGTGGTGGGTCAGAACCCGCACTCCAGGCTCTCTTATCCCAAGATTATTATGTTTAGAAAATAGGTTTAAGTGTTTATAGGTATAGTTTGGCTGAATTTCATATTAGATGTATCTTTTTTATACTCATGATTATTAGTTATAGTAATATGATCTTCTAACATTGCACAAGCGTGTGTTCTAATTCTCATATGGAAATCTATCGTTCTTGTTGTAGAGTACGGTTTTCCAAGTTTATAAAGTTATCAAAATTATCAGGAAGCCCCGGTGCGAGATGCATCGGGGCTTTTTTCTTGCTGTTTTCTGAAAATTTCCCGCTCATTTTCTACCTTTTCACATACAGAAAGCTTAAACATAGTTAATACTACGATTTTTCGTATAAAATATTTGGCTACTACGAAAAATAGTAGTATCTTTGCAGAGTCTTAAAATAAAACGATATGAAGAAGATTTTAGTAACAGAAAAAGAGGAAGAACTGATAGAGGCTATCAGAAATTTCCGGAAGTCATACCCTAGAGGTAACCCACAGTTATTATGGTACGCTCAGCAGCTGTTTGATGAGATGATTGAGCCACCAGAGTATTACACCAAGTATTAACAACAGCCTTCCCTTCGGGGGGGGCATTAAAAGCATAAGATTATGGAAGTAACAATGAAGCAGGCTAAGGACAGCACAGTAAAGCAGCGCATACAGGATATCCAGATGACGGTATCATGGCGCGAGATAGCACATACCTATTTCGGAAAATCGGCATCATGGCTTTATCATAAGCTCGATGGTATTGACGGGAATGGTGGTGTAGGCGGTTTCACCGAAGAAGAGAAGGTTATGCTCCGTGGAGCACTTTGCGATGTTTCCAATCGCTTGCGTGCGGCTGCGGACAGGATATAATGAGGCTGGGGTCATCGTTCCCCATAAGACAGAAGTCGCCATAGCCTTGTGGCGCATTGCAGTTAGCATAGCTAACATGTTCAATAACTCAACTCAGCCCCGGTGCAGCAATGCATCGGGGCTTTTTCTTGCCGTTTTCTGAAAATAATCAGTAAAATGTTTGATGGTTCCAGAGAAAAGTACTATCTTTGCAGGCGTAATGATGACATTGAACTAAGGTTGTGTGCAGATTGAGCAGAGTTTGTACATAACAAGTGAAAAGAAATACAGCTGTGTGGCTCGTGCTGAAGGACTGCTCTCCGGATGCACGGGCCCTTTTTTATGATTATGAAACCAACAGACGATGACGACTGGATTCCTCAGCGTGGAGGTGGAGACGACCGCTCAAATGGCGGAACCGTGATACATCCCCAGAGCAGAGGCTAGAAACGAGATGACGGTGATGATGGTGGCGACAATAACAGTACACTTGATCACCGTCATCGCTTTTTCTATATGGTCGCAGCGGTTGGCAAGAATACTCCTGTTGCGGTCGATGATTTCCTGGTTATAGCTGATGGCATCGAGCAGGGTGTTGACGGAGTATATGGCGTTCATCTCTTCCTGGTTATACCCCTTCTTCAGAAGCCTGTCGATGTTTTCCTCCTGTATCATGTTCCTGGGCTCGTTGCCTGTATGCCTGAAAGGGTGAATCCATAGAACTTGATTTATCATAATGTATAGCGCAATAAAGATGCCTGCCCATAGAACAGCAGCAGTAGAGAGCTGCCATAAAGACGGGCTGGAGAATACAAACGCCGTGAGGGCGATGAACACCGTGAGCAGGAACCCTGTCATGGTGTATGCGCGGTCGGTAGACTTGCGGAGCTGCTCCAGCGTGCTGCTGGCCATTCTGTCTGAGCGCTCCAGGATGATGCGGGCTGTGTGCTCGCTCAGGTTCTTGCGAACCTTGCCGGTTATTATCTTTTCCATACCTTATATATATTAATAGGTGAAACATTTCTTTTCTGCAAAGATACGCTTTTTCCGCTTATTTCCCGTATCAAAATGTTAAAAATGAGTTAAACATAAAAGAAAGTTTATGTTTTATTTGGTTATTAAAGGAATTTTATGTATCTTTGCATCGTGAATAGATAACTAGATGTTTAACAATTTAATTTTAAGCGTATGACACAAAAAGAGTTAGAGCAAGAAATTAAAAGAAAGGAAGACGAAATCAAGGCTCTTCTCGAACTGAAAGACTTGGTCTTCGATTACGAGAGACAGATTGATTTGAGACTCGCAGACCTTTCTAAACTCTACAAGCAAAGAAAAAACTAAAAAGTCCTCCCCTAGAGGGGAGGTTCTTTAAACAATATAAATATAAGAATATGGAGAATATTAAAGAATTAATGGCAGAGTACATGGCATTGGCTAGCAAGCAGGATGTCAAGAGCAAAGAGCGCAGAGACGAGATTCATCGCTATCTCAGCGCAAATGCTACGGAGGAGGATAAGAAATATATTAGTGAGGTGGTTGTAGATAGAGTAGCAAACCTGAAGCTGGAGGTTGCCACTTTGCGTGAGCAGCTTGCAGAGGAAGATTATAAATTGCTTCCACTAAGATACATCGCACAGAAATACTTCGGTAAAAGCGCTGCATGGCTCTCTCAGCGTCTCAATGGCTCAGAGGTTCGTGGTCATGCTTATACGCTCAATTCCGAGCAGAAAGATATTTTCAATCGTGCCGTCCAGGAGATTGGACAACGCATTAGCTCTTTGCAGTTAGCATAGGGTTATCTATTCACACATCGTTCCCCGGCGCGATTCCGTGCCGGGGACACCTTCTAAACAAAAAGAATAAAAGGAGATTTAGATGCTGGTATGTTGATAGATAGACCAGTTCTACAGAACGTGGACACTCAAAAATAAGAAAGATATGAGAATACTTAATAATTTACTGGAAGGGTTGGTTAGCCTGGGAAGACTGGGCGGAGACAACAGCCTGTTCAACGATTATCTGAAGGGCGATAATGCTTCAGATCTGAGAAAGGACTGGGAGACCATCGGTAATGATATGAGAAAGGTTATGAACTTAAAGCAGAAGTCGGCTTATGTCAGATAAGAAAGAATGTAGCGGAGAGATGATTCCTGCCAATATCAACGATATCCTGGAGGAAGCCCCGATGCAGCAGCGCATCGGGGCTTTTTCATGATTATGAAACCTCCAAGAACTTCCAGAGGAGAAATGTTAAAGTTTAGTTAATATAACAAAAAAGTTATCTTTTTGTTTGGTAGTATATAACTTTTTTGTTATCTTTGCATCGTCTTTCAGACAAAGAGATCTTTTAATTAATTAAACTCCTTTCATTAAATGAAAACTAGTCAACTAGTTAGACAGCTGAACCGAGCGGGATGCTTCGTTGTTCGGCATGGTGGAAATCACGATGTTTGGTACAGTCCTATTACAGGACTCAAATGTCCGGTTCCACGACACGGCAGTCGGGAAGTCGCTCAAAAGACTTACGACAGTATTCTAGAAAGATTGCTCGGGCTTTAAGCCCGGCAATTTTTCTCTAGTTGACTAAGTTCGTTGAGACGGATGGGGTGGTTAGTTTTAAGGTCTCTTTTTAATTGATTTAAAAGTATGGCAACAAAAGTAACGATACAGGTTGAGAAAGGTAAGCAGGAGAAGAACTTCTCTTGCTTCATGGTTGAGAAGCTTCCAAACTTTGGACTTACTGGGTATGGCAACACCGCCAAGCAAGCTATTGAGGATATGTATGTGGCACAGAAGGAAATCAAGGAGCTTCTTGAGGAAGAGGGCAAGCAGATGCCCGAGCTGGAGTTCGTGTTCCGGTTTGACATCGGCTCGTTCTTCGATTACTACTCATATCTCAATATGAGCGGAGTGGCTAAGAAGGCAGGCATCAATGCATCACTTATGCGCCAGTATGCCATGGGGAAGCATGAGCCTAGCCAGAAGCGCAAGCAGCAGATTTTGGAATGCCTTCATCAAATTGCTAAAGAATTACAGACTGCCGTGATTTAAAACACGACAGATTTCATATAATGATAGGAAATATAGTTAAAAGATTTTCGAGCCCCTGGTGCGTGATGCATCGGGGGCTTTTTCATTCCCCTCCCTCCCCAAACCCCTCATTTTTATGCTCTACAGCATATTTTAGTGTTAATTATTCTCATCGTGAGAAAAATTTCCCGATTTTTATTTGGCGGTTCCGGATTTTCTTCTTACCTTTGCCGACGGTTATAAGACGATAGTAAACTATCCGGCAAGGCGTCCGTTATCGCCTATGGCTTCTGGCCGCAGGCTTTTTTTTTATGCCTAATCGGGAAAAACATTTTTCCTAACTGGGAAAATATATTTTCCTAACTGGAGAAATAATTCTCGCAATAAATGGCGGCTGCATGAACCGTAAGATTTCATTTGTCCTTCCGGATAAGTCATCGTCTTATAACCAACGGGGAATGCAGCCGCCACCCTTTTGTACAATCGGCTGTTAATGGTTATAAGATGATGCGATATGCAGAATTCTATTTTAATTAGTGATGCTCAGGTGCGCCCTGCAGGCATCAGCGTAGAGGAGGGCGTGAAGGCCCTCAAGTGTGAAATCAGGAAGCTCGCCAAGACCAAGAGCGAGACCTTCTCCTACCTTTGCGAGGAGACGGTTACGTATGGCGAAGTAGCTATGACCATAGCAGGTTTCTTCGCCTTCATGGCAGTAGCTGTATTAGGTGGCTTCATTATGGGAGGGGAGGTGATGTAGTTATGGTTAAGAAAATATCAACCAAGCAGCTCCTGGAGACGTATAAGCAGGTCTATCCGGACGTTACTTCCACCACATGCAGCGTGTCGTCTGAGAAAGATTCCTTCAGCACCAAGACAGCCTTCGACCTGGCTCTGAAGATAGGTAAGATGACTCATAGCTATCCGCTGTGGGTGCAGGTGGCCAAGAAGAAGATAGTCATCATCAAGTCGAGAGAGTTCCTGAAGAACCTGGACAGGATGAAGAAGGGAACCAGGGTAAGATACTTCGACCCTCGCCATCCCGAAATCTGTTGTGAGGGAGTGATAGCCAAGGAAGGCGTTCTCTATTCCGGTGCGGCTCCTCAGATTTTCGTAGAGAGCGAAGAGTACGACGCAGATGGTGAAACCCCTGTTTTCGCAGTCTTCTGGCGCCCGATGGAAGAAATGAGTGAAAAATAGCCAAACATCACTCATATGTTTGTCCTTTGACGTACAGCAAAGATTTCGTACCTTTGCACCGTGAGAATTTTAACACAAAAAGAATTATGAGAACAATTAAGAACAAACATCGCAGGCGCACGCATCTGCTTTACAAGGTAGTATTGAGAACGTCCCGGTTTCGGTACACCGGCCGTCAGATGGGCCCGAACAAGACCGAGACAATGTGCTGGCTCGACTACAACCGCAGAGGCAGAATCCGCTGCTACAATGACAGGAAAAATGACCGCGCCATCATCGTCTGGCTCGACGGCAGGTATTACTCAGCTCCTAATACGCGAGGCATATACCTGGAGAGAATCAGCATGAACATGGCAGAGTATAAACGACTAAATTCACATTAAAATGAGTAACGAAAAAGATATCAAGACCGTATTGGACGGAGCAGTAGAAACTGCTAAAGAGATAATGGCAACTGAGATATTCCATGCTCAGCTAGTAAAGAACACCGAGGCTATCAATAAGGAACGTGAGGAGTATGAGCATAAGCGCGCAGAACTTCAGCAGGACCTTGACGATCAGAAGACTTTCTGCTCGGTCTCTAACCGTAGGCTTCAGACGGAAAAGTTGGAATACAAGATTCAGGTCAACCGGCAACAGGAGATGTTTGAGAAGACTGAGTGCAACATCCGCGAAACCCTCAGCCAGGCGAACAAGGAATTCAATGAGAAGTATGCTAAACTGAAAAGCGAGCATTCTCTGAAAAACCTGCAACTTCAGAACGAGCGCCACAAGATTTTCGAGGCTTACCGCAATTCTGGGGGGGCAAATCTTGCCGAAGACTCTCAGCAAATGTACCCGGAAGGATGGAGCCGACCAAGGCCTAAAGATGGAGGGGTAGAATAATAACGATAGTAACAAATAATTTAATTAAGCAGATTATGGAAAATCAGAATAAAAATGCTGCAGCTAAGGTTGCAGCCAACATAGCAGAAGAAAGAAAGCACCCTATCTTTGAGGAGTGCGAGGTTATGAATGCTGGCAAGCCAGCACATGAACACATGCTCAGCCTGAACGGCATGTATATCTCGGGCATTACTGATGAACAGCTCAAGGAGATGCACGAGAAACTGGGCAAAATGCTCTCAGGGAAATAGAAAATAGTTTTCTAGTCTATCATGTAATAAGTGACAAATATTTAAATTTAGTCAGATCTCTAATTAAGGATGGCTGCCCGTGAGGGTGGCCATTTTTTCTGGAGCATAAATTTGGTTTTTCAGAAAAAGTGGTGTATCTTTGCACCCGAGAATTAGTAACACATTAAAATATATAGATTATGTTAGATACTTTCTTTGGCTTCGTGCAGTTCGTGTCGTTCGTGATTGCGCTTGTTCTTGGACCGTTTGTTGTCGGCTCGAGGATGTTTGCAAAATGGCTTGTTTATCTGACTTTATGTACCATATTTACTCCTTTGTTTGGAATACTTATATACGTAAAGTTCTTCAGGTACTAGTCCTTTGCCATATGCTCGCCTGTTATTATATTTGCATTGCTAATTAGTAATGTATAAAGAATATGGTAACAGACAGTCTTGTTAAAAAGAAATTTGTTCACGAGACTCTTCAAGAAGGCATCCTGAAGATATACTCCACACAGGAGAACGTGGTGCGCAATCATTATAAGCGCCGTACCGGCAGATTGCTCACCACGCTTTCCGCTCACTCGTTCGACAGCCAGATATCGGGCGAAAACCGCACCATCTTTGTGCGAATCCTTCCTTATCTCCGTTTCCTCGATATGCAATACCGCCAGCGCAACGACCGCATCAGCAAGTTCAAGCGCAGGAACCTTGCACTCTACAACCGTGTGGTATGGGGCGTGCTCTATCACGAGACGTTCCCTAAGCTCCGTTATGGCTTCACGGATGAGATACGCCAAGGCATCCGTCAGGAACTGGAAAAGTCACTCAACCCTCAAAAATCATAAGTTATGGCAAGTAAACATTTAACGGAAGACGAAATTCGCTATACCGTCGATGTGAAGACGGCAGCAGCCCAAAAGGAAATATACCGACTGGAGCAGCAGAGCAAGAAGCTGCGCTCCGAGAACAAGGCACGACTCAGCCAGATGATTCAGCTGGAGGCAGCTGGCAAGAAAGAGACTGATACCTACAAGAACCTCAAGAAGCAATATACCGAGACTGGTAAGGAAATTCGCAACCTTACCTCTCAGATAGGCGAGCAGACCAGTAAACTCAATGTGCTTGATATGACTATTAGTCAATTGAAGAAGCAGCAGAAAAGTTTGCAGAAGGAATTTGAAAATACCTCAAAAACGCTCAACCCAGAACTTTATGGTATATTGGAACAAAAGTTGCAAGAGGTAAGCAGTAGAATGGCTGAATTGAAACAGAACGCTAAAAGTTTTGGTGAACTTGCGGCTAGCGACCAAGCTAACGGAATGCTATATGGTAACATGATGACCAAGGCAGCAGAACTCTTTGGTAGTTACGCACAAGGTTTCAAAGATTCCGTCAAGGAACTTATTGATGGTGGCTTGGAGATGGCAGAAACCGCCGATGGTGTGACCAAGGCTTTCAAGGATATGGATCAGCCTGACCTCTTGGAGAATCTTCGTAAGGCAACCAAGGGAACCGTAAACGATGTTCAGCTGATGACGGCTGCCGTAAAGGCTAACGATTTCCGCATTCCGCTGGAAGATCTGGGCAAGTATCTGGAGTTTGCACAGCTGAAAGCCCAGCAGACGGGTCAGTCGGTAGACTACATGACCGACAGCATCGTGACCGGTCTCGGCCGCAAGTCCCCGTTAATCCTCGATAACCTGGGAATCTCTGCAGCAGAAATCTCGGAGAAGACCAAGGAGACGGGCGACTTCATGAAGGCTGTGGCAGAGATTGTAGATACCCAGCTGGCTGCGGCAGGAGAGACCTATATCAGCGCAGCCGACCGGGCAGCCCAGAAGACGGTAGAACTGCAGAACGCCCAGAAGGCTCTGGGAGACGAAATCCTCCCGCTCAAGGAACAATGGGATGATGCCTATGCAGATATGCAGCTGAACACCATCAGTCTCATTTCCTGGTGCGTAAAGCATCAGGGTGTGGTGAAGACGCTCGGCATTCTGCTCACAGCCTTCACGGTTGTAGCGATAGCCACCAGCAACGCTATCAAGACAAATATCGTTGTAACCAAGGGTGCTGCCGCAGCGCAGCAGGCATGGAACGTAATCTGCGCTACCGGAACCGGACTCATGAAACTGCTTCAGGCGGGTTTCCTCCTGCTCACGGGCAGGGTGACGCTTGCCAAGAATGCCTGGACCGCCATGAACGCAACGATGAAGGCAAGCGTCTTCGGACTGATTGCTGCGGGTGTAACGGTTCTCTCTCTAAAGCTCTGGGATATGCATAAAAAGCAGAAGGAGGCTGCAGCTTCGGCCAAGGAACTGGAAACCATGGAGCGAGACCTGAATGCCCAGGTGAATGAGCAGACCGCCAAGGTGAAGCAGCTCAATGAAACCATGCGCAACGAGAAAATCTCCATGGACCGCAGAAGGGAGGCTCTCAATGAACTCAAGAAGATTATTCCTGGTTATAACGGACTGCTCTCTGAAGAGGGAAGACTTACCAGAGACAACAAGAGTGCCATCGATGACTATCTCGTTTCCCTGGAGAAGGAGATCAAGCTGAGGGCATACAAAGATAAGCTTGTGGACCTGTATAAGCAGAAAAGCGACCTTGAGGACAAGAGAGACGAGCAGGATAAGACCTATCATGATGCAAAGACGGACAACATCCTTCATCCACAGAATAGTTTTATCAGAGGTGTCTCCAAATTCTTTGGCACAGATACGGAAACGAATGCCAAGAAAGCGCTCAACAATACCGAGCAGCAGATAGACCGTGTAAACGGAAAGATAGACGAGCTGAACTCCAAGATCGCGGATATCGGTCCTGTGACTCCTAAAACAGGCACAAGAAACGGCGGTGGTGGTGGAACGGGAGGTCACACTGGAGCAGGTGGCCATACCGGAACCACAAATACCACCTCCAAGCCTAACCCCGATGATATCGCATCGAATAGATTTTCTGAAAACCGACAGACAGATATCGATGCAGCCAACCAGGACTATCAGCAGGACGTGAACAACTGGAACATGGCTCTCGCACAGAAAAAGGTGTCTCAAGAGAAGTATGATCTCGCCATGCAGGCGCTGAAGACTCAGCATACTGCCAACATTCTCGCCATCGAGACCTCCTACAGCGAGCAGTCGCAGAATATCGGAATTGCGGATGGCGCAAAGAAGAAATCACTCCAGGAGAAACAGCAGGCGAACCTCCGGGCTGCAGAACAGGCACATTTCGACCAGCAGGTGGCAGTAGAACAGGCTTATCAGGACGCCCTGGCAAAGGTGATGGAGCAAGGGGAGACGCAGCAGGAACTGACCCTGGAGCAGCAACGCGACCAGAAACTGGAAGTTCTGAAGGGATATTATCAGGCTGCGCTCAATATGGCCAAGCAGAACGGGGAAGATACTGCACAGCTGGAGAAGGCATATAAGGATATACAGACTCAGATAGAGAAGGAGTATATCACGAAACAAAAAGAGTTGCTTGACGAACAGGACGAAAAGAAAAAACAAGCTAGGCAGGCTCTCGGTTTCGACCAGCAGAGCGAATACGACCGGCAACTGCAGCAACTGAAGCAGGCACTCGACAACCAGTATATCACTCAAGAGGAATATGAGCAGAAAGTACAGGGGCTGAAGAGAGGTTCCTTTATGAAACAGGTTCAGCTCTATACAAACCTCTTCAGCAATACCGTGACCGCGCTGCAGAATGCAGAGATGGCGAATGTCGATGCAAAGTATGATGCAGAAATCAAGGCAGCCGAGGGTAATACGGCACTCCAGGAGAAACTTGAGAAAAAGAAAGCCAACGAGAAACTGAAGATACAGAAAAAGTATGCCGACGTGAATTTCGCCATGCAGGTAGCTCAGATTATCTCGAATACTGCCACCTCTATCATGAAGGCATACAGCGAGATGGGTCCGATTGCCGGAAGTGTTGCTGCAGCCCTGATGGGTGTGACCGGTGCAGCCCAGTTGGCCGTAGCGAATGCTGAGCGCCAGAAGGTGAAGCGCATGACCCTCAACGGAACCGCTAGCGGAACCAGTTCTGCTGGTTCCCGTGTGGCAAGCGGACGCGAGAGTGGCGGACGCATCGACGTAGAGCGCGAGCAGGATGGCAAACACTTCAACGCCGAGTATGCGCCAGGTAAGCGCGGGTACGTAGATCACCCTACCGTTATCGTAGGCGAGGGACCTAGAGGCAGGAGTAAGGAGTGGGTGGCATCGAATGCAGCCCTTGAGAACCCTACCATCGCTCCGCTCATCAACCTGATGGACGCAGCCCAGCGTGCCGGACAGATAAGAACCTTCGATATGAGCAAGTATCTGATGGCCATGCAGGGCAGGGCGCTGGGTGGAAGTATCGCCCGGCAGTCTGCCCGGATCAGTCAGGAAATCGCTCCGGGAGGGTCAGATTTTTACATCCGGACGCAGGAATCTGCGCATCGCGATGCAGGAAATGCTACGTCGGGACGCAATAATGACGAGCTCCTGGAACTGCTCAGAGAGCTCAAGAGAGACGGAATCCGCTCGTTTGTATCACTCTCGGATCTGGACGCCAAGCAGGAACTGCGAAACCAGGCGAGAAAATTTGCTAAAAAATAAAATCTTCTGAACATGAAAATAACAAATCTGGATAAAGGAAAGACCTACCAGCTTGGCGAAGCCGCCAAGCTGGAGGTAGAACGTACCAACCCGTTCTTCAACGATTACGGGGAGACGACCTCCCCGCTGGATATTCCGGCAAGCGATTACAACCGCATGATACTGAACTATCCCGATACCTTCGGTATGAGGGATAAGATGGTGGCTACGAACGTAAGCATCGAAGACGGCGAGTATTTCGCCCAATGTAGGCAGATTGTTCTCTCGGCACAGCACAAGGGAAACATCTCCTCTTCATTCTATATCAACGACGGATCCTTCTACTCGAAGATACAGAATGTAAAGCTGAAGAGCATCTTCAAGGACGAGATGATACCGGGGTGCACAACCGTAGATGAGTGCATCAGGTTCTGCAGATCTCTCGTAGGAGGTGAGAACGAGAACTATGATATCTTCCCGGTTCTGCTTACCGACGATTCTGGCATGGATAAGGGATATACCTATAAGATACTGAACAAGCTGGGCATGAGAACTAAACTTCCTAATGCCAAGTACTGGAGATACAAGGAAGGTGGCGGCTACGAGTATGTGACTGCCCCGGAAGAACAAGGATTAGTTCTCTGCAACATGTGGTCCAATACCTTCTGGAACGCATATCCGGATACGGAATATGTAAACGAGATACCGATCAGTCTGGATAAGGGCTATTATATATCCCCGTTCATCCGTGCCAACTACGTTCTCAAGCGTGTTTTTAAATACTTCGGTTATGACCTCAAGGAGAATTTCTTTACCAAGACGGAACCATTCAACAAGATGGTGTTGCTTAATAATGTGATAGACGTGATGGTGAACGGACATATCCGCATCGAGGATCTTCTTCCGGACGTGTCGGTATCAGATTTCCTCTCAGTTTTTCGGAAAAAGTTTCTTTGTGAGTTCGTGTCTGACGAGGGAACACATACTGCAGATATCATCTTCCTGAGAGATGCGGTAGATAGCGTTCCAGTTGCGGATCTCACCCGTCAGATGACCGAAGAGCCTACCTTATCTTATAAGACTGCATCCGATTACAAGCGCGTGGTCCTGCGTGCGAAACACCAGGTAGATAGCGATGCAGAAGACAGCTATGACAATATCAAGGATATGATAGCGAATAATTCTGGCGCCTACTTCAGCAACGAAGAAGGCTGTTTCTACAAGGACGGATTTTCCGGCAACTATAAGGTGAAAGCCAAAATAGGGGAGTGTTCCCAGAGTTATGATGCCGGCGAAGATGATATTGATACGCAAGACGTGGAGATACCGGAGATGATACCGGAAGTAAGAATGCTGCAGTATAAACAGGAAGCGGACGGAGAGACTATCACGAGAGATATGGGCAGATGGCTGTATGTCGGAGATTACGCTACGCTCAACTCTTCGATGAAGGTGGCAACGGAAGACAACTCAGAAACCAGCGAAGATGCAGTCACAACTCCAGTCATGCTCGCCTTCCCATACATGGGAACCGATGACATGCCTTGCGGAACCGTGACGGCATACGATATCCATGTATCAGTTTCTGATAAATTTGGTACGCATCGGCCAGGAAATCCTACACCCCGGAAACTGTTCGACTATTCCCTGGTATATAATGGCGAGGATGGCATCTTTGAGAAGTTTTACCGGCAGTATGATCTCCTGCTCAGAAATTCACTCCAGGAACTCAAGGTAAAACTGCTCCTCTCCCAGTCGCAGAAGCAGAACCTTCCTTCTTATGCAAAGGTTGTGATCAGAGGTGTGAGTTTCTTCTTCAACAAGCTGAAGTTTACCCTCGGAGGAAAGAGCGAACCAACGGAAAGCGAGCTCAGAACCATCGCTCTCACTACTCCTGTTAGCGAGGCGAAGAGGCTGGAAGCCGTAATGCCGGCGATGAACTGCAAATATGAGTGGCTCGGATTCGAAGAGACGGTAGAGGTATCTGAGGGTGATTACTGGAATTCCGGAGATAACCGGAACCGCACATTCAAGATTATCTATCCTCCTCTCCCTTCAGCTGAGTACGTTGGCCAGAAGTATGGCCTGCAGAAATCATACGTAAGCCAGAAAACCCGACACGCAACGATGTTCCGTCACAGTAAATGGGTGTATCATTGTACGACCGTCTGGTTGGAATGCATACCGATTTCGTAGGTTTTCGTCCTTTGTTATATACCTGTATTATCTTAACTTTGCAAATATGACCAAAGCTATTTTAAGATGATACAGGTTTTATTATATCCAGATGCTCTGAGCATGGTAGGCTCCATGAATGCCTTCGAGATATACTGCAGCTCGAAGACAGATGTGGTTTTCGCCCTACGGTATCAAGGCTCAAGCACAAACATCGTTCAGCATACCTATACGCCGAACGATAAGAACCGAATTACGGTGTCCGTCAAGGATATCATCCTTCCTCTGCTCAGTTTCGAGGTGAAGGACAGTATTGAACCTTATATCCAGCCGAACATCATGAAATCCTTTGTGGCAACGGTTTACGAGGTTGGCAGCGAAGGCAGCAAGAAGGAATTCACCTTCTCCGTGATACGTGCCGGAGTAGACCGTTTGGCAGATTCGGCAGCAAATTTTCTGAAAACCAACTTCCTCACCTGGCAACCGCAGACGAAGGGGGTAACCTATTACTCTCCGGAATTTCTCACTTACTATGCAGCTGAAGCTAGCGAGGTGAAGTGTAAGGCATATATACCGGCCGGACACGGCTATGAAGAGAAGGTATTGACGCTGGCAAGCCTGGAGGCAGGAAAGGTATATACTGTTCCGGTACAATACGCCATCATCGCCAAACTATTAGGCGATGATGGCATTCTGCCCCATGTTTACGAAATCTGGGTAGAGCAGGCTGGAGAGCGGGTTACCTACGTACAGCAATACTATGCCAGCGATATGAAGAGCGAGGAGGAAGAGTGGTTCCTCTTCGAAAATTCGTTGGGAGGTGTAGACTGTTTCCGCGCTTACGGTAATAGCGAAAATACTGCAGAACATACCCACAATGTGGCAGAAATAGAGGAAGACTCTGAGGAATATCGCGTAGATACCACCCGCAAGTTTAAGAAGAATACCGGGTTCCTGGACAAGAAGGAGCGCCTGTGGATGCTCGATTTCTTCCCGTCTCTGGGTAAGTATGTTTACCATGGCAATTCTCTTCGTAAGATAACCGTTACCGATAGTGACGTGAACTACGAGGCGAAGGAGCTGCCTTCGAACTACACCTTCACATATAAATATTCAGATGCCCGTCCGTACCTGAATATTTCGCGCTCGGAAGTAGGAAGCTTCAAGCAGCTGGATATTCAGCTGCCGGATCTGGGAAATTTTACTATCGCCCCGCGACTTGTTGAATGCTCAAGGTTGACGCTCAGTAGCGGGGCTCTCTTCCCGGTTCAGAACCCATATTCAGAAGAGTGGGGAGTAACCACGCTGGCAGCTATCTTTACCCACTTTGTAGGGCAACTGTCCAGTTCTTATACTGGCGGAGGTGGCGTTGGTCATAGTCATAAGAATATCGATGTGCTGGACGCACTATCGGAATTCAACGGATATATTACCTATCTCAACAAGAAAATCAAGGCAGGATATGCCGATGAAACCGATGATTTTTCTGAAAATGGCAAGGCTAGCAGGAAGATTCTCCGCAAGGATATCGAAGATACGGCAAGCGCTCTGATCAAGTTTCTTTCAGGTGCACAGTTTGGTGGTTTTATTCCTGGAATACTTACAGGTTCGGGAGGACGTATCGATGAACGTGGAAACGCTGAGTTCGAGAGTATTACGTCTCGCAGTTCCATTATCGCTAAGGAGCTTATCGTCAACCGCCAGACGGCAATGGAGAGCAACTTTGTGTTTACCGAGAGCGGTATGGTTGAGTCGGTGACGGAGATTCCTGCGGCAACGGAGGGTGGCAACGTGACCTACGACTTGAAGCTTCAGAAACGATGGGATAACGACTTTACGTCATTCAAGGAGAATGATGTTGTCTTGGCTTCCATCAATACCTTAGCCGAGAATGGCAAGTATTATGATATGTGGCTGCGAGTACTATCTGTTAATACCGTAACGAATACCATTACGGTTGTCTGCTATCCCGACAATGAATGTCCTAGCAAGAAGAACTATCCACCTTGCGAGCTGGCAAGATTAATACGATGGGGAAATGCCGTGGACGAAGAAAGACAGAGCTGCTGGTATATATCATCGTCTGAGGGGTTGCTTGTATGGCTCGACCACGTTACAAAGCCTATCATTGACAAGACGAATTATTCTCTTGCGATGGGTAAGCTGCCAGATGCACTATCGTTCCTCTTTCAAGACTTCCCTACTGCCAACAAGCGTGATGGAGCGTTCTATGCTAAGTGGATGATGGCTGCATCATTCCAGCAGATAGACTATCAGGGCAACCCAATCTACACGACAAGAGACAGAGGTGTGTGGAGCTTGGCTGTGGCGCAAGGCGATAATCCTTACCGCAATGGAGACAGAACGATTGATGCCGTCTATTACCTCGGCTGCAAGTGGAAGTGTTTAGAAGACAAGACTACAAAGCCGCCGACATACTCATCTACCGCTTGGGCGTTCGTTGAAGGCAACCCTTATTTCACGCTCGAAATGCTATCATCGAAGCTGTGGAACTTCCGTCTCAACGACTTGATGGCAACGGATGCTGATGGCTCTTGGAAAGTATTCACTACTCTATCAGTAGTCGGAAGGCTCTACAATCAAGACGTGACCGATTCTATGGTCAATGTTGTATGGACTAGAGACAGCGGAAATCCAACGGCAGATAATAAATGGGCACTCTCTCACGCCAACTGCGGATTGTCGGTTGATTTGACCTATGAAGACCTTGGCGGTGCTGCATTCAAGATAGGTAGTGTGACATTCCGATGTAATGCCGAAATCAAGGATGGAGAGACGATGTATTCCAAAGATGTGAGTGTTAGTTTCTGATTAATGTTGAATTTTTAAAATAAATAGAATATGGCTAAAGAATTAGTGGTTAGTGTTGACAAGATGATGGAGATACAGCCTACGGCTTACTCTCAATCCTGCAACATAGAGATTGTTGGCAATATCATCAACAGACAGCAGTATGATGGTATTGAAGGCTCATTCTCGCCCGACTTCACCATTCGACCTTGCACGATGTTTCCTTCCTGCCATCTCATCGACCCCGATAACCCAGGAGAAACACCTGTTTTCAATAGTCAGTTGGATACATTCAAGTGGTCGGAGGTGACATCTAGCGGCATCGTGGTAGTAGCTACAAGTGAGAATGCAAGTGTGAAGGCTGGATATGAAGCTGTGAGGGAAGGTTCGGATAAGGGAACTCTCTATATCAAGCAGAACTCCGTTCTAGGCAAGCCACGAACAATGCGATTTGAAGGAAGCTGGACAGACCCAGTTTGCGGATATAAGTACACGTTCGTGGCTAACAAGGCTCTCTATCTTGAAGATTGTACCAATGCGAGAGCTGAGATTATGCTTGATAGTCCACCTACAGTGCTGTGGAATCCTATCAAGCACGCTGCATCTAAAACTCTTACCGCCAAGATTATGGTTGGAGCTAAGGATAAGACAGCAGACAGCAAGACGAGAATATGGTGGTATCGCATTCTTGACAACGGTACGAAGCAGCTTATATCATCTGTTGATGATGCCGAGAATTACGAGATTACGGCAATGACCAAGGGCGCAAACGGTCAGATTTCCTCTATCACTATTGATTGTGATATGATAGGCGAAGGTATCGGATATGAGTTGAGAGCGTGCTATATCTATAGCGGCAGTATTCCTTCCTCGCCCCGTGATGCTGATGCTCGGAAGGTTACGTACATCAATAGGACCATACCGCCGCTCACGGCTCAGTTCATCGGCGATGGCTTCGGACTCAATGAAGATGCGACATCAGTTACCTGCCGAGCTATTGTCAGCGACAACAATGGAGTTATCGAACCATCCGTTTGGAAAAAAGTGCTGAGAGCAAAATGGCAGAAGATAACATACGGCAAGAGCACAAATAATGGTGTTACTACAATGACGCAGAGTGCAGAGACGTTAGGTTATGGCGAGACATTCCAGTGCCCATTTGAGGCTAAGAAGAGCATTCGTCTGTCTATCGAAGACCGAGGTGCTTACGAGCTGATTGTTGACGAGAACGGAAATGCCCTTGTGGATGAGGGCGGAAAATACATCATATCAAGGGAGATTGACGAGAATAACGGATAGTGTTTAACTTTTAAAAAATCAAAATTATGAAATACTACGTTAAGGTAACTAAGCAGGTCGCAGAGACCATTATCAAAAGCGGAGTACCGCTGACAATGACAAGTGACGGAAACTGTCTGCTCTATCAGAGTGAGCTGAATGGTGTGAAAGGTGTGAACCTCAACGAGAGGGCAGCCAATGTCGGCGGCTCACTTGTAGTAGAGAGTGATGCTCTTGCGGAAATCAAGGGAACTACTGATACTCCTGCCTCCTGCTATACCCCAGTTGAGTTCGGCGGCGATGGCGATACCCAAGATAATGGCAATATCAGTTCGGGTGGCGGCGGCAATCCGTCTTCCGAGAATACAGGTAACGAAAATACAGATACTAAAGAAGAAAGTGAGGTAAACAATGAGTAAAGCTACAGTTACAGGACAGATTACCGTTACAAGTAATGGCACTACCTTGCACACTATTCTGCAATGCACTACAGGAGACGTGTATCAGAATTATGACGGCGACCCTGCGTCACCTTCCAACGTTGTGCCTAACTTCGAGGCGAGCGGTGCAACGAAGCCAAAGTTGGTTATGCAGGCATATTCGGCGGAACAGGGTGCGGGCAATTCGTTTGACCTCACTAGAGGCACCCCAACGTGGATTGTCGCAGGTGTTGCGCTGACTTTCAATGCCTCGCACGTTTCAACGAATTCATTTGGCGGTGCGGCAGGTCATTTCACGGAGGGGTCTGATGCTAGCGGCAATCCGACCCTTACGGTCAATAAGAACCTTGTCAATATCAATGGTGGCGATTCATTCACTATTATCTGTAAGGTTGATATATCCATATCAAACACAAATGTGAAACTTCAAGCTATGTACCCAGTATATATAGCCGAAGGTGTGATTGATTCCAAGCGTGTGAACATCATCGCAACGTCAGACAAGAATCTCTTCACGATTACGGAGAAGGGTGGAACCTGTACTGTCAAGGCGCAGGTTACGGACGGCAATATGACTACATCTACTGGATATACATTCAAGTGGTATCTGCCAGATGCTAGCGGTGGATGGGTACTCAGGCAGGATAGCACCTCCGCTACATTTACCATCAACGAGACGGACGTGGATTCGTCCATCATCGTAAAGTGCGAAGCATGGAAGGCTGGTGTTTTCTATGCTTCCGACACACAGACTATCAATGACGTATCAGACGAGTACATTCTTTATCCGAACCCTACGGACGGCAACAACAACCCTGTAGCTGAGAACTTCATTCAAAACTCAGGCGGCAAAATTGTCTATAAGCCATATATGCGCAAGAGAGGTTCAACCGAAAATGAGACTGGAGTAACATTTTCTATGTCGCTTTATTCCAACGCAGGTGTGCCTATCAATTCAGCAATCACCGAATCGGGAAATACGTTTACGATTACCGAAGCTGGTATCAGAGCCTATAAGGGTGCGGTGTATTCGATAACAGGAACTATATAGTACAGCTTATGGCAAAGGTTTTAGCAGAAGTAACTGGCTCAATCTCATTCTCTCAGAGAGGAGACAAAGGGCAAAAAGGTGCTCTTATGCGTGAACATGACGGTTTTGAATCGGGCAGCTATAAGTATCTTTCGGGTGCAGGAGAAGAAACATACGTTGATGTTGTGTGTGTTAAAGGCAAGTGGTATCAATGCACTAAAACGTATGACAACGCAACTTCTTCGCCTAGTTTGACTGATGGGCATTGGACAAAGATGAGCCAATATAAATCAATAGCAACTCATCTTCTTCTTGCCGAGAACGCTACCATCAATATGCTCGGAAGCAATCAGATTAATCTGTACAATCCGTCAGGTGGCGCAATGTTTGGCTCGTTTAGGGTTGTTAGTAATGATAATGATTACGCTCTGTGGCTTGGCGCACCGAATGGGGCTGATGCTCCATTCAGCGTTAAAAGGAGTGGTTTTACTAAGATGACTGAAGCTGACATTACTGGCAAAATTACTGCAAAGTCAGGTTCTATCGGAGACTTCTCAATTGTAGATGGTTCAATCAAGTTACAATATACCGATGCGGTAAACAATCAATCGCTATATTTCGGATACGGAGATTCTGGGGTGAAGGCTGAACTTAGCGGAAAGGATGATGACAACAATGATATGGCATGTAAGCTAGTTGTTGCCCAGGACGAATTGAAACGTAAGAACATAGGGTTGGTAACGTCTATGAGTGGATTCAAGTCTAAGTTTGCGCCCAACGAGCTATATATTGGAGATTTCTTCAAGCGAGCGGTTATGGTGCAGATATATAGGGGTGGTTCCGGGGTGTTACATAGATATTCTCTTCCCGTCGCTGGGGTTGGATGTTATATAGATAGCGAAAATAGCGAAATGAATCTAGTTCTTAGAGGGCTACGGTCTGGGTCTACAGGCTCTGTTTGGTCTAGAGGTGAGATATATGAAGAAAATGGTTTTTTGAAAATTTACAAAGGATTTTAGAAAAGAAAAGCAAAGAATATGAAAGTTAAATTAGAACATTTGGAAGTATTTATGACACTCGACAAGAATCAGTGTCAGGTAGTTAACGCACGCAAGCAGATTGCAAACATCATCTACTCGCAGGGAGCAGGATTGGGGCTGGCAGGACAGGCTCTTGCTGTGAAAATGTGGAACGGAAATGACGAAACCGAGTACACAGACGATGAAGTGAAAATCATCAAGGAACTCGTTGAACGCACCACCGCTCCCTGCTTCATTGACGCAGTGAATGCCGCTATCAGCAATGCGGTATCGGTAGAAGAGAAAAATAAGTAACAATATCTTTTAAATACATAATATTATGGCTATAAAGACAAGAAAAATCAGCGATTGGCTGTCTGCTAACGGCCAGGCCGTTACTAACGCAAGTCTTAACACTATGAAGCCTTATCTCGAAAAGAATATGGCTCAGTTGTATGATGGCGTCTTCATCATGTATCATCGTGCAAATGATGGATATCCGCTCATGGTTGCTCCAGCACAGTGGCCAAGCTTGGAAGCTGGCGGAGAAATAGCGGATGGCGTAGTAATATTTGAAGGTGGCCGTCATCTGGTTGTCGCTCCAACACAGGCAGATGCGCTACCATGGTCGAGCGCAGAGGTACAGGCAGAACTTCCTAACTACGGCAACGACGACACTTTTACTGCTCAGGTTATCGGGAATAACCGACTCGCTGCCATGCTGGATTTTAATGGCCGGCAGCATACGGATGCCGCCATCAAAGCATCGTCCGGTTCGCACGTAACGAATACTGCTGACTACGCTCCAGGCTATTGTAGACTGTATAGTCGAGCGAACAGTAAGGGTAAAGGTCTGACCGCCGGATACTGGTGGCTGCCATCGGCGGGGGAATTACTGATGATGTATGCTAATAAAGCAAAGATCAACTATGCGCTGTCACTCATTAAGGGAGCTCAGCAGCTAGATACAAGCTGGTACTGGTCATCTACCGAGCGCAGTCCTGCGTACGCGTGGGTTCTGTACTTTGGCGACGGCCACCTCGTCACCTGGAGCAATAAGGTTAAGGTTAAGGGTCATTTTCGCCCGGTGTCAGCATTTTTACGATAGTTAGTTGTTAATAGTTAATCGTCCTCGACCTTAAAGTCGAGGACATCTCCAGTAGAGTATTTAAAACAAGGAAATATGGCAGCGACAAGGTTGGCAAGTAAAACGAGAATATATCTAGATGTAAAGCAGATGCTTGATATAACTATAGGTGTGGTTAAGAATTTTCCAAGGTCACAACGTCCGATTTTTGGAGACAGACTATGTAATATGCTTATTGATAGTCTGAATCATATCGCCAAAGCGTATATGCTCAGCGATCTGAGTGTTCGCATCGAACATCTCGCTCAACTTCAAACCGATCTCGAAGTTATATCGACCTTGATAGATATTGCTGGAGAACAAAGGTGGATAATGGGTACAAACAGACTCGCGAGCCTCCTTCGTTTGCGAGAGGACGTCGGAAAACAATGCACAGCATGGAAAGGATCACTCCTTAGAGCGCAGGCTGCTGAGATGAGTTCCAGACAGTAGACTACAGCTTGAGTGATTTAAGCCAGGGTCGGCGAGATACGTCAAGCCGAGAGAGCAACCTTTCTTAATTAAATGGGCCGCATCCTATCATATATAGTTAAGAACAAGAAATTTGCGGCGTCAACCGAGAACAGTCCTGCGAACGCGTGGAATCTGAACTTTGGCGACGGCAACCTCAACAACTGGAACAATAAGGTTAAGGATAAGAATCATGTTCGCCCGGTGTCAGCATTAAATTAAGAAGATATAAGCAGACAGATATTAAAATGATAGATTTTAGCATTCTCTTAGAAGCATATTTCGACTGCCGCCGTCATAAGCGGAAAACAGTCGGCGCTACGGAATTTGAAATGAACTATATGAGTAACCTCGTTCAGTTGCTCGACGAAATCAATTCACGTCAATATAAGATCGGCAAATCTATCTGCTTTGTTGTTAGATACCCTCGCTACCGCGAAGTGTTCGCTGGTCAGTTTCGTGATCGCATTATCCACCACTATATCGCACTGAGACTCGAACCCCTGTTTGAGTCTCAGTTTTCTGACCGTACATACAACTGCCGGAAAGGCAAGGGCCAGCTGGCTGGCATCAGGCAGCTTCAGGAGGATATTATGGAAGTGAGCGAGAATTATACAGAAGATGCCTACGTGATGGGGATCGATCTGAAGGGATTCTTTATGAGCATCTATAAGCCGCTTCTTGCTAAGATGGTAGATGATTTCATCGTAAGGAATTACCATGGGGATGACAAGGAAGATCTCCGTTGGCTATGCAATATGGTGGTTATGCACCATCCCGAGAAGGATTGCGAGAAGAAGAGCGCCGATTATCTCTGGGAGTTTCTGCCTAAAGAGAAGTCTCTGTTCACGAATGGAGAAGACAGAGGCGTAGCTATCGGCAACCTCTTTGCTCAGCTCTTTGCTAACTTCCTGTTATCGAAACTCGATTGGAAGATAGATTATTACTGCAAGCACCATGTAAGATACGTAGATGATATGGTTCTGGTGGCGAGACGGAAAGAGACGCTCCTTCGCCTGATGCCGATGATAAGGGAAACGCTTGCATCTTTAGGCCTGCGGCTGAATGAGAAGAAATTTTATTTCCAGCATTACTCTAAAGGTGTCAGGTTTGTGGGAGCTATCATTAAGCGAGACAGAATATACTCGGTTAACAATACCATTAACAACTTCAGGAAGTCTGTACGTAAGCTTAATGATGCTGCCAGAAATGGAGATATTGAAGCCATCAACCATGCCATTCAGTCGGTTAATTCATACCTGGGAATCTTCGGTCATTACAACGAATACGGAATGAAGAGGCAAATCATAAAGGAGGAGTTAGACGAGGAAGCATGGAAATTCTTTGTAATTAAAGGTCATTATAGGTCTGTACAGCTCAAGAAAAGATATAATATTGATATGAAATATAAGAATATGGCAAACGAAATATTGAATCATAAAACAGAAGAGAGAAAAGATATTCCAACGGAAAATGAAATTTCAAAAATGCTCGACGAAGGTTATGAACTTGAGATGTACATCATCGATGGGCGCATACATGTAGAGTGCTAGCCGCGTGATTCGTAGGAAAGTAGGATTGTAGGAGAAAAATCTCCTACAATCATTATATTAAAATACGCCTTCATAGTCGATAAGTGCGCTGTTTGCTTCTTTGCAGTCTTGCGGCGTGTATATATTGGTAATATCGACAGATGAATGTCTCGCCTGATCTCTAACAGACAGCAGGTCTGTTTTAGATTTTATCATATTAGTTATGCCAGTATCCTTCAGGCTGTAGAACTTATATGATGCGTTTAGCTTTAATGCTTTTCTGACGTTTTTGTCCCAATATAGCGAGAAGGTTCTAGCCTTCAGAGCTTCTAGTCCTGGCCGAAAATTATTACCGAAAATATAATAATTCTGAGGTCTTGAGAATATACCTAACTCTTTCATCAGCTCGATAACATGGTTCGGGATGGTAACCACGGCGTCTCGACCATTTTTAGTGTTAGCCCCGTGAAGAGAGAGCGTCTTTTTCTTTGTTGATACATCTCTGATTCGTAGGCTGCACATTTCTCCAGGGCGAACGAACAGATAGTGGAGAAAATAGCATGCAAGCAGGAAGTGTTTGTTTTCTTTCTCAAGGTAAGATTTGAGCTGCCGCAGAACATCGTTAGGTATAACGTCTCGATTTTTATGCTGCAGTTTCGTCGTTACATTAATGCCGTCAGTCGGATTTTTCTGAACATACCCTCGTTCAACAAGATAACTGGAGAAGGACTTTAGCCAGCCGATATAATTATTTCTAGTTCTTAGAGTATTATTTCGTCCGACCAGCACATAATCTAAGAACTTACTGATTAGAGTTTTATTGAACTGATATATATAAGTAATATGTTCGTCGCCGTTTAACCACTTTTGCAGGAAGTCTAATTTACCCTCATAGTTGCGTCGAGTGCCAGGCTTCAGTCCACCTTCTTTTACCATTTTCGCTAGATATGCTCTGTATTTACCGCATACATCTGCAAATAACGCGTACTCTTCCTGATTAGATTCTTCTATCCAAGGGTTCCATCCTTCAAGAAGCTTTTGAGTAATACGCTTAATGAGAGCTTCGCCGTACACTCGCTGATTTCGCTTACCCTTTATGTGTCCTAGCATAATCTTTTTTAGGCGCAACTTTCCGTAGCAAGGATCGAAAACTTTAAAGGAAACGTAGCATTCAGAGGCCTGATGCAATTTTGGAGTAGTCCACCCAATAATCTCTTGAATGGACTCTTTGTTTTTACAAACATAATTTTTTTTGGTCATTTCTCTAATTTTCTTAGTGAAACGCCCTAGTTAATATTATTATACCTTATTATATATATAACGCACCATTCAAAGATATATTTCATGGATCCGTCTTTTTTTATGTTATTGCATTACTATAATCAAACAAAACAATAATGTCGCCTACATGCGCAGTTCTTTATATATTCACCGATTTTTCGCCGAGTAAGTTAGTTTTATTTTGTTCTTATTTCTTAATTATCAAATAGTTACGCTATTTTTAGAAAAAAATAACCGATTTTTTCAATTGTAAGGATTAAACCTTTTCGGTTAGTTTTCGTCTATTTAATAAAGTATAAAAGAAAGGAATGAGGAATATGTTAAAAGAAGACAATATATTGAATAGCCGTTTTGGTAAGAAAAACCATTTCCAGGTGCCGGCTGGTTATTTCGACCAGCTTACTGATAGGGTGATGGCAAATTTGCCGGAGCAGGAACCCCGCATCATTCACATGCAGCCTAGCTTATGGCAGCGTATGCCGATTCGAAAGATTGCGGCGGCTGTTGCTGTTTTGGCTGTGATGGGAGGTGGCTCGGTACTGGCGCTGAAATATACGGGAAGCAGTAAGCCTGCTATGGCACATGTGGACCATATGGTTCAGAAAGCTGCTGTGAATAATAATGAAGATGCTACTTTTAATGAGATGGCCGATTATACGATGATGGATAATGAAACTATCTATGCATCGCTGATTGCAGAAAATTAATGGTTGGTATTTCTTTTTGTCTACAGATAAAGATTTTTAAAAACGATAAGGTATGAGAAAGATAATGCAACATAGGTTTCTTGCGCTTTTAGCTATGCTGATGATTAGCCTGGTTTCACTTGCTTCACAGCCTCAGGGTAGAAAACATCATGATGGATTTAATCCTAAAAGGTTTCAGGCAGAACTAGAACAGTTTATTACGACTAATGCCTGTCTTACGCCGAGAGAAGCTGCTAAATTCTTCCCGGTATATAGACAGATGGGTAAGAAAATGCGTATGATATTCGATGAAATGCGCCGATTCCGTCATGTGAATCCGAATGATAATGAGGCATGTGCCGAAGCTATCAGGAGAAAGGATGAGTTGGATATTCAGCTGAAACAGTTGCAGCAAGAGTATCATTCTAGATTTATGACCATCTTGCCACCTAATAAGGTGTTCAGTGTCATCAAGGCAGAGGAACGGTTCCATCGCCAGGCATTCAGACGGATGAAGAAATAAATCTCTAAAAAAGTAGAGATAAAACTATTTAATATGTATTTATGTGAATTTTGGTCACATTAATAGGGTCGCGAAGATATTTTTAATAATATTTTCGCGATTTTATTTTGTCCTTTCCGTTATTTGTTGTACTTTTGCACTTTGGAAAATAATAATATAATATAATAAGGTATGTACAGAAGTAATACGTGTGGAGAGTTACGTCTCTCTGATGCCGGCAAGGAAGTGACACTTGCCGGTTGGGTACAGCGCTCAAGAAAGATGGGTGGTATGACATTCGTCGATTTGCGCGACCGTTATGGTATCACACAGTTGGTCTTCAACGAGGCTGATAACAAAGACTTGTGTGATGCAGCTAACAAGCTAGGTCGTGAATTCTGCATTCAAATAAAGGGTGTAGTAAGTGAACGACAGAGCAAGAATCCTAAAATGGATACTGGTGACATCGAAATCCTGGTGAAGGAACTCAATGTCCTCTCTCAGAGTCAGACTCCTCCTTTCACTATCGAAGATAATACTGATGGTGGTGATGATATCCGTATGAAGTATCGTTATCTTGATTTGCGTCGTCCTGCAGTGCGCAAAAATCTGGAGTTGCGTCATCGTATGTGCATCTTGATTCGTAACTTCCTCGATGCACAGAACTTCATGGAGGTTGAAACTCCAATTCTTATTGGTAGTACACCAGAGGGAGCCCGCGACTTTGTTGTTCCTTCCCGTATGAATCCAGGTCAGTTCTACGCTCTTCCACAGAGTCCTCAGACTTTAAAGCAGCTCTTGATGGTTGCTGGTTTCGACCGCTATTTTCAGATTGCCAAGTGCTTCCGTGATGAGGATCTTCGTGCTGACCGTCAGCCAGAGTTTACACAGATTGACTGTGAAATGAGTTTTGTTGATCAGGATGATGTCATCAACCTTTTCGAGGAAATGGCTCGCCATTTGTTTAAGGAGATTCGTGGTGTAGAACTTCCTAAGTTGGAGCAGATGACCTGGCACGATGCTATGCGCCGTTTCGGTAGCGATAAGCCAGACTTGCGCTTCGGTATGGAATTTGTTGAGTTGAAAGATGCTTTCACAGGTAAGGGTAATTTCTCAGTATTCGATGAGGCTAAGTATATTGGCGGTATCTGTGTTCCTGGTTGTGCTGATTATAGCCGTAAGCAGTTGAACGAATTGACTGATTTTGTTAAGCGTCCTCAGGTCGGTGCCAAGGGCTTGGTATATATCAAGTACAATGCTGATGGTACCGTAAAGAGTAGCATAGATAAGTTCTATTCTCCAGAGGAACTTGCTGAAATCAAGACCGTAATGGGAGCCAAGGATGGTGACCTTGTTTTGATTTTGAGCGGTGATAATGCTAACAAGACACGCATTCAGCTTTGCTCTTTGCGTTTGGAAATGGGTGATCGTTTGGGACTTCGTGATAAGAATGTATTCAAGTGTCTTTGGATTATTGACTTCCCTCTCTTTGAGTGGAGCGATGAGGAGCAGCGCCTGATGGCTACGCACCATCCATTCACTATGCCAAATCCTGATGATATCCCATTGCTCGATGAGCATCCTGAGCAGGTTCGTGCCAAGGCATACGACTTTGTTTGCAATGGTATCGAAGTAGGTGGAGGTTCTCTCCGTATCCATGATACTCAGTTGCAGGAGAAGATGTTCGAGGTTCTCGGCTTTACTCCAGAACGTGCTGAGGCCCAGTTCGGTTTCTTGATGAATGCTTTCAAGTATGGTGCACCACCTCACGCAGGTCTTGCTTTCGGTTTGGACCGTTTCGTCAGCATTATGGCTGGTCTCGATAGTATTCGCGATTGTATTGCCTTCCCAAAGAACAACTCAGGTCGAGATGTTATGCTCGATGCTCCTTCTGAACTTGACCCTAAGCAGTTGGATGAATTGGAGATCAAACTTGATTTGAAGGCTGAATAAAAATAGAGAAACGAAGGTATTCACTCCATAAAAGAGTATGCGTAAAATGCCTTGAGAAAAATTCAATGATTTATAATAAGTAATTGATTTTTAGTAAATAAAGTGCTGCGCTTCTTGACGTAAATCAAGAAATGCAGCACTTTTGTTTATAAGTAGTAGTTTTTTCTATTTTTCTAACACTATTTCGAAATAAAAGTTATAAATTTGCAGCAGATATTAAGGTTGAGCTGATGAAATGAGGCTCAATAGAATCATAAAATTCTTAAAACATGGTAGAAAAGAAAGCGACAACTAAGACTGCTGCAAAGAAGCCAGCAGCAAAGAAGGCTCCAGTAGCAAAGAAGGCTCTTGCAGCAAAGAAGGACGTTCTTTACTTGAACGCAGAGAACGCAGGTTTTAGAGCTGGTGATGTATATCAGGCATTGGCAGCTTCAGAAAAGGCTCTCACAGTAGCAGAAATTGCTAAGGCTGCTAAGATCAGTACAGAGGATGTAATCCTTGGTATCGGTTGGCTCTTCAAAGAGGGTAAGATTAAGGATGAGGACAACAAGGTTGCTCTCGCTTAAATAAGATTTATTTTTCAAAGAGCCGCGATTGCTTGTAAGTGAGTAACCGCGGTTTTTTCTTTTTGTGTCTTCTCTCTTGAAAGAGGACGAATGTTATGATTATTATATGAAACTTGATCAGGAGATATTCAATGTTCTTTTGGCTGCGGGTGCAAAAGGGTTGAAAGTAGAAAAAATAGCTCGTCATGTATATAATTCCTGTAATTCGATTTTTACACCTCTGAATTACAAGGATGTTCATAGCTATGTTACGCAATATCTCACCAGATGCGCTAAAGACCCACAATCGCTTATAGAAAAAGGTAAGGGGTATGGTGTATATCATGTTAATTTTGATTCAAAGGCCGTACAGCAACTGATGCTCAATTTTTCTTCTTCTGTATTAGAAAATAGTAATGAAGGGGAGGACAAGGCTGACGATAGTGCTCCTCAAAGTCTTTTTGATGAGAATATGTTCTAAATTATTTTTTTTATGAGGGGAATGTTGTAGTATGTTCGTATAATATATGTAGACTTTATAAAAACTGATAAAAGTTAAACAATAAACATATAAACGAATAAACTATGGCTAGTAGATATTTATTAGGTTTTGACGTAGGCTCAAGTTCTGTAAAGGCTTCGCTTACTGATGTTGACAATGGAGAAATCGTAGCTTCTGCATTCTATCCGGATCATGAAGCACTCATTATGGCTGTAAAGACCGGTTGGGCAGAGCAGGATCCTCAGATGTGGTGGGATAATGCTAAGCTGGCGCTTAAGAAAATCATGGCAGAATCTGGTGCCAAGGGTGAAGATATCCTTGCTATTGGTATCTCGTACCAGATGCATGGCTTGGTTTGTGTTGATAAGAATCAGCAAGTTTTGCGTCCTAGTATCATCTGGTGCGACTCTCGTGCCGTACCTTACGGCGAGAAGGCTTTTCATGATTTAGGTGAGAACTTCTGCTTGCGTAATCTGCTCAATTCTCCTGGAAACTTTACTGCATCTAAGCTTGCATGGGTAAAGGATAATGAACCGGAACTGTTTGATAAGATTGATAAGATTATGCTTCCTGGTGATTATCTGGCAATGAAACTTTCAGGTGAAGTTAAGACTACTATCAGTGGTCTTTCTGAAGGTATGATGTGGGACTTCAACCAGAAAAAGCCTGCTAAATTCCTGCTTGATTACTTTGGCTTCGATGAAAGCATTCTGGCTGATATTGTTCCTACTTTCTCTGTACAGAGTGTAGTAAGTAAAGCGGCAGCTGAAGAACTTGGTCTGAAAGAAGGTACACCAATATCTTATCGTGCGGGTGACCAGCCAAATAATGCTGTGAGTCTGAATGTGTTCAATCCGGGTGAAATAGCAAGTACTGCAGGTACATCAGGAGTTGTATATGGTGTATTGGGTGATGTTAACTATGATCCAAAGAGCCGTGTCAATACTTTTGCTCATGCTAATTATACTACAGACCTTGACCGTCTTGGTGTATTGTTGTGTATCAATGGAACTGGTATCTTGAATGCGTGGGTTCATCGAAATATCACTCCAGATGTAAGCTATGCGGATATGAATGATCTTGCAGCTTCTGTACCAATAGGTAGTGATGGTGTTAAGATTATCCCATTTGGTAATGGAGCTGAGCGTGTATTAGAGAATAAGGAAGTTGGTTGTTCTATTCGTGGCATCAGCTTTAATAAGCATAATCGTGCTCATATTGTTCGTGCAGCACAAGAGGGTATCGTCTTCAGTTTCTGCTATGGAATGGAAATCATGCAGCAGATGGGTATGGATATCAAGAATATTCATGCAGGTAAGGCTAATATGTTCCTCAGTCCGTTGTTCCGAGATACCTTGGCGGGTGTGAGTGGTGCTACTATCGAACTTTATGAGACAGATGGTAGTGCAGGTGCAGCTAAGGGTGCTGGTATTGGTGCCGGTATCTATAAGGATCATAATGAGGCTTTTGCTTCATTGAAGAAACTTGCAGTCATAGATCCTGATGAGGCTAACCGTTCTGCTTATCTCGAGGCTTATTCTGCATGGAAAGAAGAGCTGAAAAAACTTTAAACGTTTGTAATTTACTTTAGACAAACTTTTTTTATAATATCAGATAAAGGGTGGGAGAAGTCTCACCCTTTATTTTTCTTTTTCCCGATTCTTTTGACTTTTGGGGGAGCTTCCGTCTTATTTAAGGATTGGATTTAAATATCTGTAGTTGATTTTCTGAGTATCTATCCACCTATGTTTTGTCATGATGAACCGCTTTAGAAGATAGATAAGTGATTATACAATGGAAAAATCCCCCAGCCCGCTTGAGAAAGCAGGATGGGGGATTGGTATTTTGAATCAAAACAGTTTAATTCTTGAAACTGTGGATTGGAGCCGGAATACGACCGGCACGGTTTACGAATGCTTCGCAACTGAATGGGTTTACAGGCATGATTGGAGCATGACCGAGCAAACCGCCAAAATCTACATTGTCGCCTACCTTCATGCCCACAACTGGGATGATACGTACGGCAGTAGTCTTCTGGTTAACCATACCGATGGCAGCCTCGTCGGCAATGACACCGGAAATGGTGGTGGCTGGAGTATCGCCAGGGATGGCAATCATATCCAAACCTACTGAGCAGACACAAGTCATCGCCTCAAGCTTCTCGATGGTCAGCGCACCTGCCTCTACAGCGTTGATCATACCCTGGTCTTCGCTGACAGGGATGAAGGCACCGCTCAAACCACCTACATAAGAAGAAGCCATGATACCGCCCTTCTTAACCTGGTCGTTCAGGAGTGCAAGAGCTGCTGTGGTACCAGGAGCACCGGCATGCTCAAGACCGATGAGCTCGAGAATATCGGCTACACTATCACCGATAGCTGGGGTAGGAGCCAATGAAAGGTCGATGATGCCGAAAGGTACGTTCAGACGGCGTGAAGCCTCCTTGGCTACCAACTGACCTACACGGGTAATCTTGAAGGCGGTACGCTTGATGGTTTCGCAAAGAACCTCGAAGCTTTCGCCCTTTACCTTCTCCAATGCATATTTTACAACGCCAGGACCGCTGACACCGACACTCACTACCGCATCGGCCTCAGAAACACCATGGAAGGCACCAGCCATGAACGGATTGTCGTCTGGCGCATTGCAGAGAACAACGAGTTTGGCACAACCCAGAGAACCTCTGTCCTTGGTTGCCTCGGCTGTATCCTTTACGATTTCGCCCATCAGACGGACGGCATCCATGTTGATACCGGTCTTGGTAGAACCCACATTGACTGAGCTGCAGACGAAATCGGTCTGTGCCATCGCCTGAGGGATAGAACGGATAAGGAGCTCATCGCTCTTGCTCATACCCTTGCTTACGATGGCAGAATAGCCGCCCAGGAAGTTGATGCCGAGTTCCTTGGCACACTGGTCAAGGGTCTTGGCAATCTTCACGTAATCGTCGGTAGTTTTGCAGGCAGAACCGCCTACCAGCGAGATTGGAGTGATGGAGATACGCTTGTTGACGATAGGTACACCAAACTCCTTGGAGATTTCTTCGCCGGTCTTCACCAGGTTCTTTGCCAGACGTGTAATCTTATTATGAATGTTCTGACAGAGCTCATCGAGATCGGTAGATGCGCAATCCAAAAGGTTGATACCCATGGTGATGGTACGCACATCAAAATTCTCCTGCTCTATCATCTTATTGGTTTCGATAACCTCAGATATATTGATCATATTGTTTGCTTTTTAAATTCTGTGCATCATATTGAAAATTTCCTCGCGCTGGCATTTGATCTGCACGCCCATAGCCTTACCAACATTGGTGAGTTCATCGGCTACTTCCTCGAAAGTTTTCTGCATCTTGCCCATGTCTACGATCATCATCATGTTGAAATACTCCTGTACGATGGTCTGAGAGATATCCAAGATGTTGATACTGTTCTCTGCCAAATAGGTACATACCTTGGCGATGATACCAACGGTATCCTTGCCCACTACTGTAATAATCGTTCTGTTCATGTATTTATTCCTTATTTTAAATTGGTAAGTTTTCGGCTGCAAATTTACAACTATTTTGTTAGACTACCAAATAAAAAGTCAGAAAACTTGTAAAATCACTAACGCTTTGCAAGTTTTCTGACTCATTTTTACCTTTCTTGTTTCCTTATCTTACTTGATACCTCTTTCGTTGAGTGCCTTAGAATATTTGGCTGCATTCTGCAGGTGCTCATCGTAAGTGCGGGCAAAATTATGAGTGCCGCTGAAATCCTCCTTGGCACACATGTAGAGGTAATCGTGATGCACATGGTTGAGGACGGCATCAATACCTGCTACGCTCGGAATGCGGATAGGCCCCGGTGGCAAACCTGGGTTCTTGTAGGTATTATACGGGTTCTTGATAGACAGGAGGTTGTTGTAGATGCGCTTGAGGTCGAATCGCTGCCAGGCATATTTAATGGTAGGATCGGCCTGCAATGGCATTCCCTCTGGATATTCGGCATTGCGAAGCATCAGACGGTTATAATACATGCCGGCTATCATCGGTTTTTCGCCGTTATTGGCTGTTTCTTCGTCCACGATGCTGGCAAGGGTGATGATCTCAATCGGTGTCAGCTTCATAGCCTTTGCCTTTTCGGTGCGCTCAAAGTTCCAAAACTTGTCGCTTTCTTTCTTCATGCGCTCCAGAAATTTATCTACCGAGATGTTCCAGTAGAGATCGTAGGTGTTAGGTACGAACATGCAGGCGATGGTGGCAGTATCGTAACCGTATTTCTGACAGATGCTCTCGTCGCGCAGGGCATGGTAGAGGTCGTTGCTGCCAAACATCATCTTCTTGCCAATCTCATCAGAGAGTTTGTCGAGCGTGCGGACCGAAGGGATGGTAAGGCTAACCGGTTCCTGCAAACCGTTCTTCATGTGGCGCCATGTCTTGAGGGCACCATCGCCCGGAGCAATGGCGTATCTGCCGGTGCGGATATGATCGGCATAGCCGGAATGGAGGGTCAGGGTCTTGAATGCCTGGAACGGAATGCTCTTGGCAAATGGGCGGAGCTTGTTGTATACAGAGTCGATGTTATCATCGTTGTCGATGTAAACATACTCGGTGTTGCTGCTCTTCGAGAAGGAAGAGAAACAATAGATGTAGCCCACGATGGCGATGACTGCGATGCAGCCTATAGCGCCATACAGATAGAGCTTAGAAAATGATTTTTTCTTTTTCATATTCTTCTTGTTTGTTATTTTTCGGGTGCAAAAGTACAGTAAAAATAGGAAATAGCAAAGTATAGGAATTTAAAATAGGTTAATTGTCATCTTTCTTTATCCGTTGTGTCTGCTTTTTTGTTACCTTTGCACTTGACATTGAGAATCAACATGTGTATCGGTGCTTTCGGGCACATTATTATAAAAGTATTATGAAAATGAAGTTTTCGATAGCGTATGCTGCCAAGTGGGGTCATGCCCTGCATGTAGAATTAACTTTTGCCGCCGCTGATGGATATCAAGATACGATGGACTTGCCGATGACCACCCGGGACGGTTATCACTGGGAGGTGGAAATGGCGTCAAGGCAGAACCGCCATCACCCTTTCGTAGCTGTGGCTTACTGCTACTGCGTGAAAGATGCTGGGGGAAAGGTGCTGCGTAGGGAATCGCTCACTTCTGCCCGCCAATATGTTTTTGATGAGAGTAAGAATTTCTATTTTCAAGACTATTGGCTGGAGGAGGATAATCCTTACGTGGAAAAAAATGCCTTCGTATTGCAGCAGGTGAAGTTTACTGATGTCAAGCCAGCGCGTCTGCCTCTCTTCGACCGTACTATCATCTTCAAGATTCATGCCCCGAAACTCTATGAGGGTGAGGCTGTAGCTCTGTTGGGAAATCATCCTACGCTGGGCAAATGGAATCCGGCTCATTTCCTGAAGATGCAGAACTATCATGGCAAGGACTGGGAAATATCTGTGAATGTGCAGGCTATCGATGAGCCGATAGAATATAAATATGTGGTGATTGATGCACAGACCCAGAAACTGAAGAGATGGGAATTTGGGGATAACAGAATCTTTGGCATTTCGGGTAATGAACAGGCTGGCGGACAGGGAACTCCTCAGGGTGAAATCCGTGTATACCATCAGGATGTTTATGTGCTACACGGCGGTGAGTTCCGCATCAAGAGGGTTCCGGTTCATGCCCAGTTCAATTTCGATACCTATATATTCGATCTTGACGGAACCCTGATTTCTTCTCTCCACGACCTGGCTGCAAGCTGCAATTATGCGCTGAAGCTGAACGGGATGCCTGAACGTACGCTGGAGGAAGTACGCATGTTTGTAGGAAACGGGGTGAAGAAACTGATGGAACGTGCCGTGCCGGGAGGATTGGAGAACGAGAAGTTTGAGAAAACCCTACAGGATTTCCGCAAGCATTATATGGTGCACAATATGGATAATACGAAACCTTATCCGGACGTGATGGAGATGCTGGAGGAACTGAAGAATAGGGGAAAGAACATTGCGGTGGTAAGCAACAAGTTTTATGCAGCTACCCGGGAAATATGCCGCCATTTCTTCGGCGACCTGGTAGATGTGGCGATAGGAGAGCGGGAGAATATCAAGAAAAAACCGGCTCCAGATACCGTAAACGAAGCCTTGCGGCAGCTGCATGCGGATAGAGAAAGGGCGGTATATATCGGCGACAGCGACGTGGATGTGATGACGGCAAAGAACAGCGGAATGCCTTGTATCTCAGTGCTGTGGGGATTCAGAGATCACGATTTTCTGCTGGCACATGGAGCTTCTATCCTGGTATCATCACCCTTGCAGATATTATAAGAAAGGTAGGATAAAATGATTTGGAAGACCATCATAGAGAATGGTCTTCCAGATATTTCTTGATAAATTCAAAGTAGGTTTCTGATATCGGAATGCTCTGGTCGCCATAGGTAATGTGCTGCTGGTCTACTGTATCAAACTTTGTCATGTTGGCAAGGAACGAACGGTGTACACGCTTGAATTTTTCTCTTGGCAGCCTTTCTTCCAACTGTTTGAGGTTGCCCAGGGTTCTGATGTTAGGCCTGCCCTCAAGATGGAAACGGATGTAGTCTTTGTCGCAGTCAACAAACAGAATATCATCTATCGGGATTCTTACGCATTTGTAATCTCGTTTTACCACCAGAAAACCGTCGCGCTTGATAGGGTTGTAGTTATCGTCCTGCATGTAGCGTTCGAAGACTTTCTGGCATGATCCCATAAAGTCATCGTAGGTGATGGGCTTGAGCAGATAGTCGAATGCATTCACTTTGTAGGCTTCGATGGCATACTCCTTGAATGCGGTGGTGAAGACAATCTTCACGTTCTTGGGTACAACCTTTGCAAATTCCAAACCGCTGATCTGCTGCATGTGGATGGCGAGAAAAAGTATGTCGAGATGGTTGTGATGGATGCCGTCTACAGCATCTATCGCACTTTTGTAGGCTCCGATCAAATGCAGGGTCGGAGTTTTTTCTATATACTGTTCCAGGAGTTGCAAAGCTTCCGGATCTTCATCTATGATGGCGCAATTTAAAATCATAATTTTACTGTTTTAGTGATTTTATTCTCGATTTTCGTAAAAACGAAAAATGTGTTTGTTTATTGTTTCAAGCTGCAGATTTTTTCAGATAAAAATCTATTTTCATGATTTTACCTTAAATTTGTTTAATCTATTTGGCTATTTGAGGAAAAAACCGTAATTTTGGAGATTGATAAGTCAGACTATAACTGTAGAATATGAAATACAATAAGAAACAACATACCAAATTGTCCTGTCGGAGCAAGTGCTTTTTCCTTGCCTTGACTTTGGCTATGGCATCGGTTGATGCCTCAGCCCAGAAGATTTCGCTAGGCTCTTGCATCACCCGTGACGGAGGTCAGTTTAAAGGCGAAATGGTGAGCGGAAAGCCGCAGGGAAAAGGTACTACCATCTATAAGAATGGGGATACCTACGAAGGCTCTTATATGAAAGGTAAGCGCGAAGGCTATGGCGTTTATACCTTCAGTGATGGCGAAAAGTATGAGGGACAGTGGATGCAGGACCAGCAGCATGGTAAAGGCACCTACTATTTCCAGAACAACAACAAATATGTAGGCCTCTGGTTCCGCGATTACCAGCATGGTCATGGCGTCATGTTCTATTATAATGGTGATAAATATGACGGCGACTGGTATAAGGACAAGCGTCAGGGACGCGGCGTTTATACTTATGCCAATGGCGCACAGTATAAAGGCCAGTGGATGAACGATATGAAGAATGGAAACGGCTTCTTCAACTGGGGAGACGGAACTACTTATGACGGTCAGTGGCTAGACAACCAGCGCTCAGGAAAAGGTACTTTCAAATATGCTGATGGCGATGTGTATATCGGCGACTGGAAGGATGATATCCAGGACGGAAAGGGTATCTATAAATTTCATAATGGCGACATTTATGAAGGCGATTATGTGCAGGGAGAACGCACGGGTATAGGCATCTTCCGCTCTGCAAAGGGCGACAAGTATAACGGACAGTTTAAGGATGGTCTGCGTACCGGTCAGGGTACCTTCATCTGGAAGAATGGCGATATCTATGTAGGCGACTGGATGGATGATCTGCAGAACGGCAGGGGCAAACTGACCAAGAAGAACGGTGACGTGTTTGAAGGTGAGTTCAAAAACGGTCTGGTAGATGGTAATGTCGTGATTCATTATGCTGATGGCAGAAGATTCAAGGGTGCCTATCACAAAGGTAAGCGCCAGGGACCTTGCATAGAAGAAGATAAAAACGGTAAGCGTTTCGAAGGAACCTACCGTAACGATGTGCGTGACGGAAGATTTGTAGAAAAAGACCGCAACGGACAGGTTACAGCCAAGGGAGCCTACGAAAACGGCAAACGATTTGAAGACTAATCTCTTCAGAAAATTAGAAAAATACAAAGAAATTATAAATAACGAGATAGAGAACCTTTATATTTTAAATAATGAGAAAAAGAACATATTATAATGTTGAATATTGAATGTTCAATGTTCTGTTTTCAAATCTCAAAGTTAAAAGTAAATGTTCAAATCTCAAAGCTTAACTATAATTATGGTAGTAGATACTTTAGACAATCTGGAGAAATATGTTTCTCTCAATCCGCTCTTCGCTGATGTAGTGAAGTTTATCAAAGATAATGACCTCTCTAAATTGGAGGACGGTAAGCATTTTATCAAGGAGGGTAACCTCTTTGTTAACATAACGACAGCTCACGGAAAAAGCGAGGAAGATGCTGTTTTTGAAACACATCGCAAGATGATTGATATTCAGATTCCTCTTGACAACGAGGAGACTTATGGCTATACTCCTCTTGCTGATCTTCCTGAAGTGGAATATAACGAGGCTAAGGATGTAACCAAGTATCCTGGTGTGAAAGCGCAGACGCTCGTTACCTGCAAGCCAGGTCAGTTTGCTATCTTCTGGCCACAAGATGGTCATCAGCCATGCATCGGTAGTGGTGATATCCACAAGGCTATCTTCAAGATTAAGAATTAAAGAAGAAATCTTCAAGATAAAATTAAAGAAGAATAATATAGAGTAACCATCTAAAATCATGATATATGGCAACAGAAAAGAAAACTACAGCCCAGAAGGCTGCAACTAAAAAGGCAACTGCAAAGAAACCAGTTGCAAAAAAGGCAGCGAAGGCTGTGGTAAAGCATATCGGACTCGTGAAGAACGACCCATATCTGGCAGACTATGAGGATGCCATCAAGGGCCGACACGACCATGCACTCTGGAAACTCGGTCAGCTGACTAATAACGGCAAACAGACATTGAGCGATTTTGCCAATGGATACGAGTATTTCGGACTGCATAAGACTGCCCGTGGATGGGTGTTCCGTGAGTGGGCACCTAATGCTACAGACATCTATCTGATAGGTGACTTCAACAACTGGCAGGAAACCGAAAAGTATCGTGCTAAAAGAGTAAAGAATACCGGCAACTGGGAACTCAAACTTCCGGAGAAAGCGATGAAACATGGCGATCTCTTCAAGATGAAAGTTCATTGGGAAGGTGGTGAAGGCGAGCGTATTCCTGCATGGGCACAGCGCGTAGTACAGGACGACCAGACCAAGATTTTCTCTGCTCAGGTTTGGAATCCGGAACCATATAAATGGAAGAAGAAAACCTTCAGACCAAATGTGGCACCTCTGCTCATCTATGAATGCCATATCGGTATGGCACAGGATGCTGAGAAGGTTGGCACTTACACAGAATTTAAGGAGAATGTGTTGCCACGTATCATCAAGGATGGTTACAACTGCATTCAGATTATGGCTATCCAGGAGCATCCGTATTATGGCTCCTTCGGCTATCATGTAAGCAGTTTCTTTGCTGCAAGTAGCCGCTTCGGAACTCCTGAAGAGTTGAAGAATCTCATTGATACAGCTCACCAGAATGGTATTGCCGTCATCATGGACATCGTTCACTCTCATGCCGTAAAGAATGAGGTGGAAGGACTGGGTAATCTCGCTGGCGATCCTAACCAGTATTTCTATCCTGGCGACCGTCATGAGCATCCGGCTTGGGACAGTCTCTGCTTCGACTATGGAAAGGATGAAGTCATCCACTTCCTGTTGAGCAACTGCAAGTATTGGCTCAATGAGTTCCATTTCGACGGATTCCGTTTTGATGGTGTAACATCCATGCTCTATTACAGTCATGGTCTGGGTGAGGCATTCTGCAACTACGGCGATTATTTCAATGGTCACGAGGATGATAATGCCATCTGCTATCTTACCCTTGCCAACTGTCTGATTCACGAGGTTAACAAGCATGCCATTACGATTGCCGAAGAGGTGAGCGGAATGCCGGGCCTGGCTGCCAAGTTTGAGGATGGCGGTTATGGTTTTGACTATCGCATGGCGATGAATATTCCAGATTATTGGATCAAGACCATCAAGGAACTGAAGGATGAAGACTGGAAACCATCCAGCATCTTCTGGGAGGTAAAGAACCGCCGTTCGGATGAGAAAACCATCTCTTATTGTGAGAGTCATGACCAGGCATTGGTGGGCGATAAAACCATCATCTTCCGTCTGATTGATGCCGATATGTACTGGCATTTCAAGAAGGGCGATGAAAACGAAATGGCTCATCGTGGTATTGCTCTGCATAAGATGATCCGTCTGGTTACCGCCTCTACAATCAATGGCGGTTATCTCAACTTCATGGGTAATGAGTTCGGTCACCCAGAGTGGATTGATTTCCCTCGCGAGGGTAATGGCTGGAGCCATAAATACGCCCGCAGACAGTGGAATCTGGTAGATAATCATGAACTCTGCTACCACTATCTTGGAGATTTCGACCGAGAAATGCTCAAGACGATTACAAGCGAAAAGAATTTTAACAAGACACCAGTTGTAGAAATCTGGCATAATGATGGCGATCAGGTTCTCGCCTTTATGCGTGGCGATCTGCTCTTCGTGTTTAACTTCTCGCCAACCCGCTCTTTCACCGACTATGGCTTCCTGGTTCCAACCGGTTCCTACAGTGTAGTGCTTGATTCTGACAGCAAGGATTTCGGCGGTAATGGCTTGAATGATGACACGATGACGCATCTGACTAATTACGATCCACTTTATGTGAAAGACCGTAAGGAGTGGCTGAAGCTTTATCTGCCAGCTCGTACAGCTTTGGTGCTGAAGAAAAATTAATAGATTGATTTATGAAAAATAAAAGGAGTAGTACTGCGAAGATGCAAATCGCCTGTGCTATCATCTTTATCACATTTACCTACGTCTACCTGGCATTTTACCAGGCAGACGTACTGGCAGTGGCTCAGCATGTTTTCTCAGGCGGTTTGACCAACTACAGTTACACGCTGGCTCCACTGCTTATCACGCTCGTACTCTATCTGCTGCAAGTGGGAGTGTACGCAGTAACCCGTGTGAAACGCCGTTTCCACGGGCTTACTTATTTCCCTTCGTTCCTCATCCTGACGATGATTACCGATATCCCCGTTGATATCGACCGTTATCATTCGCTGGGGGCGTGGTGGATTATCTTGCCACTCTGTCTGATTCTATGGGGCGGATTGATATGGATAGCCCGCCAGTTGGAGCCGATAGAAACAGAGCCTCACAGCAACGGCTGGTTCTCCCGCTATATGTGGGTGAATCTGCTCCAGATGCTGGTGATGATATTGCTTGTCAACTTTGTTGCTAGCAATGATCGGCTGTTTCATGAACGTATGCGCATGGAACATCTGATGAAAGAAAAACAGTATGAAAAAGCTTTGGAAGTAGGTGAAAAATCTCTGAAAACAGATTCTTCGCTGACAATGCTCCGTATAGCCTGTCTCAACGAAACAGGCGAGCTGGGCAGCCGTCTCTTTACTTATCCGCTGGTAGGTGGAAGTAAGGCGATGATGCCGGATAGCGTAACCGTGAAGGCTATGATGTGGAAGGCGCCAAAATGGATGCAGAAACCTTCGGCATGGATGGTTAAACATCATCTCAAGTATCGTCTGCCTGTTGACTATCAGCTTTGTGCACTCTTGCTGGACAAGCAACTAGACAAGTTCGTAGCAGAGGTGCAGAAACATTACAAAGTAACTTCGGGCAAACTGCCTGTTCATTATAAGGAAGCGTTGGTTCTTTATACGCATCGCCGCAGTAATCCAAGTATCGTTTATCACGATAATGTGATGGATACAGACTTTGAGGATTTCCAGCAGATGGATCACAAATATGCTAATGAGACTGAAAAGCAGAATGCTCTTCGGGATACTTATGGAAATACCTACTGGTATTATTATGAGTATGGAAACAAATGAAAGTTTTAATTTAGGAGATTAATATGAAAATACAGATATACAGAAACTTATGGGTTTTACAGATAGCTTTTCTTCTGTTGGCGCCATTAGGGTTGCAGGCACAGAAGAAGGAGATTTCTGCAGCCAAAGATCTGGTAAAGGCTGGCAAGGATTTGGCGAAGGCCGAATCCAGTATGCGCAAACTCCTGACGGATTCTGCCAACCGGAATAACAAGAAAATTTGGAATATTCTCTTCGATGCTGTGAAGAAGCAGTATGAACAGGGTAATGAGAAACTCTACCTCAAACAGGCGTATGATACAGCCCAACTCTTCAATGCAACCCGAAAGCTCTTCGTTATAGCCCAAGGACTTGATTCCGTTGAGATGATTCCTAACAAGAAAGGAAAATGTGAGTTTGATTTCCGCAAGTCTCATTCTGAATATTTGAACAGGATACGTCCGAATCTCTATAACGGAGGAACCTGGTTTATCAGGAAGCAGAAATACAAGGAGGCTTATCAGTTCTTTGACCAGTACATAGAGTGCAGTACTGCACCGATGTTCCAATCTTATAAGTATGCCCAGAAAGACAAATATCTTTCTTCAGCAGCTTATTGGGCTGTATATGCCGGATATAAGATGAAAGATACCAAAGCTACGCTTCATCATTCTTATGAGGCGCTGAAAGATACGGCTCATTATAACTATATGGTACAGTATCTGGCTGAGACTTACAAACTGGAGAAGGATACTGCGCGCTATCTCTCGACCTTGAAGGAAGGTTTTGAGCGGGATCCGAAATTCCCGTTCTTTTTCCCGCGTCTGGTAGAGTTTTATTCGCAGGAGAATCAGCTCGATTCTGCGCTCGCCGTGGCAGATAAGGCGCTGGCGATAGCTCCCGACAATGATATCTATCTCTTTACCAAGGGAACTATTCTCCTGAATATGGGTGATTTCAAGCAATGCATCGAAGTGAGCAAAAAGGCACTTGCTGTGAACGATTCTTTGGCTGGTGCTTATTATAATATAGGTTTGGCTTATTTCAATCAGGCGGTTGAAATGGATAAGAATTCGCAGCAATCCCGCAAAACGCATCAGGTGATAGACGGACTTTACAAGAGTGCAATGCCTTATCTGCAGAAGTACAGAACGATGGCGCCTGATATGCAGGACCAGTGGGCTTTGCCGCTATATACCATCTATCTGAACCTGAACATGGGTAAGGAGTTTGATGAGATTGACAAACTACTCAATCAGAAAAAGAAATAATGCCTCATGATGAGGAATTTATGAAAACTTCTCTTGAAAAGAAAGCTTCTCTTTAATAAAAGAATACTTCTCTTTAGAAATTGATTATTAGAAATTTATGATAGACAGAATTTTAGATAAACTGGGCATTGAGCTCAATGATATGCAGCAGGATTCCATGCAGGCAATCTTGCATGGGAACAAGGATGTGGTGATACTTTCGCCAACAGGTAGTGGCAAGACACTGGCTTATCTTTTGCCTCTTACCCAACTTATAGATGCTACTGATGACGAGGCACAGGCGGTGGTGGTAACTCCTGGTCGGGAACTCGCTTTGCAGTCGGCTAACGTATTGAAGAATATGGGCAGCGGTTTGCGTGCGATGGCTTGCTATGGTGGTCGTGCTACGATGGATGAGCATCGCGTGATGAAACAGGTTCGTCCTCAGATTGTATTTGGAACTCCAGGTCGTCTCAATGATCATCTGGATAAGGGAAATCTTTCTCCATATCATATAAAATACCTGGTGATTGATGAGTTTGACAAGTGTCTGGAGATGGGCTTCCAGGACGAAATGAGCCGACTGATCAAGTCTTTGCCTGGCTTGCGTCGACATTTCCTGCTTTCTGCTACCGAGGCGGAGGAGATTCCTCATTTCGTACACATGGGCAGGGTAAAAAAGATAGATTACCGTGTGGATGAAGATCAGGTTCCTGACCGTGTACATATATATAAGGTGGATAGTCCGGTAAAGGATAAACTGGAGAGTCTGTCACTTTTGCTACGCAGTTTAGGCGATCAGAGTACCATTGTATTCCTCAATTATCGCGACAGTGTAGAGCGCACCAATAAATATCTGGTGGAGCAGGGATTTTCAACCTCTTTCTTCCATGGTGGATTGGAACAGAAGGAACGCGAGGCTTCTCTCTATCGTTTCAGCAACGGTAGTGCCAATATCCTGGTGAGTACGGATCTGGCTTCGCGTGGACTTGATATTCCAGATATAGATAATATTATCCATTATCACATGCCGGAGAGCGAAGATGGTTATATCCATCGTGTAGGACGTACGGCACGATGGGAAGCCCAGGGAAAGGCTTTCTTTCTGTTAGGTCCTGAAGAGCATATTCCGGAATATGTGGATGCAGAGATTGAGAATTATGAGATGCCTGTTGCTGATCTGCTTCCTGCGCCAGCCAAACCTAAGATGGCTACTATATATATAGGTAAAGGCAAAAAGGATAAAATCAGCAAGGGTGACATCTTAGGCTTCCTTTGCAAGAAGGGTGGGCTGCAGTCGGCTGAAATCGGAAAGATTGATGTTAATGACCGTTATGCTTATGCTGCCATTTCCCGAACGAAGTTACGTAGCTTACTGAATAATGTCAAGGGCGAAAAGATAAAAGGCGTCAAAACGATAGTGGAAGAGGTAAGGTAGTTGACAAACTGCTATTATCTTTTCTCTGTTGCTTGCTAATGTATAATAAATGTAAAAATAGACATAAATATGCAGTTATTATACTAAAATGACTAACAAAATGAAAGAAATCTGCGCAAAATGCTAAAAATGTGCAGAAAAGTTTGGTAGTTTCAAATAAAAAGTGTAATTTCGCAGTCGTAAATACAATCCAAAGGTTTACTATGTATCCTATATGGGTGTATTGTGCACTAATTTTTCCTGCTAACAGGATTATATCGTATAAAACTTAAATAATTATACAAAGATGAAGAAGTACAATTTTAACGCAGGTCCATCAATGCTTCCACGCGAAGTGATTGAGAACACAGCAAAGCAGATTTTGGATTTTAATGGTTCAGGTCTTTCATTGATGGAAATCAGCCACCGTGCTAAGGATTTCCAGCCAGTAGTTGATGAGGCAGTCTCCTTATTCAAGGAGCTTCTTGACATTCCTGAGGGTTATTCCGTAATCTTCCTTGGTGGTGGTGCGTCATTGCAGTTTATGCAGATTCCAGCAAACTTCCTCATCAAGAAGGCTGCCTACATTAATTCTGGCACTTGGGCTAAGAAGGCAATGAAAGAGGCAAAGCATTTTGGTGAGGTCGTGGAGATCGCATCATCGTCCGACGCCAATTTCACTTTCTATCCACAGGTTCCTAACACTGTACCAGCAGATTGTGATTACTTGCATTTGACAAGCAACAATACTATATATGGTACTGAACTCCGTGTAGATCCAGACGTAAACGTACCATTGATTTCTGATATGTCTTCAGATATCATGAGCCGTCCAGTAGATGTTTCTAAGTATACTGCCATCTATGCAGGTGCTCAGAAGAATCTTTCTATGGCAGGTGTTACCGTTATCATCGTTAAGGATGATATGCTCGGCAAGGCTCCTCGCGAGCTTTCTACAATGCTCGATTATCGTACTCACGTTGAGAAGGGCAGTATGTTCAATACTCCTCCTGTTGTTCCTATCTATACCTTGATGGAGAATCTCCGCTGGTTGAAGGCTAATGGTGGTGTTGAGGCTGCTGACAAGCGTGCTCACGAACGTGCAGAAGTTCTTTATGCTGAAATCGACCGCAACAAACTCTTCAAGGGTACAGTGGAAGAGGCTTCACGCTCATTGATGAACATCTGTTTCGTGATGAACGATGAGTACAAGGAGTTGGAGAAGCCATTCCTCGACTTCGCTATAGAGCGTGGCATGGTAGGTATCAAGGGTCACCGCTCAGTGGGTGGTTTCCGTGCCAGCTGCTACAATGCACAGACCATGGAGGGTGTTCAGGCACTCGTCAAGGCCATGCAGGATTTTGAAGCACAACATTAATTTTTGAATTTGTATGAAAGTATTAGTTGCAACAGAAAAGCCATTCGCAGCGGCTGCTGTGGAAGGCATTAAGAAAGAAATAGAGGGAGCAGGCAACGAATTGGTGCTGCTCGAAAAATATACAGAGAAGGCTCAGCTTCTCGATGCAGTGAAGGATGTGGACGCGATGATTATCCGCTCTGACAAGGCTGATGCCGAGGTGCTCGATGCAGCAAAGAACCTGAAGATTATCGTTCGTGCCGGTGCGGGTTATGATAACATCGACCTTGCTGCTGCTACTGCTCATAATGTAGTGGCTGAGAATACTCCAGGTCAGAACTCTAACGCAGTAGCTGAGTTGGTATTCGGCTTGTTGGTCTTTACTGTACGTAATTTCTACAACGGCAAGGCTGGCAGCGAGTTGAAGGGTAAGAAACTGGGTATTCTTGCTTTCGGTAATGTTGGTCGAAATGTGGCTCGCATCGCCAAGGGATTTGGCATGGAAGTAGCTGCTTACGATGCATTCTGCCCAGCTGATGTTATCGAGGCTGCCGGTGTGTATGCTGTAAAGTCACAGGATGAGTTGTTCCAGACTTGTGACATCGTTTCTCTTCATATCCCTGCTACTCCAGAGACTATCAAGAGCATCGACTACAAGACCGTAAACCAGTTACCTAAGGGTGGCATCCTCATCAATACAGCGCGTAAGGAGGTTATCAATGAGCCTGAGCTCCTGAAACTTCTTGCTGAGCGAGAGGACTTGAAGTTCATCACTGATATCAAGCCTGATGCTGATGCAGACTTTGCCAAGTTCGAGGGTCGATACTTCTCAACTCCTAAGAAGATGGGTGCACAGACTGCAGAAGCAAATATCAATGCCGGTATTGCTGCAGCTAAGCAGATTAATGCGTTCTTTAAGGATGGATGCACTAAGTTCCAGGTAAATAAGTAATTATTCTTCCCATACATATAGCTCATGAAGGGTGCTTTTTCACAGAAGCACTCTTGATGGGCTTTTCATGTTTTTATTAAACTAGTCAATTTAAACGAAATATTATGGCAATAGTAAAACCTTTTAAGGGAGTAAGACCTCCTAAAAATCTCGTTGAGCAAGTTGAGTCTCGTCCTTACGATGTTCTCAATTCTGAGGAAGCACGTGCCGAGGCAGGCGATAACGAGAAGAGCCTTTATCATATTATTAAACCTGAAATCAATTTCGAACCTGGTACTTCTGAGTACGATCCACGAGTGTATGAAAGCGCTGCAGAGAACTTCAGAAAGTTCCAGGAGAATGGCTGGTTAAAACAGGATGATAAGGAACAGTATTATATCTATGCACAGACGATGAACGGCAAGACTCAGTATGGTCTTGTGGTAGGTGCGTATGTAAACGACTATATGACGGGTGTCATCAAGAAACATGAGCTGACACGCCGCGATAAGGAAGAAGACCGTATGAAGCATGTGCGTGTATGCAATGCCAATATCGAACCAGTATTCTTCGCTTATCCTAATAATGATGTGCTTAACGAACTCCTGATGCGTTATGCAGCAACAACGCCGGAGTATGATTTCATTGCTCCAATTGATGGCTTCCGTCATCAGTTCTGGGTTGTAAGCGATGATCAGGATATTGCCACAATTACAGCGGAATTTGCCAAGATGCCTAGCCTTTATATTGCTGACGGTCATCACCGTTCTGCAGCAGCAGCTTTGGTAGGTGCAGAAAAAGCTAAGCAGAATCCTAATCATACAGGTAAAGAGGAATATAACTACTTTATGGCAGTTTGTTTCCAGGCAAGTCAGCTTACTATTCTCGATTATAACCGAGTTGTGAAGGATTTGAACGGTCTGACTTCTGATCAGTTCCTCGATGCTTTGACAAAGAATTTCGAGGTGATAGATATTGATGCAATCAATGTGAATGTATCTGGTGATGAAGAGGGCATACCTTGCTATGAAAAGATGGCTATTGATGATGCTATCAGCCAGTTTGGCTTGGATATTCTGAAACCAGCAGCTCTCCATTCTTTCCTCCTCTATCTGGACGGTAAATGGTACGGTTTGTTTGCCAAGCCAGGAACTTACGACGATGCAGATCCTATCGGCGTGCTCGATGTGGATATTTCATCTCGTCTGATTCTTGATAAAATTCTGGGTATCAAGGATTTACGTTCTGATAAGCGCATCGATTTTGTGGGCGGTCTTCGCGGTCTCGGTGAGTTGAAACGTCGTGTGGATAGCGGTGAGATGAAGATGGCACTTGCTTTGCATCCGGTTACTATGCAGCAGATTATGGATATCGCTGACAGTGGTAAGATTATGCCACCTAAGGCAACATGGTTTGAACCTAAGTTGCGTAGCGGTTTGATTATTCACAAGTTGGATTAATGATAGACGAATTTAAGACTATATCAGATACGATAGGCGAGGGATATTACACCGAGAAAAGGAGTAAGTTTCTCGCCTTTGCTCACCATGTTACAACTGTTGACGAGGTGAAGGAAATTGTTGCCGGGTACCGTAAGAAATATTACGATGCCCGACATTGTTGTTATGCATATATGCTAGGTCCTGAACGGACTGAGTTCCGTGCCAATGATGATGGCGAACCATCTTCTACGGCAGGAAAACCAATCCTCGGCCAAATCACGAAATCAGAATTGACGGATATTTTAATTGTCGTCATCCGATATTTCGGAGGAGTGAAATTGGGAACCAGCGGACTCATAGTTGCTTATCGTGAAGCTGCCATTGATGCTTTGGCTCATTGTGAGGAGGTTACGCAACAGATAGAGGAAATAGTAACCTATGATTTTACTTATCCGATGATGAATGATGTGATGAGGATAGTCAAAGATATGAATCCGCGTATTCTGGATCAGACTTTCGATAATACTTGCAGTATCAAACTCTCTATCAGAAAGAGCGAGGCTGAGCAGTTACGTTCCCGTCTGAAAAAGCTGTCGTTTGAATAGCAGATAACTGACGGACAGATGAATAACTGCTGGGTAAATAAAAAGAGGGTGTGTCATAAGCCTGGATAACATATCAGTAATATTCCAACAAAAAGAGGGTGAATCATTAATTTATGATACACCCTCTTTTTGATGGTTATTTCTTTTGAATTTATCCCTTTTCTTCCAATTCCTTCTGCAATCGGATGATTTCATCGCGATATTGGGCAGCTTGCATGAAGTCGAGGTCTTTGGCAGCTTGCTTCATCAATGCCGTAGTATTGGCAATGCTCTTCTCCAATTCTTCCTTGCTCATACTGCGAACAATAGGGTCGGCAACGAAGGCTGCACTTTCCGGTTCCACGTAAACGCGAGGCTTGGAACCCTCGGCTCCCATCGGAACAATCTTTGCTCCTTCTTCCTTGCTAGTAGGCAGAGCTGAGGTTATTGCTTTCACAATCTGTTTTGGAGTAATGCCATGGTCGGCATTGTATTTCAACTGGATGCTTCGGCGGCGGGCTGTCTCATCTATCGTTTTCTGCATGCTGTCTGTGATGTTGTCTGCATACATGATTACCTTGCCGTTCACGTTTCGGGCAGCACGGCCTGCCGTCTGGGTCAGAGAACGGTGACTGCGAAGGAAGCCTTCCTTGTCTGCATCGAGAATGGCTACGAGCGAAACTTCCGGCAAGTCGAGTCCTTCTCGTAACAGGTTGACGCCCACCAGTACATCGTATACTCCTGCACGGAGATCGTTCATGATCTTTACTCGGTCTAAGGTTGCCACATCACTGTGGATATAGGCAGCCTTTACGTTGTGGTTGAGCAGGAACTCAGTGAGTTCTTCTGCCATGCGCTTTGTAAGAGTCGTAATCAGAACTCGCTCGTTGCGGTGTGTTCTTGTTAATATTTCGTCCAGAAGATCATCTATCTGATTCTCACTTGGACGGACTTCGATTTCCGGGTCCAGGAGTCCTGTAGGACGAATCAACTGTTCTACAACCACGCCTTCGGCTTCTCTCAATTCATAGTCTGCCGGAGTTGCGCTTACATAGATGGCCTGCGGAATGAGATCATGAAATTCCTCGAACTTCAGCGGACGGTTGTCGAAGGCAGCAGGCAAACGGAAACCATATTCTACCAGGTTCTTCTTTCGTGCCCGGTCGCCTCCATACATGGCTCCAATCTGCGGGATGCTCACATGGCTCTCGTCAACCACAAGCAGGAAATCTTTAGGGAAGAAATCGAGCAGGCAATACGGGCGTTTTCCTTCATGTCTGCCATCGAAATAACGGGAATAGTTCTCGATGCCCGAACAGTGGCCCAATTCCTTGATCATTTCCATATCATATTCTACACGTTCCTTGATTCGCTGTGCCTTGATTCCATCTCCAATACTCTTGAAGAATTCTACCTGTTTAACCAGGTCGTCCTGAATTCTGCGAATGGCACTTTCCTGCTGTTCTTTTGTTGTTACGAAAAGGTTGGCTGGATAAATCTCGTAATCTTCGAACGAGGCAAGGCGGTGATAAGTGAGCGAATCCACTTCTTCGATACTGTCAATCTCATCGTCCCACCATGTTACGCGCAAAACATGATCGCTGTAAGCCATAAAGATGTCAACCGTTTCGCCTTTCACTCTAAAGTTGCCACGTTGCAGTTCTATGTCATTTCTAACGTAAAGTGCATCAACGAGTTTCCTCAGAAATTCATTTCTGTCGAGTCGCTGTCCGCGATGAATCTTGATGATGTTCTCCTGCATCGCCACAGGTCCGCCCATACCATAGATGCATGATACGGATGAGACAACGATGACATCCTTTCTGCCCGAGAGAAGGGCAGAAACAGCACCGAGTCGCAACTTGTCTATTTCATCATTGATGGCGAGGTCTTTTTCTATATATGTATCTGTTGTAGGCAGATAAGCTTCCGGCTGATAATAGTCGTAGTATGAAACATAATATTCTACAGCGTTCTCAGGGAAGAAACCCTTCATCTCCTGATACAGTTGGGCTGCAAGAGTCTTGTTGTGGCTCAAGATGAGCGTAGGCTTCCCCACGTTGGCAATCACGTTTGCCACCGTAAAGGTTTTACCCGAGCCGGTTACACCCAACAACACCTGTGCAGGGTCTCCTTCAAGCACCCCCTCTGTGAGTTGCCTGATGGCTTGCGGCTGGTCGCCAGTTGGCTTATATTTTGATGTAATCTTAAAATCCATTTTCTTCCTGATTTCTTCTCAAAAGTTCTGTTTCAAGGTGCAAAATTACAAAAAAAACGCCATTAATCGTTATAAAGATTAATTTTTTACGAAAAAATGTATCTTTTCTTTTGATAATAAGTAAATTATGAGTAACTTTGCAGTTCAAAATGAGAATTATGAAAAAATTGACTCTTATTGCATCGTGTGTTGCATTGCTCTTGTCGAGCTGTGCCCACGAATATAACCAGGTATTGAAATCAGGCGATTATACTTATAAGTATGAGTACGCCAAGCAGAGCTATGCCCAGGGCAAGTATTCCCGTGCCATTCCTCTTCTGCAGGAACTGGTAACGATGAAGAAAGGTTCTACCGAGGGTGAGGAATGTTTGTACATGCTGGCTATGGCCGAGTATGGTATGAAGGATTATGAGACTGCTGCAGAGTATTTCAAGAAGTATTACTCTTCTTATCCTAAAGGTAAGTTTGCTGAAAATGCAAAGTACTTTGTGGGAGAGAGTCTGTATCAGAATGCTCCAGAGCCTCGTCTTGACCAGAGTACCACGATTACAGCCATCGCAGCCTTCCAGGAGTTTCTGGATCTTTATCCAGATGCCCGACTCAAGCAGCAGGCTACAAACCGCCTTTTTGCTCTTCAGGACCTCTTAGTTGAGAAGGAGTATAAGAGTGCCAAGCTCTATTTTGATATGGGCACCTATTTCGGCAACTGTACCAGCGGAGGCAACAATTATGAGGCTTGTATCGTAACTGCACAGAATGCGCTTAAGGATTATCCTTACAGCAACCGACGCGAGGAGTTTGCATCGCTCATCATGAAAGGTAAATACGAACTGGCAAAGATGAGTGTCGAGAAAAAGCAGCTGGAGCGCTATCAGGATGCTGAGGATGAGTGTTATGGCTTTATCAACGAATATCCTGATTCAAAGGACCGTGCACTTGCCGAGAAGTATATTGAGAAGTGCAAGCAGTACGAGAAAGAGCATCCGGAGTCAGCTCTCGACCAGCTTGGCAATAATGCCAATTAAAAAAAGCATATATATAATAAGGTAAAAACAATATAATAATAATAGTACTATAATTATGGATTTCAAAAAATCAAAGGCACCAGTAAACACAGTAACTCGCAACATTATGGATCTCTGCGATGATACCCATAATATATACGAGAGCGTAGCTATCATTGCAAAGCGCGCTAATCAGATTTCTATCGAAATCAAGCAGGAGTTGAGCAAGAAACTTCAGGAGTTTGCTTCTTATAACGATTCTTTGGAGGAAGTTTTTGAGAACCGCGAACAGATTGAAATCTCTCGCTACTACGAGAAGTTGCCAAAGCCAACTTTGCTCGCTACAGAAGAGTTTATTGAGAATAATATTTATTGGCGCGATCCTACCAAGACATCTGCACCAATGGTTCACGAGAGCGAAATTTAATATTCCTGAGCTATATGATACAGCGTAAACAGACATTATTTCTGCTCTTTGCTGTCATCGCCATTGCTATCTGTCTTTTTCTTCCTATCGCCAGCATCGCAGCTAAGACGATGGGAGGAGACACTATGGTTTATAACCTCGGAGTGGTAGGGGAGGCAGGAATGCAGATTTCAACTACTTGCGTTCCTCTGTTCCTTCTGCTCGCCGTTTCAGCCATCATAGCATTGGTAAACATCTTTTTGTACAAGAATCTGAAGCTTCAGAAATCACTCTGTTCACTTGCCATGCTTTTTGCAGGTTTATGGTATGTAGATTATATCGTGATGTTCATGGGCTTGATTCCTGTTCCTGAAGCAGAAGGAACGATGAAGTTTCAGTTTGCCGCTTGCCTTCCTTTGGTAGCAATCATATTCGAATGGATGGCAATGAAAGGTGTGAACGATGACATTAAACTCTTGAGAGCAGCAGACCGAATCAGATAAAAAATGCTAAAAAAGCATTTGAATATCGATAAAAGTTTGCTCAATTCAAATAAAAGTAGTAATTTTGCACCCGCTGTCACGAGATGGCAGCATAAAATTCAAACCTCATTATAAATTAAATTAAAATTAAGATTTAAAAATGGCAACAAAAATCAGATTGCAGCGCGGCGGTCGTAAGAGCTATGCTTTCTACAGCATCGTAATCGCTGACGTTAGAGCACCACGTGATGGTAAATTTACTGAGAAGATTGGTACTTTCAACCCTAACACCAATCCAGCTACTGTAGATTTGAATTTCGAGCGCGCACTCTACTGGGTAGAGACTGGTGCACAGCCAACAGACACAGTTCGCAACATCCTCAAGGGCGAGGGCGTTTACTTGATGAAGCACCTCAAGGGTGGCGTTAAGAAGGGCGCATTCGACGATGCTGAGGCTCAGAAGCGTTTCGACGCTTGGAAGAATAGCAAGGACGCTAAGATTTCTGCTGTTCGCGAGGGCGATGCTAAGGCAAAGAAGGAAGCTGCTGCTAAGGAGCTCGAGGCTGAGAAGAAGATGAACGAGGCAATCGCTAAGAAGGTAGCTGACAAGAAGGCTGCTGCAGCTGCTGCTGAGGCAGAGGCTAAGGCTGCTGAGGAAGCTCCTGCAGAGGAGGCTCCAGCTGAGGCTTAATCTTCGACAGAATCTTCTTTTGAGATTTTAAAGTATAAAGGTTGAATTTCTCTTTCGGGAAATCCAACCTTTTTTTGTTTCTTTTGATTATGGGTGATAAAAAGGAAAACAGTTATTCGCATATTCTGAAATATACAGGATTGTTTGGCAGTGTGCAAGGATTGGGAATTCTTGTAGGAGTTTTGCGCAATAAATTTACGGCGCTCTTCCTCGGACCTTCTGGAATGGGACTGCTGTCTCTTTTCAGCTCTACGATTTCTGTTCTCAGTTCTGCGTGTAATTTCGGCATTCCTACAAGTGGTGTCAAATTTATTTCTGAAAAGGAACATGCTGCAGATGAATCGCAGTCTGAAAAGGCTGATATCGCCGGGGCGGTTCTTCTTGTCCGCACCTATAGTCTGCTTGCTGCATTTTTCGGAGCCATCGTCTGTGTTCTTCTGGGTCCGTTACTCAATGGGTTTACTTTTTCCTGGGGCAATCATACGCTACATTTCATTCTCCTGGCACCAACCATTTTCTTCACGATTCTGGCTGGAGGTGAAACAGCCATTCTGAAAGCTACCGGACAGTTGCGTGCGTTGGCGATGCAGGCAAGTCTTCTGGCTATTCTTCTGCTTTTGGTTTCGGTTCCGGTTTATTGGATATTTGGTGAGAGAGGTATTCTGCCCGTTCTGTTCATTTTGGCATTTATGCAATGGGCTCTGAATTTTCGATATTCCCGACGAGTTGTACGCTGGGGCGTAAATATGCGAAAAATGACGCTAGTTGCAGGTTTCCCACTTTTGCGACTTGGCGGGGCATTTGTACTTTCGGGTTTGATGAATAGCGGCTGCGAATTTCTGATTCGTGCCTTTTTGAACCAACAAGGCGATCTGGAAGTTGTCGGACTTTTCAATGCCGGTATAACGATTGTCTTTGTTTATGCGGGAATGGTGTTCTCGGTCATGGATCAGGATTTTTATCCCCGTCTCTCCGGCATTTCGGGTTCCAGAAAAAACGAGGAGTCTGTTAAAGAGCGCAATCTCTGTGTGAACTGCCAGCTTGAAATGAATGTCCTGTTGCTTGGACCTATCGTTGCAGCTATCATTTTAGGTCTGCCTCTCATTATTCCGATATTATACAATGCCCAGTTTATGGGGATGCTTCAGATGACTCAGCTTGCTGCTATTGCCATGTTGTTCAAGGCGGTTTATCTTCCAATAGAATATCTCCCGCTGTCAAGGGGAGATTCCAGACTTTTTCTCATTCAGGAAAGTTTTTGTGTTATCTTGCTGATAATCTGCGAAATAGCTGGTTATCAGTTAGATGGATTGAGAGGAGTAGGAGGGGGTATTGCCGTGGCTTATGCCATAGAGACCATTGCCGTCTTGATTTTCAGCAGAGCCGTTTATGGTTATCGTTTATCTGCTCTTGGTTTCAGATTCTGTATCTTTCAGCTTCTGATTTTGCTCCTGGTGTTGTTCCTGGTTTTCATGATCAGTTATCGTGATTGGCTTTACTGGCTGATTGGCGTAATCATTGTACTCATGAGCACATCGTTTAGTTTTAGGAAAATTCGAAAACTGGTTAGATAAGAATAGAAAAGGATAAATTATTTTCTCCGAAAGATAGAAGAATATCTCCGAAAGATAAAAAAATATCTCTCGGAGATATTTTTTTTTATTCCAGTAGGATATTGGATTATTCCAGTAGGATAAATAAGAAAAAGCCTTGAGAATCAGCTGATTCTCAAGGCTTTTAAATATTTTGTATCTCTAAGAAATTACTTCTTGTTGATAGCGAGGTCGATAGCTACAGCGATAGCAACAGTAGCACCTACCATAGGGTTGTTACCCATACCGAGGAAGCCCATCATCTCTACGTGAGCAGGAACTGAAGAAGAACCTGCGAACTGAGCGTCTGAGTGCATACGACCCATAGTATCAGTCATACCGTAAGAAGCAGGACCTGCAGCCATGTTATCTGGGTGCAATGTACGACCTGTACCACCACCAGAAGCTACTGAGAAGTATGGCTTACCAGCAGCAATACGCTCCTTCTTGTATGTACCAGCTACTGGGTGCTGGAAACGTGTAGGGTTTGTAGAGTTACCTGTGATAGATACGTCTACATCCTCGCTCCAGTTGATAGCAACACCCTCGCGAACGTCGTCAGCGCCATAGCAGTTAACCTTAGCACGTGGACCGTCGCTGTAAGCGATGCGGTTAACAACCTTCAACTCACCTGTATAGTAGTCGAACTTTGTCTGTACGTATGTGAAACCGTTGATGCGGCTGATGATCTGAGCAGCATCCTTACCAAGACCGTTCAAGATAACGCGCAATGGGTTCTTGCGAACCTTGTTTGCCATCTCAGCAATCTTGATAGCACCCTCAGCAGCAGCGAAAGACTCGTGACCAGCCAAGAAAGCGAAGCACTGAGTCTCCTCACGGAGCAAACGAGCAGCCAAGTTACCGTGACCGAGACCAACCTTACGGTCGTCAGCTACAGAACCAGGGATGCAGAAAGCCTGCAAACCGATACCGATAGCCTCAGCTGCGTCAGCAGCAGTCTTAGCACCTTTCTTGATAGCGATAGCAGCACCAGCTACATACGCCCACTTAGCGTTCTCGAAGCAGATACGCTGAGTATCTTCACACATCTGATAAGGGTCAACACCTGCGTCCTCGCAGATTTGATTAGCCTCTTCCAAGCTCTGAATACCGTTAGCATTAAGAGCAGCAAGAACCTGCTTCTCGCGACGTTCCTGACTTTCGTAACTTACTTTTCTAATCATATCTGTATCTCCTTATTATTCTTTACGTGGATCAATTGCTTTAACAACACCCTGCTCAGCAGTTGTACGACCGTAGCTACCTGTGAACTTCTTGACAGCCTCGTTAGCGTCCATACCGTTCTTGATAGCTTCCATCATCTTGCCGAGGTGAACATACTCATAACCACAAACCTGGCTGTCCTTATCGAGGAACTGCTTTGTGATGTAACCCTCTGTCAACTCGAGGTAACGTGTACCCTTAGCTACAGTACCATAGAGAGTACCAGTCTGTGAACGAAGACCCTTACCCAAGTCCTCAAGACCTGCACCGATAACGAGACCGCCCTCTGAGAAAGCGCTCTGGCTACGACCGTAAACAATCTGGAGGAAGAGCTCGCGCATAGCTGTATTGATAGCATCGCATACGAGGTCAGTGTTCAAAGCCTCAAGAATAGTCTTGCCTGGGAGAATCTCAGAAGCCATAGCAGCTGAGTGAGTCATACCAGTACAACCGATAGTCTCAACAAGAGCCTCCTGAATAACGCCTTCCTTGATGTTCAAAGAGAGCTTGCAAGCACCCTGCTGAGGAGCACACCAACCCACACCGTGAGTATAACCAGAGATGTCTTTGATCTCTTTTGCCTGAATCCATTTTCCCTCTTCAGGAATTGGAGCTGGTCCGTGGTTAGGACCCTTAGCGACAACGCACATGTTGTCTACTTCTTTAGAATAGATCATATTCGCTAAATTTTATATTAATGAATATTATAAGTATAAAGTTCTGTACTTAATTCATATTGTTTTGCTGAAACATCGGTGCCATCACCTCAATTCCGAGCACAAAAGTACAAAAAAAATCCGGAAAATACCTAAAAATGGGTATTCTTTTTAACTCTTTAACCTAATATTTAGATTTTTTCTTGGGTTTATGCACAATTTCATGTATCTTTGCAAACTGAAAATTGCAATTTTGTAGATTATGATCGAAGTAAAGATAAACGATGCCAAGCTTCAGCATGCTGCCGAGGCAGGCATGGATGAATTTGTAAAGGCTTTCGTGGACGCTATCCGCGAAGCGATTGGTGGTGAACTGACTGCCGAAACCATGGCGCAGCTCAACAGCGACCAGATTACTCTTCTGGCTTGGGATATCCTACATGAGGAGATGATGGATGGCGGAATGGTTCAGCTCATACATAACGGTTACGGTGCTTTCCTCTGGAAGAACCCTACCGACAAGGCGTTTAAAAACTGGGGATTGACAGAACTCGCCAAACTCATCAAGAAGAGTCATTTCCTGTATAAAACAAACCATGAGGAGATTGAGCGCGACCTGACCGATGAGGAGTTTATGGCGCTCTACGAAAAATTTCCTGAGTTTGATGATTTTGACGATGAGTTCGTTGAGAACGAAGAAGAGTGGACCAGCAAGGTTGCCTTCTACATCGATGATCATATCGACAATTTCTGCGAAATTGTCAAAAGTTAATAGTTGATAGTTAATAGCGGTTTCGCCGTATAGCAGGCTTGCCCTATAAACTATAAACTTTAAGCTATAAACTTATAATACATTATTATATATATGAACAAGCAAGAACAGGAACTCCGTAAGAAGAGTCCGATACAGATACGCAACAAGAAGGCTTCGTTCGAGTACTTCTTCGTTGATACTTATACCGCAGGCATTGTGCTTACGGGTACAGAGATAAAGTCAATCCGTGGCGGAAAGGCTTCGCTGGTAGATTGTTATTGCGATTTCTATCAGGGCGAACTTTGGGTCAAGGGAATGAACATCTCTCCTTATTTCTATGGTTCTTTCAGCAATCATGAGGCTCGCCGCGACCGCAAGCTTCTTCTCACCAAGCGCGAATTGCGCCGTCTTGAAGAGGACAGCAAGCAGCCTGGTTTTACCATTGTTCCAACCCTCATCTTTATCGATAATCACGGTAGAGCCAAGGTGGATATTGCCCTCTGTAAGGGAAAGAAGGAGTATGACAAGCGCCAGACTCTGAAAGAAAAGGAAGACAGAAGAGAGATGGATAGAGCAATCAAGCACTTTTAGACAATGAAGAATTTAAGAGAGATTGTAAAGGAGAAAATTCTGATTCTCGATGGTGCCATGGGTACTGAGATTCAGAAGTATAATCTTACAGAAGAAGACTTTAGAGGTGAGCGGTTCCGCGATTTGCCGGGTATGATGAAAGGCAACAACGACATGCTCAACATTACTCGTCCTGATGTGATATCTGATATTTACCGACGCTACCTGGAGGCTGGTGCCGATATTATTACCGCGAATACTTTTTCGTGCCAGCGCATTTCGCAGGCTGATTATCACCTGGAGAACTGCGCCCGCGAAATGGCATTCGAGGGTGCCCGACTGGCACGTATCGAATGCGATAAGTTTTCTACGCCTGATAAACCACGCTTCGTTGCAGGAGATGTGGGACCAACCAACAAGACTTGCTCCATGAGTCCGGACGTCAGCAATCCTGCCGCTCGCGAGATTACCTACGATGAGCTTTTCACCGATGTATGCGAACAGGTGGACGGACTTATCGAAGGCGGTGCTGACGTGATTCTCATCGAAACCATCTTCGATACACTCAACTGCAAGGCGATGATAGATGCAGCGCTCACCATGATGAAGAAACATGGAGTAGAGTTGCCTGTCATGATCAGTCTTACGGTAAGTGATCTGGCGGGCAGAACGCTCAGCGGTCAGACCGTAGATGCTTTCCTTGCTTCGCTTTCTCCTTATCCTATCTTCTCTGTCGGCATGAACTGCGCCTTTGGTGCTCCTCAGATGAAACCTTTCATCGAGCACATGGCTCAGGTTGCACCTTATTATATTAGTGCGCATCCTAATGCCGGTTTGCCTAACGAGATGGGCGAATATGATGAAACAGCCGAATCGATGGCTCCGCAAATAGCCGAATTCATTGATGAAGGCATCGTGAACATCATAGGCGGATGCTGCGGTACAAGTCCTGAATTCATCGCTCATTACGCCCGTATCGCTGAGGGTAAGAAGCCGCATCAAGTGGTGGAGAAACCTAAGTATATGTGGCTCTCGGGATTAGACCTTCTGCAGGTCGATGATTTCGTACATTTGCCGGTTGACGCCAGCCGGTTTGTCAACGTGGGCGAACGTTGTAACGTGGCTGGTAGCAGGAAGTTCCTGCGTTTGATTAACGAAAAAAAATATGAAGAAGCCATCGGTATTGCCAGAAAGCAAGTGGCTGATGGAGCAGCTGTCGTTGACGTGAATATGGACGATGGTTTGCTTGATGCGAAAGCCGAGATGGTTAACTTCCTGAATATGATTGCTGCCGAACCGGACATTGCGAAGGTTCCGGTGATGATCGACTCTTCCAAATGGGACGTCATCGTGGCTGGCTTGAAGTGCTGTCAGGGCAAGTGTATTGTCAATTCCATCAGTTTGAAGGAGGGTGAGGAAGTATTCCTTTCTCATGCCCGCGATGTGTTGCGCTATGGTGCAGCCGTTGTTGTGATGTGTTTTGATGAGGTTGGTCAGGCTACCACTTTCGAGCGCCGCATCGAGATAGCAGAACGTGCTTATCATCTTCTGGTAGACAAGTTGGGCATGAATCCGCTCGATATCATCTTCGACCCGAACGTACTTGCCATAGCTACCGGTATGGAGGAGCATGATAATTATGCCGTTGAGTTCATCCGTGCAACGGAGTGGATTCATCAGAATCTGCCTGGCGCACATGTCAGCGGAGGTGTCAGTAACCTCTCGTTCTCATTCCGTGGCAATACTTATATCCGTGAGGCTATCCATTGTGTTTTCCTGCATCATGCCCAGCAGGTAGGTATGGATTTTGGTATTGTAAATGCCAAAGCCAGAATGGATTACAATAAAATTCCTGAAGAACAGCTTCAGCTCATCGAGGATGTGGTGCTGAATAGGAGAAAAGGTGCAGCTGATGAACTTATCGAGCTTGCGGCAGAGATAAAAGCTCAGGCTGATGCTGCCAAGGCTGCAGCTAAGGCAGGCGGTGTTGCTCCCAAGAAACCGGCTGCTCCTGAATGGCGAAAGGAGAGTGTGGAAGAACGTCTGAAGTATGCGCTGCGCAAGGGAATCACCGATTTCCTGCAGCAGGATATTGACGAAGCACTTGCCAAATATCCTCATGCAGTAAACGTAATTGAGGGTCCTCTGATGGATGGCATGAACCTGGTAGGCGAACTTTTTGGAAAAGGCGAAATGTTCTTGCCGCAGGTTGTCAAGACGGCTCGCACGATGAAATCGGCAGTTTCTATCCTTCAGCCTCATATTGAGGCAGAAAAACAGGGTGGAGCAACAACTGCCGGCAAGATTCTGATGGCAACTGTGAAGGGCGATGTTCATGATATCGGAAAGAACATCGTCTGCGTGGTTATGTCATGTAACAATTACGAAATCATCGACTTAGGTGTGATGGTTCCAGCCGAACAGATTGTACAGAAAGCTATCGATGAAAAAGTAGATGCAATCGGTTTGAGCGGACTTATCACCCCTTCGCTTGATGAAATGGTTCATGTGGCCCGGGAAATGCAGAAAGCTGGTTTGCGCATTCCTATCATGGTAGGTGGGGCAACGACGAGCGAACTGCATGTGGCTCTGAAGATTGCGCCTGAATATGACGGACCGGTTATCTGGGTGAAGGACGCATCGCTCAATGCCGGAATATGTGCCCGCTTCCTCAACGAGGCTGAATGCCCTAAGTTTGAGGCGGAACTGAGGGAACGCTACGAGAAACTTCGCCAGAACTATCACGAAGAGCAGGCTAAGATAGCCTCGCTCTCAGAGGCAAGAAAGAACAAGCTGGAGCTGTTCTGACAAGATAAAGAATACAACGTTTTTAGGATAATTATATGATTAAAACTGTGATTTTTGATATGGGTGGTGTCATCATCACCCTCGACGAGAATGAGGCAGGCAAACGTTTCATTGAGTTGGGTATGAAGGAGTTTGCGGAGAAGATGGACCCTTATAAACAGGTTGGCTTAAACGGTCAGCTGGAAGAGGGCAAGATTTCCGAGGAGGAATACCGTCGGGAAGTGTGCAAGAAGATTGGCCGCGAGGTAACCTTCGAGGAACTGCAGCATTGCTGGCTGGGCTACATGAAGGAAATTCCAGAACGCAATCTGGTTACTCTCCGCAATCTTAAGAAGCAGGGCTACCGTGTAATCTTGCTCAGCAATACCAACCCTTATGTATCAGCCTGGGTAGACAGCGAGGCATTCTCTGCCGGCGGTCATCCTATCGGCGATTATTTCGATGCGATGTATCGTTCTTATGAAGTAAAGTATATGAAGCCGGATGAGAATTTCTTCCGTTATGTCCTTTCTCAGGAGCAGATTATGCCAGAGGAGTGTCTGTTTATTGATGATGGTCCCCGTAACTGCTGTGCTGCCTCTGAACTGGGACTGTTTACTTATTGCCCACAGAATGGCGAAGACTGGTGCGATAAGATTTACGAGCATTTGAAGTAATTATTTGTGGTGATTATTTGCACTAAAATGCAAATAATTGCCATTTTATTTTGTGCTCTGCAATAAAAAATGTACTTTTGCAGTCGCAAATATTAAATACATAATACAATGATTAAGAAGAAAAGATGGCATTGCTTGCCAGGTCAGCCTCTTACAGAGCTCGACAAGCAGGTAATGTTTTGGGAAAACAAGGGTAAACTTGTTCCTACCCGCGACTTGATTAAAACTCCAGAACAGATAGAAGGCATCCGCAAGAGTGGTGTCGTAAACACCGGTTGTCTTGATGCGGTAGCCGAGATGATCCGTCCGGGAATCAACACCCAGGAGATTGATGATCTCTGCATGCAGTATTGTAAGGATCATAATGCCATTCCTGCGTGTCTCAATTACGAAGGCTATCCTAAGAGCGTTTGTACCTCTATCAACGAAGTGGTTTGCCATGGTATTCCTAAGGAAGAGGATGTGCTCGAAGAGGGCGATATCATCAATGTGGATATGACAACCATCGTAGATGGCTATTACGCTGATGCCAGCCGTATGTTCATCGTTGGCGGCAAGACTACTCCTGAAAAGGAGCAGCTGGTTCGCGTAGCCAAGGAATGCCTGGAAATCGGTATGGAGGTTGCCAAGCCATACTCGTTCGTAGGTGATATCGGTCATGCTATCGAGAAGCATTGCAAGAAGTATGGTTATGGTGTGGTTCGCGATCTTTGCGGTCATGGCGTAGGTTGCCAGTTCCATGAAGAGCCTGAGGTTCTTCACTATGGTCATAGAGGCACAGGCATGCTGCTCGTTCCGGGCATGGTGTTCACCATCGAGCCAATGATCAACATGGGCACCTGGCAGGTTTTCCTCGATGCCGACGATCCGTACGGTTGGGAAGTAATCACCGGTGATGAGAAGCCATCTGCGCAGTGGGAGCACACGCTTGTGATGACAGAGACAGGTGTGGAGATTCTTACACACTAGTGTTCGTTAATAGTTGATAGTTTATAGTTAATAGGGCATTCTTGCTTGAGTCTCATGGATAAGGTGTTTTATGCTATAAACTGTAAATTATAAATTATAAACTTTGATATAATGAAGGATATATATATATTAGGTATAGAGAGCAGCTGCGACGATACCTCTGCTGCAGTGCTCAAGAATGGTGTGCTGCTGAGCAATGTAACCGCCTCTCAGGAGGTTCACAAAGCTTACGGCGGTGTTGTTCCGGAGTTGGCTTCCCGTGCCCACCAGCAGAATGTGGTTCCTGTCGTTGACCAGGCCATCGCGCGTGCCGGCATCAAGAAGGAAGATCTTTCTGCCGTAGCCTTCACCCGTGGTCCGGGTCTGATGGGTTCGCTCCTTGTGGGTGTAAGTTTTGCCAAGGGATTCGCCCGTTCGCTCAATATTCCGATGATTGATGTAAACCATCTGCAGGGTCATGTTATGGCTCATTTCATCAAGGAAAGCGATGATGACCAGAGTGCACCTCCATTCCCGTTCATCTGTCTTCTCGTGAGCGGTGGAAATTCGCAGATTGTAAAGGTGAATGCCTACAACGATATGGAAGTGCTGGGACAGACCATCGATGATGCGGCTGGCGAGGCTATTGACAAGTGTGCCAAGGTGCTGGAGTGGGGCTATCCTGGTGGTCCTGTCGTAGATAAGTATGCACGCCAGGGCAATCCGAAGGCATTCAGTTTCTCTGAGCCTCATATTCCGGGTTTGAACTACAGTTTCTCCGGTTTCAAGACAAGTTTCCTCTACAGCTTGCGTAAATGGGTGGCTGCTGATCCTGATTTTGTAGAGAAGAACAAGTACGATCTGGCTGCCAGCATAGAGTTTACCATCGTTGATATTCTGATGAAGAAGCTCCGCATGGCTGTCAAGCAGACCGGCATCAAGCATGTGGCTGTAGCTGGAGGTGTGAGTGCCAATAATGGTTTGCGCAACGCTTTCCACGATCATGCCAAGCGCTTCGGCTGGACTATCTACATCCCTAAGTTCAGCTATACTACCGATAATGCGGCGATGATAGGCTGCGTGGGAACCTTCAAGTATCGTGATGGTGAGTTTGCAACCATCGACTTGCCAGCCTATAGTAAAGTAACATTTAAGTAATTAACAAAACAAGATGGAATTTGAAACAAAGATATTGAGCAAGGGCATCCAGGAGATGCTCTACAATAGTGACAAGACAGTAGGCACAGCAGAGAGCTGCACAGGCGGTCGTATCGCCGAGGCGCTGATTTCTTTGCCAGGTGCCAGCAATTACTTCAAGGGTGGTGTAGTAAGCTACACCAACGAGGTAAAGGAGAATCTTTTGGGCGTGAGCCATGAGGTTCTGGAGGAGCAGACTGCCGTTTGCGAGGAAGTGGCTAGGGAGATGGTGCTCGGCACAATCAAGACCCTGAATGTAGACTTCGCCATTTCAGCAACGGGTGTGGCTGGTCCAACGGGTGGAACTCCAGCCATTCCTGTGGGCACAATCTATGTAGGTTATGGCGATAAGAACGATGTTCGCGTGGTAAAACTCACCGAAGATTTCGGACGCGACATCAACCTTGCAATTGCCACAAATACAGCGCTTAAAGGCATGCTCGAATTCTTGAAAGAACATGCTGAAGAACTTAAAAAAGAGGCTTAAATTGCTAATTTAAGGCTATCAAATATTAATAATCCTTAAAAGATGGCGTTCTTTTAGGGATTATTTTGTTATTACCAAATTATTTTGTAATTTTGCACTCTGTTTGGAATAGGTATCAATTAACGAATTACAAAATTAAAGATAGAAATGTCTAAGATTTGTCAAATTACAGGTAAGAAGGCACAGTTAGGTTGCAATGTGTCTCACTCAAAGCACCGTACAAAGAGAAGCTTTGATGTTAACCTCTTCAGCAAGAAATTCTACTATGTAGAAGAGGGTTGCTGGATTAGCCTCAAGATCAGTGCTGCTGGTCTTCGTCTTATTAATAAGGTAGGTCTCGATGCTGCTTTGAATCAGGCAGTAAAGAAGGGCTACGTAGATTGGAAGGACATTAAAGTTATAGGAGAATAAATATCATGGCAAAGAAAGCAAAAGGTAATAGAGTACAGGTTATCCTCGAGTGCACTGAACACAAGAACAGTGGTATGCCAGGTACAAGCCGTTACGTGACTACAAAGAATCGTAAGAACACTCCTGAGCGTCTTGAGTTGATGAAGTACAACCCAATCCTTAAGAAGATGACTCTTCACAAGGAGATTAAGTAAGCTTAGCTTACAAGTTTAATAATTTTATCAATTTAAATAGACTATGGCAAAGAAAGCGGTCGCTACCCTCCACGAAGGTAACATGGATGGTCGCGCATATACAAAGGTTATCAAGATGGTTAAGAGCCCTAAGACTGGTGCATACGTTTTCGATGAGAAGATGGTACCAAACGAGGCTGTTAAGGATTTCTTCAAGGATTAATTTCCTTGCAGATGATGCATCGTTGAATTTAGATTACATCAAAATTCAAATATAAAGATAAAGGTCGCTACCCAATTAGGGGAGCGACCTTTTTTTTTCGTGTGTCGGTGCTGGGGGGTAACTCCCCACATCTATTCTATTAGCCGTAGCTTACTCCAGTCCATCGCCGCCGCCAGGAGCGGTAGTGCCGCTGTCGCCGCCGCTAGGGGTAGAGCCGCCGCCTCCGTCGTTGTCCTTGCCGTCGCCCGGCACAGAGCCCTCGTCGGTAGTGTTGCCGTAGGTGTCATACTCCTCTATGCGGCATTTCTTGCGCAGCTCAGCGTTGCTCCAAGTCTTGGTGTTGCGCAGGATGAGGTGTACGCCCTCCACGCTCGCTGCCGATACCTTGTCCTTGGTATCCTCGGCACGTGATGTCATACCGATGGAGAAGAGACCCAGGTCGGAGAGACGTACGCTCTTGCCATCGAGGATGAGCTCCTGCAGGCAGTCGAGCGTATCCATCAATACGCCGTGTACGGTGCCTCGGCTGTAAGGAGAGTTGTGCTCCGAGATGTGAGTTACAAACTCCTCGAAGTTCATCTCACGGTCAGTTACAGCAGTTGCGTAATACATCTGCTTGTTCTTGTTAGGTCCGCTCTGAGGAGTGCGAGTTACTTTACGATACTTCAATGTTCCTTTTGTTGCCATAGTTCTTTTTGTTTTAAAGTGATTGAAAAATAGTTTATACCCCCATGCATGATGTTACTCCGAGGGTAGTGCCGAGCGCCGTCAAGATTGTGAGTACAATCTGAAAAATCTGTTTCCAATTTTCTTTCTTCATAATTTTCTAGTTTTTTTAGTGATTAATAATGTTCTTGATTACAGGTGCAAAGGTACTACATTTTTCCTACACCACCAAAAATCACCTTGCAGAGTTATGTGAAATTCCATTAACATTTCTGCCATATTGTGTTAAAGAAAATAACTCATCGTTTTGCGGGTCATAACTCATAGCTTTGTGATGAGATAGTCATAGTTTTAGGGGCAATGAATGTATGCATCTCGATACCGCTAAAAAATCGATTACAAATTACAATTTCAGTTATTACAGTTTTATTTTGACCCAATATCACGCTTTTAATATGTAAGTATAGAAAAGTATATATAAATATATAATTTATATATATTTATATATAAATATTTGTAGTAACAGATTGTTACTACCTTCAAACCCTTATACCCCCTCAGGAAAAAACTGTAATAACTGAAATTGTAATTACCGTAATACAAATAATCTTCAAAAATCCTTGGTTGTTTCAAAAACATTTCTACCTTTTATTGGTACAGTGACTCCCAATCATATACTATGTTGGTGGATTGTATTTTTCCTTGGGAGCTAGCAATTGTAACAAGGTTAGGTCTGCCATTTCAACTTCCGTTTTAATTTTGTCAATGACTTCTCTGTCGTGTTTATTAAATCTTTCTGATTGAGCAAGAGCATGGGCGAGTGTTGCCTCTGCATTTCTTAGCATTTGTAAGAACCATAGAAGGTTGTTTGATACTTCTGTCATGTTACTAACCATTTTTAATTTTAAATTTCAATAAATATAGCCGCGAAGTTATAGAGAAAAGTTCATTTTTCCAAATGCCTTAAACTATATTATGTTATTCGCGCATATTTTAAAATTAGGTATAAGTGAGAATAAACGTCAGAATTATGCTTTTCATCATTTTATTCCCAAAAACTTTGGTGGTTTCAAAATAAAGTCGTATATTTGCGGTCGAAACGCAATGTTGCGGCTATGACCCATAAAATTATTAATGGTATGGCAAGATATATAGACCCACGTGTGGACTGGGCTTTCAAGCGTATTTTTGGGAGCGAGGACACTAAAGAGTGCTTGATAACATTCCTGAACGGATTGTTTGATGGAGAGTTGGTAATCAAGGATGTGACGTTTGGAAAAACGGAGAAACTTGGTTTGCGACCAGATGAGCGTGGTGTTATCTTTGATGTCTACTGCGTTACAGATAAAGGTAAGCATATCATTGTAGAGATGCAGAAGAAGGAGCAGGATTATTTTGCCGATAGAGCTTTGTATTACACTGCTCGTGCCATTGTAGAGCAAGGTATTAAAGGAGAGTGGGATTATCATTTAGCACCCGTCTACACCATTTGCTTTATGGATTTTAAGTCTGATAACCCAATGTTGGATGGATTCAGGACCGATTTAGTACTGACGGATTTGCGAACACGTCAGCGATTGTCGGACAGAATGAGAATAGTATATCTCCAGCTTCCCCTGTTCACAAAGCAGAGTGAGGAGTGTATGGATATATTTGATTGTTGGATTTATATTATTAAGAATATGAACATGTTTGAGCAAATGCCATTCCGAGAGAAATACCCAGTATTTCGCAAGCTAGCAGAGATTGGTGATCTCCGCAAACTTTCCCGTGAGGAACAGGAACTATACGATGAAGATATCAAGAATATGCGTGATATCTACGCCACAAGAATGTTTGATATACACAAGGAGAAAAAAGAGACGGCTCTTCGCCTCTTATGTATGGGCTTGACCTTGGAGCAAGTGGCTGCCGGCACTCAACTTCCTCTGGAAGAAGTGAGTAAACTAGCTAAGAGCCAAATCGATTAAGATGAAGAAATTATGAAAAAACATAGTATAAGTATATTTAAAATCACCCCCCCATAAGTGGGGTGATAATAGCTATTGTAGCTATCTTCTCTATAGTTCTTGCCAGTTGTAGCAAGGACGAAATCCTTAGTGATACCCATCCCGAAGTCAACATCACAGCCCAGCAGGGCGATACCCCTGCCGTGAGCTACTATGCCATTACCGACTCCACAGGCATCGGCTTCACCTCCCAGGGCATAGCGTATACCAACCAAAACAATCACACCACCCAGTGGCTGCTTAGCTACGCAGAGATAGCCGAGCGACTGGAGCTCCATATCCAAGACTATTCCCAGATTCGCATTACCCGAGACCATATCCTGAGCAATGGCCTCTGGCGCTTCGCCGTGTCCTTTGATGCGCAAGCCGAAGTCGATTCTTACGCTATAGACGTAGACCCAGATATTGGCAAAATCATTTGGACGATTAGTACCACCGAAATGCCAGGTGGGGAGTTTACGCTGAGCATCACAGTCAATGTGAAGCATTGATGCCTCCTATTTGTATTCATACACACACAAGATATATAAGAAAAAAACAAATACTTTATGGCAACTACAGATATTAACATCAACCCTCGCACCGAGGAGCTGAAGACCGAGTTTAGCAACATGATTTGGAAGATGGCCACCAATCTGGTACATGGCGGCAAGGTAAACCCAGTGCAGTTTATGGACTACACCCTGGGCGGACTCTTCTATCGATTCATATCCGAAAACATCACCGACTACTGCAACCAGCTGATGCGTGATGCTGGCGTGGAGAATGCCGACTATGCCCACATGAGCGATGAGATGGCGGAGAACGCACGACAGCAAATCATCAATGCCAAAGGCTTCTTTATCCTCCCATCACAACTCTTCATCAATGTGGCGAACGCAGCCAAGAATAACACGGAGCTGAACACTACGCTGAGTAATAACTTCCGTGCCATCGAAAATAGTGCCGTAGGAAAACCGAGCGAGAACGACGTGAAGGGACTCTTCAATAACTTCAATACCAACGACCAAGGTTTGGGTGCTACCGTTGCCGAGCGCAACGAGTTGCTTACTACACTCTTGGAGAGTATCCGAGACCTCAACTTTGACAAGTATATCGAGAGCGGCATCGACGTGTTCGGTCTTTGCTACGAGCACCTCATCAAGATGTACGCCCTCAATTCGGGTACCAAGGGAGGCGAGTTCTATACCCCTGGCGATGTAAGCTATCTCTTGGCGATGATTGCTGCGGCAGGACGCAAGAGTGTCAACAAGGTGTATGACCCTGCCTGTGGTTCAGGCTCTTTACTTTTGAACTTTATCCGTGTGGTGGGTGCCAAGAACGTAAAGGATGGTTTCTATGGTCAGGAAATCAACATGAAAACCTACAACCTCTGTCGTATGAACATGTTCTTGCACAATGTGAATTACGACCATTTCGACATTCAGAACGGCGATACCTTGAAGAATCCGCTGCATGAATGCGACGAGCCATTCGATGCCATCGTCTCCAACCCGCCATATTCCGTGCCTTGGGATGGTGATAGCGATGCCACGCTCATCAACGACCCTCGTTTTTCTCCTGCTGGCGTGCTCGCCCCAAGGAGCAAGGCAGACTTTGCCTTCACCATGCACATGCTCAGTTGGTTGAGTGCCGAAGGCACGGCTGCCATCGTAGAGTTCCCTGGCGTGTTGTATCGTAGCGGTGCGGAGCAGAAGATACGCAAGTACTTGGTAAGCAACAACTTTGTGGATACCATCATTCAGATGCCACAGAATCTTTTCTTTGGCACATCCATTGCCACTTGCCTCTTGATATTGAAGAAAAACAAGGCAGACAACCGAGTTTGTTTTATTGATGCCAGCAATGAGTTTATCCATGAAGGCAACAAGAATAAGCTTTCTGCCGAGAATATCTCCAAGATATATAATGCCTACATGAATAAGGAGGAGATTGCTCATTTCTCTCATGTGGTTACCACTGCCGATATTGCCGAGGAGGATTACAACCTCTCCGTCTCTACATACGTTGAGCAGGAGGACACTCGTGAGAAAATCGACATTACGGAGCTGAATACTCGTATCTCTGAGATTGTGACGAGAGAAGAGCAGCTGAGAAAAGATATTGATGAGATTGTAATGCAGTTGGAAGGAGGTGCAGCATGAAAAATCTTGAAACTTTGATACAGGAGCTTTGCCCGGATGGGGTGGAATTTGTGAAGCTGGGGGATGTATGCGAGATAAAAGGACGTATAGGTTTTAGGGGGTATACCCGAAAAGATTTAGTCTCCGAATCAGAAGGTGCTATTACTTTAAGCCCATCAAATATTATAAATGGAAATATTGTTTATGATAAATGTTCATATATTTCTTGGGCTAAATATGAAGAATCTCCTGAAATTATGGCGGAAGTGGGAGATGTCGTTTTTACAAAAACAGCATCAGTTGGAAAAACAGCATATATTGAAAATATGCCTAAAGAAATGACCATAAATCCACAGCTTGTATTACTGAAGAAATTTAGAGGTGTTTCGAAATATTTGGCATATATATTGAAAACAACTTATTTCCAAAATGAAGTAAAGAAAATTACCGGTGTTGGATCTGTTCCCAATGTTCCTCAAAGTTCTCTTGCTAAAATCGAAATCCCTCTTCCTCCTATCGAGGTGCAAACCGAGATAGTCCGCATCCTCGACAAGTTCACTTCGCTAGAAGCGGAACTAGAAGCGGAACTAGATTGTCGCAAGCGACAATACGAGTACTATCGTGACAAGCTGCTCTCATTCGACAATGTGGGGGGGGGACAAGAAGTAACGATAAGTAAAATTGGTGATATTGGAAGAATTTGTATGTGTAAGCGAATTATGAAGAATCAGACAAATTCAGAAAGTGGAATTCCATTTTACAAGATTGGAACTTTTGGTAAAGTTGCAGACGCTTATATATCCAATGACGTTTATGAGGAATACAAAAAGTTGTATTCATATCCGAAAAAGGGAGATATATTAATGTCTGCTTCAGGAACTATAGGCAGAACTGTAGTATTTAATGGCAAACCTTCATATTTTCAAGATTCAAATATTGTCTGGGTGGATAATGATGAGACTAAGGTTTTTAATTCTTATTTGAATTATTATTATCAGATAATTGAGTGGAAAACGCAAGGTGGAACTATAAAGAGATTATATAATAATCTTTTGGCAGGTGCTACTATAAAATATCCTTCCTTGGAAGAGCAGCACCGCATCGTCTCCATCCTCAACCGCTTCGAGTCCCTGACCACTTCCCTTCAGTCTGGTCTCCCTGCCGAAATCGTGGCACGCCGCCAGCAGTACGAGCACTACAGAGACAAGCTGCTTACCTTCAAGCGCAAGGGCGCAGCCTAATTAAACATTTAACACTTAACATTCAACATTGCAAATGAAAATGCAAAACGACATAGTTTCAGAGAACCCCCAGAGCACGGTGGTAGCCCAATACGAGCGTACCACCCCTCGTGCCGAGGCTTACCAAAGCGAGGCAGAGCTAGAGCAGGGAATGATAGCCCAGCTACAGCGACAGGGCTACGAGTATGCCCATATCCACCACGAGGACGAGCTGATACAGAATCTTCGTCAACAACTCGAGAAACTCAACGACTTCCACTTTTCCGACAACGAGTGGGAGCGTTTCTTTAAGGCGGAAATCGCCAACGAGGGTAAGGGTATTATTGACAAGGCAGAGACTATTCAGCGTGACAACATCAAGGCTTTCACCCTCGACGATGGCACGCAGAAAAACATCTACCTCATCGACCAGCAAGACCCTCACCACAACTACACCCAGGTAATCAATCAATACGAGGTTAGCGACGGCAAGCGACCAAACCGCTATGACGTGACCATCCTCGTGAACGGTCTGCCCTTGGTTCACATAGAACTGAAACGCCGAGGCGTGAGCCTGAAGGAAGCCTTCAACCAGATAAACCGCTACGGCAGGGAATCGTTCTGGGCAGGGTGCTCGCTATATGAGTACGTACAAATCTTCGTCATCAGCAACGGCACGGAGACCAAGTACTATAGCAACACTACCCGAGACAGTCATATCCGGGAACAAGCCAAGCAGGGCAAGAAGCCACGGCAGAAGACCTGCAACTCGTTTGAGTTTACCAGCTACTGGGCAGATGCCAAGAACAAGGTGCTCGGCGATTTGGAGGACTTCACGGCTACCTTCCTTACCCGCCACTCCCTGCTGAACATCCTTACCAAGTTTTGTGTCTTCACCGACCAAAAGATTCTGATGGTGATGCGCCCATACCAGATAGCAGCCACCGAAAAACTGCTCAACCAGATAGAGATAGCCCACAACGCCAAGCTCTACGGCACACGAGACGCTGGCGGCTACGTATGGCACACCACAGGCTCGGGTAAGACCCTCACCTCCTTCAAGGCGGCACAGCTCGCTTCCAAACTGCCCTACATAGAAAAGGTATTGTTTGTGGTGGATAGAAAAGACCTCGACTACCAGACGATGAAGGAGTACGACCGATTCCAGAAGGGCGCTGCCAACGGCAACACCTCGACCAAGGAGCTGGAAAAGCAACTGAACAACAGCAAGAGCCGCATCATCATCACCACCATACAGAAGCTCGCCAATTTCATCAAGAAGAACCCCGATCACGACATCTACCGCAAGGAGGTGGTCATGATATTCGACGAGTGCCACCGCTCGCAGTTTGGCGACATGCACACCGCCATCACCAAGCGATTCAAGAAATACTACCTCTTCGGCTTCACCGGAACGCCAATCTTCGTGGAGAATATCTCCGCTTCGAGCAAGGGTACGCTGAAAACCACCGAAGACGTGTTTGGCAAGCGTCTGCACGCTTACACTATTGTGGATGCCATCAGAGACCACAACGTTTTGAAGTTCCGTGTGGCATACATCTCTACCATGAAGGAGAAGGAGAACGTGAAGGACGACCAGGTTTGGGGTATCGAGGAAGAGGAGGCGCTGAAGGACGACCGCCGCATCACTAATGTGTCACAATACATCTTGGACCACTTCGACCAGCAGACCAAGCGTGCCAGCAGCTATACCTTCAGCAGGCTCATTAATATAGAGGAAGTGGTGACCGACAAGAAGAAAAAGGTTGAAGAAGAGCGACAGAAGACACGACTCAGCGGATTCAACAGCATCTTAGCTGTGCAGAGCATCGACTTTGCCAAGCTCTACTACAACAAACTGAAAGAGCTACAGGCAGAGCAGCCCGAGAACAAGCGCCTCAAGATAGCCACCATCTTCAGCTATGCACCCAACGAGGAAGTAGCCGACGGCGAGGAAGATGAGGACAACGACTCCACCGACGGACTCGACCAGAGCAGCCGAGACTTTCTGGAGGCAGCCATCAAGGACTACAACCTGATGTTCAACACCGCCTACGATACCTCTTCGGAAAAGTTCCCCAACTATTACAAGGACGTGTCGCAGCGCATGAAGAACCGGGAGATAGATCTGCTGATAGTGGTCAACATGTTCCTGACAGGATTCGATGCCACCACGCTCAACACGCTGTGGGTGGATAAGAACCTGCGCTACCACGGATTACTGCAAGCCTACAGCCGCACCAACCGCATCCTGAACTCGGTAAAGACCTACGGCAACATCGTATGCTTCCGCAACCTGGAGGATGCCACCAACAAGTGCCTCGCCCTCTTCGGCGACCCTACCGCCAAGGGCGTGAGCATCCTGCGCCCATTCGAAGACTACTTCGATGGCTACGAAGAGGTGACGGAAGACGAGAACGGCGAGGAGAGACAGGAACACGTAAAAGGCTATACCGAATATCTCGAAGAGCTGAGAGAGTTGGCACAGCCAGACGAGATGCCGCTTACCGATGCGGACAAGAAGCGATTCATCAAGCTCTTCGGCGGCATCCTGAAGATAAGAAACCTGCTTACCAGTTTCGACCAGTTTGCCGAGCAAGACCCCCTCAGCGAGCGAGACCTGCAGGACTATACGAGCATCTACCTCTCGCTGAGAGACTGGGCAAAGGAGAACGCAGAGAGCGGCGACAAGACCAACATCAACGACGACATCGAGTTTGAGATGGAGCTGGTGAAGCAAGTGGAGGTGAACATCGACTACATCCTCTTCCTCGTGCAGCAGATGCAGGGCGACCGTGCCGACATCGCCGAGCTGACTATCCAAATCAACAAGGCAATCGACTCCAGCCCAGACTTGCGAGACAAGAAAGACCTCATCAACCGATTCATCGAGAGTCTGACTCCGGATAGCGAGGTTACCGACAAATGGAAGGAATACGTGGACGCAGAGAAGCGCAAGGAGTTTGAGCGCATCGTGAGCGAGGAGCACCTGAAGGAAGGCCCCGCCAAGGAGTTCATAGAGACCGCCTGGGAGCGAGGTTACGTGCCAGAGGGTGGTTTGGAGTTGAACGCCATCATGCCACCTATCAATCCATTCGACCCGAACGCCAACCGAGAGGGCAAGCTGCAAAAGGTACTTGGTAAGATCAAAGGCTTCTTCGGCAAGTTCTTCGAGATAGCAGGAGGAGAATTCTAGAAAGATAAACAACTAACAATAAATAACAAAAACAAACAGAACGCAAGCTCTGCCCAGCAGAATACTGCGCTCTCGCTGGGAGGGGCTTGTGTGTTGTTTGATAACCCATAGTATAATGAAGAAGAGTATAGATGAACTAAGTGATGAAGAATTCGTACAGCAACTTATAGCAAAACTGGAGAATCTGAAAGCCGAAGCAGATTTTGTATACAGCCCACCTCCTTTACCTGGAAAAGAAGAAAGATATTATGAAAGTTATATATCCTGGGCTGAGAATTTTATTGATGATTATGATGGCATCATGGCATGCGAAGCACCCCAACGTTCTCCAGAAACAGTAGAAGAACAGAAACATGATATACAATATCATCTACATAAGTTGATAGATGAGGTAATGAATGTGAATGATTATGATAGTGTTTTGGCGATTAGAACGCTCTTAGAGCATTTTAATCGTATGGATGAGCATATCATAGAAGAAGAATTGTCAAGAGTAGATGAACATCTATATTCACTTGATGAATACAGGAAATTCAAACAGGCGAAACTTCTAGATACAAAGAAAGTGACCGACGATCTGTTTGCTCATGCCATAGACCTTCTTATGTTGGAAATAGATAATAATGGTCGCTATATCTTTGAGAGTAAGTCTCATTGGATAGCCGTGTTTAGGGTGGCTGCTGATATGCATTTGATAGGTGATAATGACTATCAGGGGTTTGATAATTGGATTCATCGCATTCACCCTAAGCACCTCAGAATAGATTTCACGTCTAAAACCCTAAAGCCAATGACTACACACTGCTATTTTCAACCATTCGACAAATGGAAATTTCAGCCATTGAAGAATGAAACGAAACGTCCTTATGACAAGATGGTGACTGTAGTTGTTAGGCTTAAGAAACTGCTAGAATAGGTAAAAATACAAGAAAGTAGCGCTAAATTTTAACCTGAAAAATAACCTTATAACCTATAAAATAACCCAATGGTTATTAGCTTGGTAGCTTCCAAAATAAGCCTTATCTTTGCACCCGTAATCAGGCAAGTAAAGTCTGGTTGCGGGCGTTTTTTGTTTATAGGAATCCGGTACCGTTCCTGAAACTGAAATCTGGCGAATAACTCGCAGTCCAACCCATAAACATTATATATAAATATGGCAGGAAAAGCTTATGTATTTTATCATCCGCAGTATGGCGGATTGAGAGTGGTGAACAACGAAGAAGGATTGTTCTTTTGCATCGAGGACCTGGTTGCTATCACAGATATTGGCAGAGATAAACTGTTCCCAGTATTAGTCGACACGGAGGGGAAAGTGGTAAAAATGTGTGTGGAAACGGAAACAAAAAAGGTTCCGAAGGCTTTTAAACAACGTTTGTTTTTTGGTGAATTCTTTGGCAATGCTGACAAGGTGGAACGAAAAAGTAGAATAGCTTGGAGAAGTATGATATTCGTTGACTCTCAGGTGGTGAGAGACATGACGGTAGGCAGTTCGAAAGATCCTGAGCGTAAGTTGTTTTACAAGTGGGTCAAGGATTTTATCCAGCCTGTGATGGAGGACGAGGACAGATGTTGGTGTCATGAATGTGTCATGATGAAAAGAGTCTGTTATGACCCTCTGAAAAAGCCGATGGACATCCGATATGCTGCCGACGGCCTGTATATCAACGATATGAGAATCAACTGACATTATTAAACTTTTAAACAAGTTATTACAATTATGAAACAAGCAGCAAAGAAGCAGCTCCTCAACGCCCAGAAGGTGGACGGAGCCATCATCAGTGAGGAAAACGGTACCATCGCCTTCCGCAAGGCGCCATGGAACGATACCGAGGTTATCTGCGAACAGCCTAAGGTGATACCGGGCAGAATGGTATGCTCTGGCGAGAAGGGAGGCGATGAGTTCGACTTCAAGCCTTATGAACGTACTGGCGAGAAGCTTTTCGAGGAAATCTTCAAGACCAAGCATGCCGTGGTGCGCACCACCAAGCGCACGGTGCAGGTGAACTATACCTTCAGCCGTGACCTGGACAAGCAGGACATGCTGCGCTACCTCAAGGTAGAGCACAAGGAACTGATTGCCGGATTCAAGGAGGCAGATATCAAGGGGTAATTAATAATGAATCATTCAACATTCAAAAAAAATGGAACATATTATAGCATATAATCCGTACAAGAATGGCAATAAAGGGAGCGTAAGCTCCCAGCCACTCTCGGTCTACGACAAGACCATCGCTTATCCCTGGATGGCAGACCTGGTAGCTGCCATCCGTGGGGGTAACGATGAACTGAAGAAGCAGCTGCCTTTCCGCTGCGCTCACTACTACCAGTTCCGAGACAACAGGCGTTCGCAGAAAAATGCCGTGCCCGAAAGCTTCCTCTTCCAAACCACCATCGACGTGGACGACAAGGAATATGTGGACAAGGCGATAGAGAAGGCACGAGAGCTGAACTGCAGCGATACCATCTGGAATGGAGCCCTGCTGCACCTGGAGTACTCAGCCCGCAAGAAGTTGCACATCGACATCCGCATGCCCGTCGGCATGACTATCGAGGAGACGCAACGAGCCTATTGCGAGGCACTGGGCGTGCCCTACGACGAGAGCTGCATCACGCCAGAACGCATGCTCTTCATCACCGACAAGGAGTCGGAAATCTATCGCTCGCCCCACTGGTACGAGGTGCTGCCACAGGAAGAGCTGAGGAGGCGCAGACAAGCCTACCTGGACCGTGGGCTTGCCATCGACGGACGAATCCAGCAAGGCACCCAGCCTAAACCACTCAACATTCAACATTCAAAACTCAACACTCAACAAAATGTTCAAGACCATCGACTTCCGGGCTCTGACAGCCATCACGCTGTTTCTTCTGGCTCTGCTATTCAGCCTGCCCAACCTTGTGATAGCAATGCTGCTCATGCTGGTAATCTCGGCTCTGCTGGAGGCTATCAGATTCCTGACGGATTACCAACCTCTGGTACCGCCAGCGAGAAGAGCCTGATAGCCTTCGACCTCTTCACGGAGTCGGCAGGACTGAAGAATGTGAATATCGATACCGAGGGCTCTCGCCACTCCTCACTTCTTGCCATCATGAGCGCAGGAGCGAGCAGGGTGATGAGCGAAGAGGAGCTGAGAAGAGTAGTGGCAGTGAAGATGCCTAGCTTCGCCCAAGAGCGTGACTGCCAGCAGCTGATCCATGACTTCTATGAGAAATATGGAGACAGTTCGAAGCCATTCTCTAGAGATGTGATCCGCATCAATGCGCAAGCAGAGAAGCAAGCGACTCTCTCAACTCCTAATTCCTCACTCCAAACTCCTAACTGTGAAGATGATTACCCCGCTCCGCCCGAGATGCCGAAGAAGCTGCCTAAGCTCGTGGAGCTCCTCGTGTCTCAGACACCGGATATCTATAAGCCTGCCGTAGCCCATGCCATCTTTCCTCCGCTAGCCACCCACCTCTGCCGCACCTATTTTAATTACATCGACAATGTGGAGCATGAGGCTACGCTAATGTGTTGTCTCTTAGCTGGTACGGGCGCAGGAAAGAACTGCGTGCAGATGCCTATCAACCTGATTATGGAAGACATCAGAAAACGAGACAAAGATAACCTGAAACGAGAGAAGGAGTGGAAGGATGAGGTGACAAGAAAAGGTGCTAACAAGGATAAGCGTAAGCGACCTGAAAACCTCGTGATCCAGGAGATAGACGCCGATATGACCAACCCTGCCTTCGTGATGCGTACCGCCGAGGCGCAGGAGCATTTCCTCTATACTGCTCTCAACGAGATAGACCAGTTTGATAACCTAAGGGGCATTGGCAACCAGCAGTTTCGTATCATGTGCCTCGCCTTCGACCCTGGTAATCAATATGGACAAACCCGAGTGGGCACGCAGAGTGTTACGGAGCGAGTAACCATCCGATTTAACTGGAATGCCTCGACCACCATCAACAAGGGTATCCGATATTTCTCCAAGGTATTGACCGATGGTCCTATCTCCAGAATCAACTTCTGTACTATCCCAGAGCGTGAGATAGGAGCCGAGATGCCTGTCTATGGCACATACGATGACACATTCAGAGAGAACTTAAAACCCTATATCGAGCATCTTAACATGGCTTCTGGTACTATCAATTGCCCTGAGGCTTTCGCCTTGGCACAGAAGCTGAAAGAGGAGAATGCCGACTTTGCCCGTATGAGCCAAGACAGGGTTTACGAGAACCTCTCGTTCAGAGCCAATGTCATTGCCTATCTGAAGGCTTGCGTGCTCTATGTGGCGAATGGTTGCCAATGGGAATCCGAGATAGAGGAGTTTGTGCGCTGGAGCGAGCAGTATGACCTGTACTGCAAGATGAGATTCTTCCGAGATGCTATCGTGAAGGCGGAGCAGGAGGGAGTGAAGTCGAGCAAAAGAGGGCCTTCCAATATGCTGCAACTTCTGCCAAATGAGTTCTCTTATCAGCAGGCTGAGCAGTTGAGAAGCGACTTGGGGCTAGATACCAAGGGCACCCGACGGATGATAGCCACCTGGGTGTTCAGAAAGTATATCGTGAAAGTGGAGGCAGGCGAACAAGGCGTTAATGCTGGTAATGACAAAGCTGACAACAGCCATTGCAATTACAATTACGGTAATTACAGTTTTTATCGCAAGCTATGTTTTCTCAAAAAAGAATCTAAATAGAAACAATTATGGAAATCGTACTCAAAAGAATAGCTAAGCAGAATACTTACACCATAGGGCGTATGTATATCCTGAAGGACGAGGAGGTGGAGCGCAAGGTGAACTATACGCTCAATAAGGACCAGAAGCGCAGCTTCTGCCATGTGGTAGATGTGGGCAAACTGGACGGGGAGCACTACTTCTGCGATACCCTGGAGCCAACGTGGCGCAACCTGCTGGGAATCACCCTGTTGCCCCAAGAGGAGAATGTGCGTCTGGGGCGAGTGTCGGAGAAGAAGGCGCAGAAGATGAAGGGCAAGACTGCCATACCCGAGGGCACTTATCCCGTGCTCATCACCAAGTCGCCGAGATTCAAGCAGTGGCTGCCCCTGCTGCAGGGCGTTCCTGGCTTTGAGGGCATCCGCATCCATGCCGGTAACTACCCCGATGATACGCAGGGCTGCATCCTGCCGGGCGAAAACAAACTCCGAGGCATGGTGGTAAACTCTCGCATCTGGCTGCATCGCCTCGTCAATGTCATCACGGCGGCGAGAGACCGAGGCGAGAGCATCTGGATCACCATCATCTAGTAGCCGAAGTTCTCCGAGCGGCGGCATTGCCTCTAATGCAGCCCACGCTCGGAGAGCGAGGGCTGCTACCTATATGTGTCGGGTATGTTTGACACCTCTCACGGCCTGGCTCTCTAACGGATTCTCCGGCCAGAAATGCTTAGGGTATCGGCGCTTCAGTTCTTTGCGGACTTCGAAGTAAGTGCCTTGCCAAAAACTTGCGAGATCCTGAGTAAGCTGAACGGGCTTGAAGCCGGGAGATAACAACTCAAGCAGAAGGGGCTGTCTGCCAGCATCGACAGTGGGAGTTGATGTCATTCCGAAACACTCCTGAAGCCGCACACTCAGAACCGGGGCTTCGGCCCCCAAGCGATAATCGATGCGGATGTTGCTGCCCGATGGCACACGGATGTGGGTGGGAGCAAGGCGGTCTATCTCCTGCTGAAGATCATAAGGAAGAATGTTCCATAAGATTTCGCACAGGTTGAGTTTCTTCAGCTCTGTAACAGAAGTCTTCATCTTACCACCTTCTTCGAGATAGAATGGGAGCCACGCTCGGGCTGTTGTCAGGAGATGCTCTGTTGACAGGTCGGGAATCTCCAGTTCCGGATGCCATTCAGCTACTTGCGCCACGCGCTGTTGCAGACGATGAACGGATTCGTTCCAATCGAACATGCTGAGTCCGTCTTTTCTGGCAGCTTCGCAGATAATATTAGAAACTGTCTCTCGGCTGGCATTCTGTATCGGCTTGCTGTCTATGATGAGCGCTCCTATCCGTGTTTCCTGTTGCATCTTTACTGCCAGCGCTTTGCTGTCCCATGAAATATTCTCGCAGGTTTGTGCCGGCAGGTTCTTCCAGTTGACGGGGGCTGAGAGAAATACCCTTCCTTTCCGTCCCTGCCCAGAATTGGATGATGAGGTTGAGGATAGGTTGAGTGATGCGATGGCAAGCCATTCGTTTGCTGCCATGCTGTCGCACGGGTCGATGAAAATCGTGTTGCCATTCGACATCTTGAAGTTGCCCGCATGGTCGGTGGCATGGGCGATGCGCTCAGGGTAGGCTAGGGCGATGAGATGGCCCACTTCCTCAGCATCAATTGGCTCGTTGTCTTCTTTGATACGCAGCATCTTCCTGTATTCCTGGGCAATCTGAGCGATACGGTTCCAACGCCCCAGATTCTTCTTGCAGCGTGCAGAACGTAGGGCAGAAAGGCGGAGCGTCATGTCAGAATCTTCATTTTCGCCCATCGGGTCTTTCTCTTCCAGCAGAGCAGCAATGTCGCAGGCCAGGGCTTGGCTCGCCGGAGAATCGCTGCTGATCATCATCTTGGCAATGCGCGGATGACAAGGAAGTTGAGCCATTCTGCTGCCTTCTGCGGTGATGCTGCCACTGAGAGCGTGAGCATCATGATCAGGAGTGAGGGCGTTGAGCGACATAAGAAGTTGCTGTGCCAATACGAGGTTGCCCTTGGGAGGAAGGGTGAGCCAAGGTAGCAGTTCCGGTTTGTTTTCCCCGAAAGCTGCAATGTCGAGAACCAGCGAAGAGAGATCTGCATCCAGTATTTCGGGCAGCCGTTGTTCTGGCATCAGATGTTCCGAGGTCTGTGTCCAAAGCCGGTAACATACGCCTGATGTGATTCTGCCCGCACGCCCCCTTCGTTGCGTAGCCATGTCCTGACTGATACGAACGGTTTCGAGATGGCTCAAGCCTGTACGGGCATCATAAACCAGTTTTCGGCAGAGTCCGGAATCCACAACGATTCTTACTCCTTCGATGGTGAGAGAAGTTTCGGCGATAGGAGTGGCCAGTACGATTTTCCGTTCACCCGGTTTGGAAGGAGCGATTGCGAGTCGCTGCTTTTCTGGCGAGAGGTTACCGTATAGCGGGTAAAGAGTGGCTGAGGGCAGGACAGAGCGAAGCTGTTCTTCGCATTTCATGATTTCTCCCTGTCCCGGCAGAAAGGCAAGAATGTCACCTTTCTGGTTTCTGAAAGCCTGACAGATAGTGGCTGCCATTTCCTGTGCTACCTGATATCTGTCGATGTCGTGGTCTGCATAAATGGTTTCTATCGGAAACATTCTGCCTTTACTCTCGATAAGCGGAGCCTGAAGTGCCTGACAGATGATAGAAGCATCGATTGTTGCTGACATGATAATGAGCTTCAGGTCGGGGCGGATGATTTCCTGTGTTTGCCGGGCCAGTGCTAACGCCAGATCGGAATTGATGCTGCGCTCATGAAACTCATCAAAGATGAGGCACGAAACGCCTTCGAGTGTAGCATCATTGACCAGCATTCGGGTGAGAATGCCCTCGGTAAGGACTTCGATGCGTGTTTCATCCGAAACCTTGCTTTCGAATCTTACCCGATAGCCGATGGTTTTGCCCACGGGCTCTCCCAGAATCTGCGCCATCCGTTCGGCAATCTGGCGAGCAGCCAGGCGGCGCGGTTCGAGCATCAGAATCTTACCCTGACTTTTAAGATGATCATGGATGAAGCCTTCCAATGCCTGATCACTCATGCCCCGCAGAATGGTGAGCGGGAGGAGGGTAGATTTACCGGCTCCAGGAGGAGCTGTAATAACAAGGTTAGCCGACTCCATCAATGCTTCATTGACAGAGTCGGCTATCTGGTAAGCTGGCAGATGACCAGCCTGCTGTTCTATTCTATCTAAGTTCATTTCTTCTTATTTCACAAACTTCAGATTTCTTTTATTTCACAAATTTCAGAATCTCTTTACTCTTTCTGCCCTTTTTGGCAGGAATCGGCATGAAGCCTTCTGTGAGTCCTGTTTTATCTGTCATGGTCTGGAAAACGGAGGCGGCATAGGAAGAGAGTTTCTTCTCTGCCAGTTCTTGCTTGATAGCATCCTCATCATAATCATCAGCATAGAGGAGAGTGTGTAAATCGTCAAGATATTTTTGCGGAATATTCTGATGCGGCATGCGGCTTTTTATCTGCATAATCTGTGCGATGATTGCCTGTTTGGTTTGGGCAGCGATGGCTTCTGCCTTTTGCTGCTCGAAGACTGCCAGCGTCTCCTCATCCGTCTCCTGCCAGTTTTGCATCATGGCTTCAGTGTTGGTAAGATGACTGTAGCCTGCATAGCGAATCAGGGCGATGCGCTTGTTCCAACCTTTCTTTTCCAGATAGTTTTTCTCCATAGGGGTAGTAGCTACTATGAGGTTGGCTTTGGCGTACATGGCTTTCTGATACATAGACTGTTGCAGTGAACGCTTCAAGTAAGGGTTCTTGCAGTTTCTCTCAGAAATATCTCCCAGTGGACAAACGATGTAGGGAATGTCCATCTGCTTTGCTTTCTTGGCTATCTGGGCTCCCTGCCATGTCCATGCTCCTATAACCAACACAATGTCGGCATCAACCAGACTGTTGGTGATGTCGAGCTGTTTATTCAAGGCTTCGATGTATGGAAGATACATCTTCAGCAACTTCTTATGGTTGGAAATGAACAAATATACTTTCATCGTTCTGTCGGTTATTTTTAACTGTTATTATTCTGATAGACTGTTACTTCCTTTTTGCCCTGTTTAGAGTTTATGAGAAGTGAAATCGTTTTTGTCAGCCCGCCAATAGCGCAATTTGGTAGCCAGATTTCTCCAGATAATTCCATATTCGAAGAATGGCAGTTTGAACATCGCTATTCCGTCATCAAAGTGTTTGATGGCCTTGTTGGCTATCAGCATTCTCACGATGAACAGCAGGAGGAAACTGAAACCTGCGCATCCTGTAAGAATCCAATTCTTCATGAGGATAGAGTAGGCTGCAACGGCCAGTGTTGCTATCAGGCTGAGATGTGGCATGAGATGGTCAAAGAACATGAGGGTTCGCATGGAACCGGCTCTTTCCAGACTCTTGCGTGAAGCCTGCAGATAGAGGTGGGCATTGTGCCAGCCCTTGTTCGATGGTGCTTCGCGGATGAGCCATGCATCGCAATCCAGTTCTGTAGCTGTATCGCCACAATGGGCATACTTGTTGACGAGAAAATCGTATTCGCCGCGAACATATTCCAGGTTGCCCTGATAGCCCTGTTCCTTCATGAAGTCGCTCTTGCGGAACGCTACGTTTGGCATGTGGCTGCGATAACCATAGGTCTGCTGGGCACGGCGCAAAACATAGTAAGCCTTGCGGATGCTGTCGAAACGGCGTACGCTCTTGGTTTCCTCATCAAGGGCTACATATCCCAATACCAGATGGTTTGGGTCCTGACATTGACGGACCATGGTTTGCAGCCACTTGTCGTTGCTTGGGCGGCAATTAGGTTCCGTCAGAATAATCCATTCATGTTTGGCTGCCTTCACACCCAGTGTAATCTGCAATTTCTTGCGGCTCATGTAGCGTGAACTCTCAGGAATGTAAGTATAATACAGATGAGGGTTCTCGGCTGCTGTTCGCTTCAGAAAATCCTGTGTCTCGCCATCTGTACTCTGGCAGACTACGATTACCTGATAGTCGGCAGCGTACTGCTGACGCAGGAACATAGGGAGATTCCTCTCCAATTCAGCAAGATTATCGTGTGCGGTAATGAGTATACTGACAGGAGGTTGATTCTCTGCCGTTTCTGTTTTTTGAAAGCGCAACGAGCGCAGAAATGGATTTATCAGCGATCCGAGAACCGCCAATAAAACCACCACTGCGCCTGCTATTATAGTAGTTGTACTAATGATCATCATTTTCTTTTTCTCGTAATATAGAAAGCTAGAGAAAGGAGAATCCTATAAACTCTTAACTTTTAACTTTCAACTATATTAAAAGTCTTCTGTAATATACCCCTTTGGCAACTGGCGACAGTTATACTGGCTCGCCATAATCTCACCATAGGCTCCGGCTGAGCGGAGGGCGATGAGGTCGCCGCGATGGGCTTTGTTGATGTCGACAGCCTTGCCGAAGACATCGCTTGATTCGCAGATAGGACCTACTACGTCGTAAGTTTCTACAGGTTCATCGCTTGAGATGTTTTCAATCTTATGGTAAGCCTGATAGAGAGCAGGACGGATAAGGTCGGTCATTCCTGCATCCACAATGGCAAACTGTTTGGCTGTGCCCTGCTTGATGTAGAGTGTCTTGGTGATGAGAGAACCCATCTGACCCACTACAGCGCGACCCAACTCGAAGTGAAGCTTCTGACCATCGCGCAACTTCAGTTTCTTTGCGTATGTATCGAAATAATCCTTGAAATTAGGGATTGGCTGTCGGTTTGGATGATTATAGTCAATGCCCAATCCGCCTCCCACATTGATGTTCTTCACAACGATGTGATGTGCTTCAAGCTGGTTCTGAAGTTCGTTGATACGGTTGCAGAGTGCCTCGAAATCCCCCATGTCGAGGATCTGGCTTCCGATGTGGAAGTGCAGTCCGAGGAACTGGATGTTCTTCATCTTGGCAGCCTCTTCGATTACGGCTTCCATGTCGCGCATGGCAATTCCGAACTTGTTTTCTGCCAGACCTGTTGTGATGTTTGCATGCGTATGGGCGCCGACATCCGGATTGATGCGGAAACAAACCTGCGCAATCTTATTCTGTTTTTCAGCCAGTTCATTGATGATTTCCAACTCCGGAATACTCTCTACATTGAAGCAGAAGATGCCTTTCTCCAATCCGAGGTTGATTTCCCAATCGCTTTTGCCTACACCAGCGTAAACAATCTTGCTGGCTGGAAATCCGGCTTTGATGGCTGCCTGAATTTCTCCTCCGCTCACACAGTCGGCTCCTAAACCAGCCTGACAGATGATATTGAGCACCTTAGGGTTAGCATTTGCCTTTACGGCATAGTGCACTTCAAATCCCTCGTGCTTGCCAGCCTCTTCATTGATGGTTTTCAATGTCTGGCGCAACACATTGGTGTCGTAATAGTAGAACGGAGTCTGTATCTCCTGAAACTTATCTATCGGAAATGTACCTTTCATTTCACTTAATCTTAAATTAATACCTTATTATAGTTAAATCAGAATATCCAATTTATAGTAAATCAGGATATCCAACGAAGAGTGGATAGGAAGCATTACATACGAATTCTTCACTTTTCACTCTTCGTTTTCATTTGCATTACTTCTTCTCGAACAATACGTTGCTCAAGTTCTGTAATGCCTGCTTCTTATCTTTCTCTCTGATGAGGAATGAGATGTTGTAGTTAGAACCACCATAAGAAATCATGCGTACAGGAATGTTCTTCATCGCATCGGTAGCGATGGTCTCGAAGCCAACGTTGCTCCAGTCCAAATCACCTACAACGCAGATGATGCACATATCAGAATCTACAGTTACTGTACCATATTTCTTCAGCTCGTTTACGATGTCGTTAAGATGAGAATCATTATCAATACTCATGCTGACACCCACCTCTGAAGTAGCAATCATATCAATTGGAGTCTGATAGCTCTCGAAGATTTCGAATACCTTGCGTAGGAAACCTGTAGCGAGCAACATGCGGCTACTCTTGATTTTGATGGCTGTGATGTTGTCCTTGGCAGCAACAGCCTTGATCTTGCCGCGTACGATGACATTGTCGATGATTGTACCGTCGGCCTTAGGATCCATGGTGTTCTTCAAGCGTACAGGGATGCCTGCATACTTAGCTGGCTGAACACAGGTAGGGTGGAGAATCTTGGCACCGAAGTAAGCCAACTCTGCAGCCTCCTCGAAGTTCAACTGGCGTACTGCCTCAGTGTGCTCTACGACACGAGGGTCGTTGTTGTGCATTCCGTCGATATCGGTCCAGATCTGAATTTCGTCAGCTGGGAGAGCTGCACCGATAAGAGATGCGGTGTAGTCGCTACCGCCACGCTGCAGATTGTCAACCTCGCCGTATGCGTTGCGGCAGATGAATCCCTGAGTGATGTAAATCTGATAGCCCTGGTTCTGCTCCATGATAGCAGCCAACTTCTCCTTGATGTACTGAGGATCCGGTTCTGCGTTCTTGTCAGTGCGCATAAAGTCTAATGCACTGAGCAATACAGCCTTTACACCCTGTTCCTTCAAGTAGTTTACAACCATGTTGGTGCTCATCATCTCGCCCTGAGCCACGATGCTCTTCTCCTCGAAAGAAGTGAAGAGGTCTTTGGTGAATGAGCGGAGATAGTTGAATTCGCCCTGCAAGAACTCACGAGTCGTATTTTTCATCTCCTCGGTAGAGTAGAGTTCTTCTACATGCTGCATGTATTTCTTCTCCAAGTTGTTGATTACCTCGTTGGCGCCCTCTGGATTCTTCTTGTAAAGATAGTCAGAGATCTCAACGAGAGAGTTTGTTGTACCGCTCATCGCAGACAATACGATGAAAGTTGGTTCACCTGATTCTGTAACCAAAGAGGCTACTCCCTTCATGCGCTCTGGTGAGCCTACAGAAGTACCTCCGAATTTCATTACCTTCATAGTCGTAATTTTATTTAATTATTTCACTTAATTATCTTCTCCATCCTCTGTGAGGTCGATGTGGTTGTACTCGTTGGTTACGTCGTAGAGCACACCTTCCTTACAGCGGTAAACGATGCCTGGGAATTTGTCGAGCATCGGGATGTTATGGGTTGTCATCACAACAGCTGTGCCTTGTTTGGTGATGTCTTTCAGCAGACTCACGATGTTACTGGCAGTCTCTGGGTCGAGATTGCCTGTAGGCTCATCGGCGATGATGATTTTAGGATTATTGAGAATGGCGCGGGCGATGGCTACACGCTGCTGCTCACCACCTGAGAGCTCATGAGGCATCTTGTCGATTTTATCAATCATGCCTACTTCGTTGAGCACCTCTTCGATACGCTTTTCTCTGTCTTTTTTGTTTTTCCAGCCTGTTGCCTTGAGTACGAATTCAAAGTTCTTGCGAACGGTGCGGTCGTGTAGCAGCTGGAAATCCTGAAAGATGATTCCCAATTCCTTACGCAGAGCCGGAATCTCCTTTCGCCTGATAGTTTTGAGGTCTCTGCCGAGAATTTCAGCCTTCTCGGTTTCGCCTTCTACAAGGTCTAGTTCGCAATAAAGTGTCTTTAATAGCGAACTTTTACCAGAGCCGACTTTTCCAATAAGGTAGGCAAATTCTCCTTCGTCAATATGGAAATTGATGTTTTGGAGCACGCACTTGTCGGCCTGATATATGCTGACGTTCTGATAATCTATTAACATCTTCTATTTTTTTTCTCCTTAATGTTAGTTTGTTATTTCATTTCGCCCTTGCTCTTGGCAACGCGGCGTTTCTTATCCCATTCCGGATCGTGACGCATCTGAAGTTCTTTCACAACATCTTCTATTCTCAAGCCCTTGCTTGTGAGCAGAACGATGAGGTGATAGAGAAGGTCTGAACTC
>ERZ791625.44-NODE-44-length-103237-cov-26.328623_pt1 | contig 103237 bp, 74 predicted proteins | sample MGYA00510267_ERZ791625 | MGnify/ENA primary metagenome ERZ791625 (study PRJEB30046, sample SAMN00715229) | human gut metagenome | study: EMG produced TPA metagenomics assembly of the A metagenome-wide association study of gut microbiota in type 2...
GTTTACGTTCCAACCTCTCTTATTCTCCTTTGGCTGCTTTAGAGCTTTATGTTAATAATCCTAACTCATAGTTTTTTGATGCGAAAGTCATAACTTTTCGGCTAGAAACTCACCGTTTTTTGCATCGGGATGCACTAAAAAATGCATCGGGATGTAATAAAAACAGCCTGCATGATAGCAGATTATCGCCCTCACGAGGCATCATTTAAGCCTCGTGGCGGTCATCATTGATGACACTTATCTGTCTTCATATAAGACACTTAGCTATCTTAATATAAGGCACTTAGCTATCTTAAGCAGGAGCACAAAATGGGTAAGAAAAACAGCCGGGGGTTAACAGAGTTAACAGTTAACACCCCAAAAATGCATACTTCCCCCTACTCACATATAAAAATAAGTATATATATATTTATTATTATATAGGTAAAAAGGAGGAGGACCATGCAAAAAACAGCTGTTAACTGTTAACCCTGTTAACCCCCCAATGAAAAAGTTAATAGTTGATAGGGCGTAGCCGTTAGCAAGATTGCTATAAACTATAAACTTTCAACTATAAACTAACTTATCCTTTCTGCCTGAAAGCAGAAGGCGTTACCCCTCTCATCTTCTTGAAGAATTTGGTGAGATGAGCCTGCGAGGAGAAACCGAAGGTATTGGCTATCTCCTGCACCGTATGCGTGGTGGTAGAAAGCTCACGCTCTATCTCCTTCACGATGTATTCATCGATGATTGCCTTCGGCGTCTTGCCGGAGATGCGACGGGTAACCTGAGCCAGATAACGGCCACTCACATTCAACTGGTCGGCATAGAAATGAACATCGCTGTAAGTGCGGCAGAAGTTATTAACCTGCGAGATAAACTGGTTGTAAAGCTCGGAACTTCTGCCCTGCAGATTGCTCTGGCGCACGAGTTCTACATTGATGAAATCCTGCGCCATCGCCAACGCCTTCTCCATCTTCTTGCCCTGATTCAGATAAACGGCAAGAGCTGAAGAAAAACGGTTGATGAGACCATGCGAATTGGCATTGTCGAGGCGATAGATCCGGAGTCCCTGCTTCTCGGCAAGGCTCAGCAGTTTGGAATTCTGAAGAATGATGTCGCTCTCCTTCTTGCGTGACACGACGACAGAACAGAGCGGCAGCAGACGGTATTTGATCTGGCTCACCACATCTTCCGTCATCAGCGCATCGCCCTGGCTCGACCAGATGGCAGGGGCATAGATGATATGGGTAGGACGGTACTTGGTCAAGGCATCGATGACCACATTCAGCGTCTCCACCCTGCGTATCATACCTATCTTCACTATATCAGGCTGCATATCGTTCATGATAGCCTCTATCTGCCCCGAAACAATCTCGGCAGGAATATCAAAGAACTCCTGAATACCGAGCGTATTCTGCACAGTGATGCTGGTTATTGCCGAAACAGCATAACCGCCCAACTCGGCAATCGTCCTGATGTCCGCCTGCACACCAGAGCCTCCGGTGCTGTCTGAACCTGTAATCGTTAATATCATATCCTTAAACTTTGAACCCGATGATAAGTTTGAGGGCAAAGATACAAAAAAAGAGCGAATACTCCGCAGAATTTGCAGATAATTCGCTCTTTTTTTTATTCTTCAGTGAGATCTTTACATTCCTTGAGTATCTCGGCAGGTACCTCATCGCAACGCTTGTAGCGGCTGATGTCGGTAACATCGTCCTTGGCGGTCCATATCATGGAACCGGAAGCCAGGAGACGGGTTACGAGATAACTCTGGTTCCAGTCGCCCTTACCGTTATCATAGCTACCGCTGATGATGTAGCCCTGGTATGGATCGTTCTTGATAGCGAACGAACCGGTGATATGGCGACCATACATACTGTCAAACTTCTGATACATCTCGAAAGTCTGGTCCTTGCGATTGAAAACGATGTAGCAGTATGTGCCCTCAGCAAGAGGTTCACCGTTCCACTCAGCCAACTTCCATGTGCCATGAAGATTGGCAGGCGTAACTTCCAGAGAACGCTCCTCCGGTTCATCATCATCGCTGCTGCAAGCTGCAAAGCCGCAGGCAAACAAAGCAATCACCAGGAGGGTGAAGAGTTTTTTCAAATATTTCATTGTCTTGGTATTTTTTTCTTTTTACTTTTTTACCCTTTTACCTTTTTAACTTTACAACGACCTGTATCGTTCTGTCAGACGGGCGGGCGTCCAAGCCCTCCAGAATAACAGGGAAGGTGAAGGATTCGGGCATCGTAGCCGGAATCTTATCGGCTATGATGGTGATGACGAGGTCAGCCTCATCACCCGGTTCTATCACCTCAGGCTCTGTCGTAAGACGGGCATAAGGAGGAAGAAGGAGGCTGGATATACGGAGCGGCTTGTCACCGCTGTTTCCGCAGAGGATACGTGCCTCAGGCTCTGTGCCCGGCTTTACCTCTGTGATACTTGCCTTCGCCTGTTTCAGTCTGAGTACGCCCATCTTGTGCGGATAGCGTGCCCACTGGTCAGCACCCGGCAGTACCTTTCCCGTTAAGGCAAGCTTAACGGCAGGCTGTCCCTCTACCTCTTTCAGATAGAGATAAGCACCCGTATTGATGGTGCCCGGATAGCGGTTAGGCGTGAAGGTGATCTGCACCTGACAGGTATCGCCAGGCTTCATCACATCGCCCCTGACATAAGAACTGGTACATCCACAGGTGGTTCTCACCTGTGTGATGTGCAGTATCTTCTTGCTCACATTCTTACCCACGAAGGTGAAGGTGCGAGGCGCATCGTCCTCGGTCATCGTACCTGCATCGATAAGCGGATGCTCAAACTTCAGCAGTTCCTCCTGCGCATTCACCGTAACAGGCAAAGCCAGGAAGAAAAGCGATAGGAAAGCAAATATCTTCATATTACATCCAACCATTGTTACCGGCACTCTTTCTAACGGTCACAACTACGGTCTGGCTGGTACCATCGGCAGCTGTTACGGTGAGCGATGTACTTCCGGCAGCGAGTCCCTTCACGATGAGCGTCTTGCCATCTACCGAAGCAGAAGCTACGCCGTTCTTCGCTACAGAGCAAGAAAATCCCCCTGTCTGACCTGCGAAATATGCAGCGAGGTTGAGAGAAACTGTCTTCTCGAAGCCTACATACACGTTAGGCAACTTCATATCAGAACTGAATTCCTTGTTCGTGATTTTATTCAAGAGCTGAGCTGCATCAATCAGACCAGCACCCATCTTGCCGATGTACTTAGAGAGCTGTACAATCTCTGGCGAAGCACCTACGGTAGTATGGTTCATATAGTAGGTCTTAGTTGCACCATTCTGATAATGACTATCCAAATCCTTCACAGATTTCTTCATCAGGGCTACGAAGTCGGCAGCACGATAATGACGGTTCGTCTTGGCAGCATAAGCGAGACCCAAGGCAGCCACACCCGAAACATGAGGACAAGCCATAGAGGTTCCCTCCATGTAGCCGTAAGCAGGCTGACCGTTCTTGATCATCGTAGAGAGCACAGCACCTTTCTGCTCGGTGGTCTCTGCCCAGTATTCATCTTCCTGCTCGCCAATCTTGCTGTAATATTCCAAGTCGCCACCAGGAGCGCTCAGGGTTACGAGCGAACCGAAATCGGTGTAGCAGGCTGGAGTAAAGTCGGCAGCTAATGAAGATACGCAGACGCACTTAGAGTAAGCACCAGGGAAAGCAGGATTGCCAGCATACTCGTTACCGGCTGCGAAGACTGGAATACCACCGTCGATGACACCATTAGGCGAACCGGCATTGTTGATGAAGTAATCCAGAGCTTCCTTCTCCAGCGGATAGGTCTCAGCCCATTCCTTCTCGGTAGCAGGGCCCGGAGTATAACCGTTGATGATACTAGACTCTGAAGAGTTGTAACCCCAACTGCACTGCAGGATGACAGCACCATTATCGGCAGCATACTTGATGGCTCTCGCCTCGCCTGCCAAGGTTACACTGTTCTGACCGGAGAATACCTGACAAGACATAATCTTGACACCAGAGTTAGGAGTTCCGTCACCACCGGCAACACCAGATACACCGATACCATTATTATTTACGGCTGCAATGGTACCAGCTACGTGAGTACCATGACCGGTGTCATTGGCATCAGTCCAGGTAATATCGCCGCTCTCAGTAACGAAGTTGTAGCCATGAAGGTCGCCCTCATAACCGTTTCCGTCGCCGTCAGTCTGGGCACCCTGAACACTTTCGCCCGGGTTGCACCACATGTTGGCTGCCAGATCAGGGTGCGTATACATCACGCCCTCATCAAGAATAGCCACGATGATAGAAGGATCGCCTGTACAGGTCTTCCATGCCTCAAGTGCATTCACATCACATCCTGCCTTAGCGCCTACCTTGTTGTTGTTGAGGTTCTCAAAATCATAGTTGCCCTCGCCCAGGTTACGGTAATGCCACTGGCTGGTAAAGCCCGGATCGTTTGGCTCGCCATTGGCTGCTGAGCGGGTAGACTTCTGCTGAAGTGCCTTATCGCTGAGATAGATGCGCTTGCTGTCGGTATTGTAAGCACGCTTGATGCGGCCGTTGGTCTGAACCTTTGAGATTTCGCCCAACTGCTTCAGGCGCTCGGCAGCCGTCTTCAGGTCGGTTCCCTTATTAAACTTCACCGTATACCAGAGGTGGAGTCCCGCCTCGCGGGTTCTTGCCTCAGTATTTGCATCTACCGGGAACACACGCTCGAAGCTGTAGCTTCCCAGGATGTCGAGCACCTCATCGGTAGAAGGAATACCCGAACGGGTAGCCTTTCCGGCGCGGGTCTTGCTCAGTTGTGCCTGGTCGAGGATATCGCTCATCTCCGGACTGAACTTAATCAGCAGTTCACCCGCCTCAGCATCTGCAGGAATGGTGATTTCTGAATTGCCGTCAGAAGAGCCGATGGTTGACAGGCTGTCAGAACAGCCCGTCAATGCCAATGCGACCATTGCTATATAGAAAAACTTTTTCTTCATTGTTTGCTTCTATATTGTTTTTATGTTTATCTTACTTTTTCTTAGTTCTCCTGTACTTAGCCATCAGCGCAGCTTCATCAATATCGCCTGCTGCCACGTATGTGCGGTAGTAGAGCGGATAAGCTACACCCGGAACCTTCCAGTTGCTGCCTGGGTCGCTGGTTCCGTAATAGTAGTCGTAGCTGTAGCTGTCATCTGTCATATTAGAGAAACCAACGGCAGCGCCATCGCTATTCTTACCCTTAGGCTGCTGGTTGAACACCATCGTAGGTGCATTCCATTCTACCAGGTGTGGATGGAAGAGAATCCAGTTTGGCACCTTTCCTGTAAAGAAGTTCAGGTTGAGTGACAACTGACGGCAGTTTGGCAATACACGTGGCACCTGGAGAGGATAAACATCCTTACTAACTACAGAACCATCCTTGTGTTTGCAGGTTACAGGATTATCCCAGCCTGAGAGCAACCACTTGCAGGTATCGCCTACCAGCTTGTCGAGATAATCTTCCTTGTTGGTAGAGAAGTCAGACTTGGTGTATCGGGTAGCCTTGCCGGCAGCCTCCAGTGCCTCAGTCATCTCTTCATCGGTAGGAAGTTCACCCTCCAGGAAGCAGTAAGACAACTCCAGTGTATTCAACTTATCCCATGTCAGGAGCTTGAGAAGCGCCTGGCGGTCTGGGGTTCCGGCATTTACCTTACCATACAGTCCGATAGGATAGTTATTATAAACATAGACGCCTGATGCATTCTTTTCGCCCAGCGAAGCGATGTCGAAGAGAACATCCGTACGGCGCTGTGCGTAGAGAATGAGGTTACGCAACTTAGGGAAGTTCTTCTCGTTGACGATATCGGTGATATCTGACAACTTGTTGAAGTTGTTACTTACCAGGTTGAGCGATTCAAGACTCTTGCCCAGATTAATAAAGTTAGCAGGCAACTGAGTCAGACCGTAAGCCTGAACGGTAAGATTCTTCAGATACTTCAGCGAGCAGATTTCATCACCGAGGTTCACCTCACGAATCTGGTTGTTCTCGTTGGAAGCAACAGAGAATGACTCCAGGAACTTGAGGTTGCCCACTTCCTTAGGAAGAGTTTCGCCACTCTTGAGGTTGAACATGCTGAACTTGACAGAACGTACACGTCCTAAAGCCTCAGGATGTTTTTTCACTAAATCATCAGTAGCTTCCCAGAGTGTTACGCCGCTCCAGTTGCGCATGTTATCGCTGGAATCGAAGGTAGCAATGCTACCCAGTTTCTGGTTGATCATGATGACAGAGAGAGAGTCACCGGCACGGTTGTCCTCAATCTTTGGTGCTGCCTTCTGACGAACGGTCAGGATAACATCATCTGTAGGATTGCCATCTGCATCTACCAGCTGGTCTTCAGCCTTGATTGGCACGAGATGAACCTTAGCCACACGAACGGCAGGAACCACGTTCATCGCCCAGCGGAACTTGAAGTTCACGGTGCGAGGACGGTACTTTCTGTCCAGCACGATACCCAGGTTAGTACCTGTCAGCTTATCTTCGTCCTTACTGTTCAGGAGCCAGCCCTCACGCTCGCTCTCGTTCTCTGCCTTCTCGGCATCGGTCAGATCACCCTCAAAAGAATACTCTATCTTACCAATCTTGCATTCCACGTTGGCAGAAATCAGACTCTCGAAAGCACGGTTATCGTAAGAATCGGAGTTTTCGATTTCTACAACAGAATCCTTCAGGAAGATCTGCTTGCCATAACCGAACTGGGTGATGGTAAGCTTGCGACTCTGTCCGTTGGCACCCTGGAAACTGAGTTCTGTGCTGCGGAGCGTGTTGGAAAGAGTAGAATCCACCTTGATGGTACCCTCAACAGAACCCACGCCGTTGGCAGGCGAAAGCGTCAGCCAAGGCTCAGAGGTATTAGCTACCCAGTCCTGTGAGGCAGCGATGGCAATCTGCTCTGTTCCACCCTGAGGGCCTATGGCTATCTCCTTTTTATCGAGCGCCAGTCCTCCTGGGATATCGACATCATCCTTATCGCTGCAGGCTGTGAAAAGCCCGGCAGCGAGAACGATACCTAATGTCAGTTTATTCATATATTTCATATTACTACTTTCTTATAGGGTTTAATTTTCGAGATCCAAAGCATCGCAACCGCGGATGTCCTGATTCTTGTTGTAGAACAGCATATACCTACCTGCCTTGATGTATGCGCAGACGCTCGTTACATCGATAGAGATGTTAGGGTTGTCTGCGATATTCAGGATATAAAGGTGAGAGGTCAGTGTCTCTTCTACCTTACGGATATCGTTGGAACCAATCTGGAACTGAATCAGACTCGGACAGGTTGTGATTCCTGTAGGCCATGTACGCAGGCAACGCTGGTCGGTCTTCTCATCACGCTGGTGGTTGATGGCAAAGGCACGGAGCACGGCACTGTTCAATGGCTGGGTTGGCACCTCGGTGAAGCAGTTGTAGCTCAAGTCCATATTGGTAATGTATGGCAATGTGGTTGAGAGGAAGTCATCAGAGAGGGATGTCAACTTGTTGAATCGGAAGTCGATAACCTGCAGCAGATAAGCCTTCTTGCCCTTGATGGAACCCTTAGGGATGGTGCGCATCTGGTTGCCGCTCAAATCGATGGTTGTGATTGGCGAACCGGCAGTAAACAGCTCTGAAGGGAACTTCTCTATCTTATTGTTTGACAGACTGACTGAAGCTGCATTAATACCCTTGTAGGTATCACTATTATCTACACCTGTAATCTCGTTGTAAGAGAAGTCTACAGAACCCATCTCGCGAACAGAACTTGCATCGAAGATATTCGGAATCTTCTTCAACTTGTTATGAGCGAAAGTCAGACTTTCCACATCATCTGTAAAGGCACAGAGATTAGCAGGAATCTCTTCAATCTGGTTGTTGTTCAGATAGAGAGAAGAGAGAGCTACCTCAGAACCAAACGGATGTACCTTCTTGATATTATTGTAAGCCAGGTCGAGCAAACCGAGATTTACCATCTTTCTCAATGCAGAAGACTCAGGGAACTCCTCCAGGTTATTGTAACTCATATAGAGAATCTGGAGTGTCTTACCTGTCTTCTCCTCAGCTAAGCGAGTCCAATCTTTTCTCAACTGATTAGCAGAGATTCCCTTGCATCGTGCCAGGTTCATCGCCTGCAATTTAGGGAGCTTATAGTAGAAGTCTGGAATGCGACTGATCTTCGGACAGTTGTAAAGTTCGATATCGGTCAGGTTTTCCATCTTGTCCCAATCCTCTTCCTTAAACTCCTGTGCAAACTTACCATAAACAGGATCGTCAGGCTTGTAGAAATTCGCACAAACCGAGTCGGATGTGATAGAAGAGTTACCGATATAGAACTGCTGCAACTTAGTCAGGCGATAGATGGCCTTAGATACACCTGTAATCTTGTTGGTCAATGTACCGATTTGCGCATCCTTCAGGTTGATGCGGCTGTCCTTCTTAATTCTGTTCTTCGGTGCCACCTTAGGATCAGAGTTGTAGCTTTCTACAATCATATCCGACATGTTGGCACGTGGGTCATACTTCAGAAACTTGTTCTCATAGTCGTGACGCATGCTGCTCTTCTTTGCTGCAGTCAGACTGTTGGCATCATAATTATTGAAGATGTTGGCACCAATCTTCTCATCGTGAGAACCGAGGTTGAGCACCTGGAGTTCTGTCAGCTGTCCGATGGCATCAGGTACGATTCCCTTTGCACCGAAACCGGCGATAACGAGACCGATGACACGGCCGTTGCTGTTGAGCGTTACGCCCGGCTGTTCGCCCCACATATCGAGTTCCTTGTTGAAGTTCCAGTTAGCTCCCTTGAAGGTAGCATCGCCATAGAAGCTCCACTCCTGACCATGGAGAGATTCCCAGATAGCCTTCAAAGCCTCATAGTCCTTGATATACTCCTTTGTCTTGGAAAGGAGGATAGGCACCTGAGCCGTATCATTCAGTTGATTATCCTCTACGATAAACGCCTCACCCTTTACAGGCTGGGTTTCGTACTTGGTCTTCACCGCACCTGTCTTCCCGTAGGTGGTATAAGAGGTAACCTGATAAGTACCGGCAGGCAACCATACGGTAGAATCACAGTAAGCTGTACCTGTATCCATATACTTATCGTTCTCATTGTCAGGATTCTGATGCTCTTCGCTAGACTCCTTATATTTCACCTTCAGTTCAGGAAAGGTATAGGTCTCACGGGTAAAGAGGTTGGTTACGCTGACGTCAACGAGACGGATGTTAGAGAAGAGATACTCAGTACCACCGGCACGGGTCTTCTCCCACTCCTTCACGAGATTGAACTTCACCTTACCACGCTCCACAGTCTCCACCATAAGGTTCTGTACTTCCAGACCGCCACCTACTACAGTGAATGTTTCGCCGGCAGAAGAAGCCAGCAACTCCTCGTCTACCGCATCATAGAGATAGAAACCGATAACGGTGTAAGTACCCGAAGCGAGTTGCAGTTTTTCACTTCTCAGACCATACTCTGCATTCTCTGAATTATAAGAATTGAGCACCAGTGTCTGAGAGACAGTTGTACCGTTGTGCTCCATGACCACCTTGATTTTCTTGGCATCATCCAGTTTCTCAAGTTTGTCAAGGGCAGTAGCACGGGTAGCTCTAGAAGAAACCTTCTTGCTGAGCTTGAACTGCACATATCCGTATGTGCCGTCCCAGCCTCCGGTCTCATCATCCGAGCAACTTGTTGCTGCAAAGGTCAGGAGAGAGACCAAGAGCAACAAGAGTGCCTTTGAAAATATTTTCATTCTATTCATTACTTTCTAATTTTTCTGATAGAAGTATGTTTCTTACTCATTCCCTCACCAGGAGATTCAACAACAAGAACCTTTACAGGAGTTCCGTTGTCCTTGAATACCATAAACATCGGAGTAGCAGCAGGAACATTTACGAAGAATATCCAGTTATTATTCATATCCATACTAAGCTCTGCATAAACATCATTTCCGTTGTTATCCTTAACTGTAAGATAGCCTGTCTCCATCATAGTGTTAGGGTCCCAATCCTTGATATTAGGATTAACTGTAAGAGAGCTTCCTACTCCTGACTGAGCGACATATATTTCGTCACCATTGTAGCCAAATTTTTCTGATATGATAGAACCATACGTTGATTTATCCTTCTTGCACTCTACTGGCAAGTAGTTCATCTCCAAGATTGTAGGCGCTGCAGACTGATCATCAGCAGAAGAGTTGGCCTCCTTCTGTACGACATCCATCAGGAAGTAGCGGTCGTAATCGCTCTTCACAGTCATGAAGTCTTCCTCCAGCATTCCGTCGGGTCCATTCTCCAGACTCTCGAATACGCTCTGTGGCAATGCATAGACCAGGAACTCACGGCTTCCGCTGCCAAATGGAGCGACTGTGAGCTTCACATCACCCTTCTCACCCTGCAGTTTCACAGCACCAGATGTATCCTCGAACAGACCAGCTTCCTTTTTCTCGAAAACTACCAGCTGGTAAGCATCACCCAAGGTCTTGAGGGTGAAAGGAACAAAGTTGTAGAAGGTGAAATCGTTGGTATCACCACCATTCAGGCTAGAACCATTCTGAGTGAACACCTTACCATCGAGAGATACATTCCATACTGCCCACTGTGAAGAGGTTGGATAAGTAACATCCATGGTGCTGGTGGTCATACCATTATAGATAACAGGTATGGTTACAGCAGCCTTGCCATCCTCAGAAGTGAAGGTTATGGTGTAGTTGCGGTCCTTAGCGATGGCATACTTAGCACTTACGCCCTGATTCTCCTTGAAGGAAACTCCGCCTACAGCATCCTTGTTAGGTGTACCTACCAGGAAGCCGCCTTCCAAGTCTACCCAAGCTGGAGTATTGGTAACAGCAAAACGGAAGTTTGACTTTACGGTAAACTTGGTGTATACATTGTAACCTACAGTGATACCTGTCTCGGTGATATTATTGCCAGCCGCATCGAATACCTGCAACTTATGGTCGGCAGCCGAACGCTTAACCTCAGCGATGGCAACCTTCTGACCACCCATATTCAGGAAGAGCTGAGCCACGCTCATATCCTTGCTGGCATCATCATCAGTAATCTTAACCTTGATGGTCTGCTTGCCTGCAGTACCATTGAGTACGAAGGCGTCTGTTTTCTCGCCCTGCACCAGTTTACACCAGATTTTGTCTGAAGAAAGGCTCCAGCTCTCGTTGGCATCGAAGGTGAAGTCCAACTCAGCACCAGCTGCACCGCCGATAGTCTGTACCTGTGGGAACACAGGAGTTACGGCATCGTCATCGCTGGAACAAGCTGTGAACAGAGTCACTGATACCAGCGCCATCAATACGAGCCAATATTTTGAAATCAATGTTTTCATTTTCTTTTTATTCTACGATTAATATCCTTGTTCTTTCAATTTCTCTGCCTCTGCATCGCTGATCCATTCATACATGGTGATGAAGGTTCCTACGTTGCCGAATAATGAACCATCTTTGTTGTTTACACTCATAACAACATACTGCAATACATAGTTCTGGCAGGTGTTATAATAAGAGGTATAGAGAGAAGGCTGGCTGATGCGCAACTTGCCGTCTCCATAGATGGTACCGAACGCCTCGCCGGTTTCACCAGCTATCTGGTCGTCCATCTCTACCTTTGGCTCAAGAATGTTCTTGGTATTGAACTTCAACTTCAGGTTGTAGCCCTTATAGTAAACATCCTTCAAGAGAACGGTATTCTCCTCGCCTTCCACTACCTCAGTCTTGATCAGACGGTTGGTTACGTTGTTCAGATACTGACTGTAGAAGGTAGATGTAACCATGCACCAGCCAGAGAAGTTGTGGATATCGAAAGGACAAGACTTCTGCATTACCACGTGGGTATAGTCCTTATAGAGATCTGTCCAGTTATACTTCTCCGGAATCACCAGTTTCAGGGTGAAGCCGAGCGAATCGGTCTTGCCGATGTTATCATAGATACCCTGAACCTTCACATTTCCTACCATCTCGCCCGCCTTGATTGTAACGGTGTTGTTGAGGATGCGGTAATGCTTACCCTCGATGGCATTGCTCTGCTTGTCTACTACCTCTACGCCGAAGGTGCGGTCGTAGTCAGCTTTTTCGGTTGCAGATACAGGCACATTGAAAACCTCATTGCTTTCCTGTACAGCATACTGATAGAGCGTATCAGAGAACATGATATGACTTGAACCAGCATAAGTGGTATAATCCTGTGAACAACTCACAAGAGCGATGAGTGCAGCTACGGCTGCCAAACATCCCATCATTATTTTCTTCATGATCGTCTCCTTATTTTATTTGTTACTTTCATTAGGCTGAATCTCAGAACCTGGTGCCTCAAGCTCATGCTGAGGAATTGGCCAGACAAAGAGAGGGTCATCCTTTTCAACCTTCAGACTGCTCTGCACGAAGTTGGCAGCAGGCTGGTCGGCAGCCTTACGCTCAAATCCCTTGTGCCAGCGCTTGAGGTCGTTCAGACGGAAGCCTTCCATATAGAGTTCCTTCACGCGCTCTGCCTCGATTATCTTCATGGCGTTGCTCTCGCTCATCGAGGTGTTACCACCATATGAAGAGTAGCGGGCTGTACGCAAGGTAGAGATGTCCTTACCTGCCTTACCATAGTCCTCCTTCATGGCGTAAGCCTCAGCACGAATCAGATACTGCTCTGAGAGACGGAATACCATTGGCTGGTGAACATGCAGGATATTGTTGTTCAGGAATTCTGCATCGCCGAAATACTTGCTCAGCAAAGGCCACTGCAAACCATGCTCATAACCTGTTACACGGGTTGTGAAGATGGCTGCAGCACGGAGGTCCTTGCTGTCGAATGAGTTGATGACCCATGTCTCAGGCACATAGTCTGGACGATAAGTTACGAAGTTGTAGTTATCGAAGATGGTACCCAGAGCACCGCCATAGCTGTTCACGGTAAAACCTACCTTCCAGATAGCCTCACGCGAATCACCATAGGTCCAGATATACTTATAATCGTTCACCTGGTTTGAATAGGTGTTGGAAGAAGCCTTCTCTAATGTATAATACTTACTGCCGATTACCTTAGATGCATACTTGATGGCATCATCATACTTGTGCATATATAAGGATACGCGCGCACGCAAGGCATGACAGGTATACTCGTTGAAGTAAATCTCGTTGTAGAGACTTCCTGTGAAGTCTTCGTCTACTTTCAGATATTCAGCAGCCTTGTCAAGATCTCTCAATACGAAATCGTATGATTCCTTCAGAGTGGCTCTCTTCTGTGGCTCATTGCCGTAATAGTGCTCTGTGAGTACAACGCCGAGTTCCTTCGCAGCCTGCTCATCGCTATCGTAAGCCTTGCAGAAACACTTGATCAGTTCTGAGTAAGCCAGGGCACGGGCGAAGTAAGCCTCGCCCTCATACTGCTCCAACTTATCAAGCTGCTTATCATCATTGGTTGCAGCCTTTACCTTTTCAACATTATCGAGCAGGAAATTGCATCGGTTGATCACATCATAAAGGTCGGCATATACCGCCTTGATGTCGGTGTTGGTAGCCTTGATATCTTTCCAACGGTAGATATCGCCATAGGCATTAGAGTAGCCCTTCACGCAGTACACGAAGTCTGCCTGCAGATCTGGCAGGATTGTCAGATTGCCCGAATAGAGGGCGCTGCTCTTGAAACTGTCGTAGATACCGTACACCAGCTTGTCCATGTCGTCCACCGTGTTGATAGCCTGGTCCATGAGGATAGAATCCTCAGGATACTTATCAAGACAGGAAGACATAGAGAGGGCTAGGATTCCCGACAGGATGTATGTCTTTATATTTTTGATATTCATTTTTTTTCCTTTCTTGGTTAGAATTGCAATTCAACACCCAGAGTAAACTGGCGTGATGCCGGATACTGTGCCTGGTAAATATTGGATGAAACCTCAGGATCCAGACCGTTGAAACCGGTTACGGTGAAGAGGTTCTGTGCCTGACCATAGATTCTGACCATAGAGAAGAAGTTGGTCTTGCGCAACAGACTCTGTGGCAATGAATAGGACAGACTGAGATTCTTCAGACGGAGGAACGATGCATTCTCCAAGAAGCGATCGTCGAGCTGGGTTACCTCGCCCCAACGTGGGATATCGGTAATGTCGCCTGGCTGCTTCCAGCGGTCGTACAACAGACGGTTTGACTGGTTGTAAGCAGTACCGAAGGTTATACCGCTCTCCTCGAAGTAACGGTCGTTGTTAATCACGTAGCGTGTACCAATCCAGCTGAACTGGGCAGAAAGCTGCAAGCCCTTCCAACGGAAGCTTGTACCGAAACCGCCCATCCAAGGTGCATCATAGGTCTTGCCTGTCATCACCTTGTCGCTCTCACGGAACTCGTTGGTCACGTTGCCGTTCTTGTCATACCAGAGCTGCTCACCATTCGCTGGGTTCACACCGGCATAACGGTTCAGGAAGAACTCGCTTACTGAGTGACCTACCACATACTTCAAACCGGTGGTTGAGTTTACATACTCGGTTACACCGTTATAGAGTTCCTTCAATCGGTTCTGGTTGTAAGATACGTTGGCACTTACATTCCAGGTGAAGTCGCGTGTGCGGATTACATCACCGTCAGCACTCAGCTCGATACCCTTGTTAGCCATCACACCTACGTTCTTCCAGCGATAGCCCTCGCCGGTTACGGTATAAGACTCAGGAACGCGCATCAGCATATTAGAGGTACGCTTGTAGTAAGCCTCGAAGCTGAAGTTGATTCTGTCGAGGAAGCCCAAACGGAGGGCGAAGTTGTTTGCCCATGTTGACTCCCAACCCAATTCCTCGTTACCACTCTGTGATGGATAGAAACCGGCAGTATTATCGTAGTTGGCACCACCCGATACCAGAGCCAGGTGATAATAGTTAGGAATCTCAGAGTTACCCGATGTACCGGTACTTACGGCAATCTGGGCTGTGCTGAGCCACTTCATATCCTTCAGCCAGTCGGTCGACTTCACGTTGTACATGAAACCGAGCGACCAGAATGTACCCCAGCGATGATCCTTACCGAAACGTGAAGAAGCATCAGTACGCAGAGAGAAATCGGCATAGTAGAGCTCCTTATAGTTATACTCGCCACGCATGAAGAATGACAGGTAAGAATAATCAGAAGATGAATCTGCCCAGCGGCTGGCACGTGTACCTGATGATACGTTGGTCAGGAGATCGCTGGTCTGACCCTTGGAATATACCTGGAAACCATCTGAGTGGAAATTGACAGCCTCCTGACCCAGCATCACGTTGAACGAATGGATATCGTTCAGAGTGAAACGGTAGTTAGCCGTAGTAGTCTCTGTCAGGTTGATGGCATCGCTGCTCTGGCGTGCCGCAGTACCCTGTCCGTGATTTGAAGAGAGACTTGGGAACGACTGGAGGAATGCTGTAGAATGGGTGAAATCGACACCAAACTGAGTACGGATAGTCAGATTCTCTATCGGATAGATTTCAGCATACATGGTAGAGAGCACCTTATATTTCTTGTTCTTGATAGGATTCAAGCCCATGTAAACGATAGGGTTCTCGCTGGTTCCAGCCCAGTTGCCTGCTGAAAGTGAAGCCAGACTGCCATCCTTTGCGTATGGATTCCAGTAAGGCAGCATGAATCGGCATGCTGAGATAGGAGTAACGGTAGTATAGCTACCGTCGTCAGCCTGCTGAGCCTCCTCATAGGCAGCCATGGTGTTGGTACCTACCTTCAACCACTTGCCTGCCTTTACATCAGCATTGGTGCGGATGTTGTAACGGCGGAAGGTTGAATTCTGTGCGATACCGTCCTGATCGTAGAAACCACCAGAAACATAGTAGTTCAAGCGGTCGGTAGCACGGTTGATAGAGAGTTCGTAGCTCTGCAGCGGAGCGCGGTCGTTGAACACCTCGTCCAGCCAGTTTACGTTTACTCTTGAAAGGAGATTGTAATCCTTACCTGTATCCAGACCTACTTCTTTCTCAAACTGGATACGCTCGTCGGTATTCATCATCTTCCAGTTGGTCTGTGCCAACTCAGAGAAACCATACTGTGCACGGAGCGTAATCTTCGCCTTGTCCATTGACAAGCCTCGCTTGGAAGTGATGACAACCACACCATTGGCAGCACGTGCACCATAGATAGAGGTAGAAGAGGCATCTTTCAATACAGAGATACTTTCGATGTCGTTAGGACTCAAAGTATTGAAATCAGAACTTGAGATTGGCACGCCGTCGAGGATAAAGAGTGGCGACTTTCCGGAGTTGATAGAGTTGGTACCACGGATTTGGAAGGTAGCCGCCTTGCTAGGTTCACCCGAAGAAGAGATGACCTGCAAACCAGTACTCTGTCCCTGCAAAGCTTGGTCGAAGCTTGCCGCCGGCACATTTTCTATCTTTTCAGACTTTACGGCAGACACGGAACCCGCAATGGTTCCCTTCTTTCTCACGCCATACGCCACCACAACCACTTCATCCATCATCTTGGAATCCGAAGCAAGGGTGATGTTGAGCGTATTTGTCTGCGCTTTCACAACGTGCTTCTGCGTAACGCAACCCACATAAGAGTAGACAAGCGTAGCCTTCGAAGCACCCTTAATTTCGATGGTATAGTTACCGTCAATATCGGTCACTACGCCATTTGATGTTCCCTCTTGCATAATGGTCACACCAATCATCGGTTCGTTGTCTTCAGCAGACACGACTGTACCCTTGACGCTGAAACTCTGCGCCAAGACCGATTGGATAGACAACAATACAAGTGAGACAAGTAAAAGAGTTAATCTTCTCATCCTTGTTTGTTTCAAGTTTATTAATTAATAATTATAATTTTTTTCTTATTTTTTTCTCGTTTGGTAAAAGCCGAAAGCACTCAGGGCGACACTTCGCCCCTCCATTTATACATTCTTTCACTAATATGCACGCATGGAAATACCTATTTAACTTAAATCGGTGCAAAATTACGAATATTTTCTTATTTGCCCAAGATTATCGCTTAAAATTTAAATGTTTGATATGAAATATCTATGTTTTTTAGCATATTTGCTCATAAATTTAGTTAATTGTCGATTTTTTGTCACATCCGATTACAGTTTGCAAAAACAAGTTCAATACATACTTTTTTTGTTTCTATGCAGCCGTTTTCATAAAGCTGAAATTACGTCCCGACGTATCTTTTGCTGCGTCGGGACGTAGCAAATGCTACATCGGGACGCATTTTTTACTGCATCGGAACGTATTTTATCAGCTGACGCAAGTGGTTCAATCAGCTAACGCAAGTAGCTCAATCAGCTAACGCAAGTAGCTCAATCAGCTGACTCAAGTGGCTCAATCAGCTGACGCAGATATCTCGACAAGCCGAAGGATACGTCTCCATTAGCCTACGGAGTCGTATCCGTAACCCAACGGAGTCGTATCCGTAACCCCACGCAGCCATATTCTTAACCCCACGCAGCCATATCTATAGGCAAACGGAAGCACATCATTTATTTACCTCTTCACCTTCATATATTCCGTAGGAGTCATGCCATACTCCTTGGAGAAGCATTTGGAGAAATAACTGCTGTTGGAAAAACCAACGGTATACATCACCTCGGAAACACTGAACTTGCCCTGGCTCAGGAGCTCGGCTGCACGCTTCATACGCATCTCACGGATATACTCTACAGGCGTACGGCCCGTTATCGCCTTCGTCTTGCGATACAGCTGTTTGCCACCTATGCCTATCACATCCTGCAACATCGAAACATTGAAGTCGGAATCAATCATGTGCTTCTCTATCGCCTCATTGATCTCTTCGAGCAGACGCTTGTCTGCCCCATCCAACTCGCAGACATTTACTTCCTTCTTTTCCTCTTCAGAAGACTCAGAGCGTGCAGGAACTGGTTCTGAGGATGATGACTCAGGCTCAGATACAGGCGAAGCGGATAACCCAGTGGCAACAGCTGATGGCTCCTCAGGTTTCTTCACATTCAGGTAGCGGACCATCAGAGCTGTCACCTCATCAAATGAATGATGAGCTACGGCAGCCTTCAAATCTTCCGTCAGACGGTTGAAGAAGTCAATACGCATCTGTACCTGCTCCAACACCTCAGCCTTCTGCTTCTGGGCATCAGCCAGTTCCTTGCGCAGAAAATACCAGCTTACCAGCCATGCCACAAACACGATGAGTGCCGTGATATAGAAGAGCTTGCACCACCATGAGAGATACCAAGGCGGCAGGACGGAGATGTCGAGCGAATAAACCTCGGCAGCTATCTTGCCTTCACCATCCACGGCATGAACCGTAAGATGATAATCGCCATACGACAAACCATTGTAGGTGATATCGATGTTGCTCGAGTTCAGATAATGCCAGTCGTGGTCGCTGCCTTCGAGTTTGTAAGCATAAACGGCTGAAGGATGATCAGCAAAAGGAAGGTCGGTGAGCTGCAAGGTGAAGTTGTTCTCATCACTCTTCAGTTTCAGGATTTCTCCACGCTCCTCACGAGCCTGTCCGTTTACGATGATTCCAGCCAGCATCAGGCGGGTAAACTGCTTAGGCTTCTGTGCTACATCGGAACTGATTGCCACATAGCCGTCATTGCCGCCCATCATTACCTCATGAGTCTGTCTGCTGTAACAGATGTTGAGCGGCGCAACAGAAGGAATCATGAAACGCTGGCTCTCGCCCTGTGGATTGATTACGCAGCATTCATTGCCCGATACCACCCATATCTTGCCTTCCACATCGCACATGGTACTTACCTTACCACCAATCTGCCATGTCTTGGAAGAAAAGCTGTTACCCAGCACAGAACCGGCTGCATAATAACAGGTTACCGAATTGTTATCACCCATCCAGATATTGCCCTTGCTGTCTGCCATCAAATAGTTGACAACATCTGAGTTAGCTACCTGCACCACCTTCATATCGTTCGGATTGATGCAGTCGAGACGGGTATAGGTAGAAACCCAAATCCTACCCTTTCCATCCATCACCATCTGACCTACATGCAGACCAGAGAGCGCATTCTTTCCCTTGTCCGAGTAATGCCAGTCGGCTATGGTCTTGCCGCTCAGAAGAGCCGCCTTATCCATCACGAAAACACCGCCCTGATAAGAACCCATCCATATCCTGCCCTTCTTGTCCTGGAGAATATCGTAAGCCCAGGCAGTAGAATACTTGCCACTCTTATCGTAGACGATGAAATTGCGCATCTGACGGGAACTGCGGTCATAGAAGTTGATGCCATGGTCAGTACAGATCCATACATCGCCGTCATGGTCTTCATAAATCTTGCGTACACGGTTATGACTCAGCGGGAAGGCAGAGCTGTTCTGCTTGTACCATGCCACATTCTGATAACCTTCAGCATTCCGGGTGAAATGAATCAGTCCGTTGGTACCGCCCATCCACCATTCGCCGTTACGAGTCTGGAGCATGGCATGGAGACAGTTGCCCTCACCCGACATCGTAATCTTATCGAGCGATACATAGCGGTAATAGGTATGGGTAGTGAGACGGGAGAGTCCATTGTCAGTACCCACCCATACATTCTGCCATTTATCTACAAAGCAAGCCCAGACAATGTTGTTAGGAATAGAAGCATCATCGCGGGAATCGTGGATATAATGGGTAATGGCATTGGAGAGTGCCATCTGATAGAGTCCGTTATCGGTTCCGATATAGAGATTGCCGGCAGCATCTGTAGAAAGACATTTGATGGAATTGCCGTTCAGAGCTGGAATCTGTGAGAAGTTCCTGAGCTGCAGATCGGCACAATAGAGAGCGCCCTCGGTACCAATCCAGTAGCATCGGCGCTTGGCATCATAGGCGAGCGCATTGACCAGCGGCTGTTCTCCGGCACGGAGCGGAATCAGTCTGCTGCCGAGACGCAGACCAGCAAGCGAACCTACGAGCAAGCCTCGCGGAGTAGAGAGCAAGGCATAGACATCGCCACCGAAGTCAGTCTTACCACCCTTGATATCGAGCACACGGAGTTCCTTCAGCTGCTTGCGCTTCGCCTCATCGGCAAAAGCCTTCATGGCTGGTGTTTCGGCATATTGATAAGATTGCGTATCGAATTTCAGGATGCCGTTGCCAGTAGCCAGATAGAGCATCCTGCCCTCGAAACCGAGCGCATTGACACGCGTATTGCTGAATGCATGTTCCTGGAAATGACGGTAGCCATGATAACCATCATAGCTGTAAAGACCGTTGTCGGTTCCGAGCCATATCATTCCATCACTGTCCTGGGTAATGGCACAAACGGACTGAGCACCTTCAAGGGAGGTGTTGACGAAACGCTGCGCATGGATGGCAAGCGAAATAAAGAGCATAGCAATTGCCATGCTGATGCGGTATATAGGTTCTGTTGACTTTTTCATGTGTGCAAATTTACACATTATTCATGATAACGCCAAAAAATATCGGAGAAAATTCATAAAAAAAGAATCCCCTGGGAAAATAGCCGCTGCTATTCCCAGAGGATCCGATATAAACTATATACTTTATAACCAACTGAAATCTGTCTCAGTCATCTTATATTGCCTGGAGCGTAATCGACTTTTCGATATTTCGCTTGCTGTCTTTTACCTTCAGGATGATGTCGCCCTTCTGCTTGCTGCTCTGTACGATGACTACAAGTTTGCCGGAGAAGAGTTTCATCTGTGGCAGGGTGAACGGTTCGAGCGATGTGGCATCGCCATTGCAGGCTGCCTTGAAAGTGCCGGCACCACTCACCTCGAAGGTCAGTTCGTCATCGGCAAGCGAACATTCATTGCCGTCCTTATCCAGCAGACTCACGGTGATGAAGGCAAGGTCGTTGCCATCGGCATTCAGCAGCACATTGTGCTCATCGGTACAGCCTTCTACCATGCAGGCAACAGGCTCATGATCAGGTGTTTCTACGCTGAACTTCATCTGTGCAGGCTCGCCGGCAGTACGCTTCACGTCCTCGCCAACCTTTTCGCCATACTGGTTGTAGGTAACCACGCGAATCTCACCCGGTTCATACTTCACATTGTTCCAGCGCAGACGGTAGCGGTCCAACCGGCTTGACTTGTCCTTGCGAACCCTGCCCTGACTCTTGCCGTTGACGAAGAGTTCGCCTTCCACACCATCAGTGTAGCAATATACAGGGGTAACCTGTCCTTCTCTGCCCTTCCAGTTCCAGTGAGGAAGAAGATGGGTAGTATGCTGCTGCTCGTTCCAGCGGGCACGATACATATAGTAGCGATCCTTAGGAAGTCCGGCAAGGTCGCAGATACCGAAGTAGCTGCTGCGGCTTGGCCAGTAGGTATCGTAAGGAGTCGGCTCGCCCAGATAGTCGTAACCGGTCCATACAAACTCACCGATTACCCAACTGTAGTCATCCTGCATCTTCCAGTCATCATCAGGAAGATTGCTCCAGGAACAGTATTCGGTATCATAGCTTGAGCACTGACCATCAGGATAGGTAGCCTTATCACTTACCACTACCGGGAACTTGTATACGCCACGGGAACTGACCGTAGAGGCGGTTTCAGAACCGAGGAGGAATCCCTGAGGCAACTGCTCGATATTCTTATAATATTTATGTACGCGATAGTTGAAGCCCGGTACATCCATGGTCTGGGCAAAGCCGCTCTTCAAGGCATCTTCTGCCTTATCCATACCCTGGGTAACAGGACGGGATGGGTCGTACTGATGACAGATATCCTGCAGACGCTTAGCAATCTGCACACCCTCCTTGCTCCACTGTTCAGGAATCTCGTTACCGATGCTCCACATCACGATGCTAGGATGGTTGCGGTGGTGCTTTACCAGATTGGTGATATCCTTATCGCTCCACTCCTTGAAGAACTTGGCATAGCCGTTCTTGCATTTAGGATAAATCCACATATCGAAACTCTCTGCCATCACCATCATACCGAGGGAATCGCAGATTTCCATCTGCATGGTAGAAGGCATGTTGTGGGCAGTACGGATGGCGTCGCAACCCATCTGCTTCATCATCTTGATCTGACGGATAAGAGCTGCCTTGTTCTCTGCTGCACCCAATGGACCGAGGTCGTGGTGCAGACAGACACCCTTCAGCTTTCGGGTAACGCCATTGAGCTGGAAACCATAATCCTTGGATACGGCAATGGTGCGGATACCGGTCTTCAGGGTCTGCACATCAGCCACCTTCTTTCCTTCATATCGGGTAAGTTTTACCTGATAGAGGTAAGGAGATTCCGGAGACCAGAGCTGAGGATTCGCTACCTTCAGAGTAGTCTTGATTTCAGGATTGGCACCTGTGACGATCTGCTCGGCAACCTTCTCGCCAGCCTCATCCAACAGGGCTATGACGGTCTTGCCCGACTTACCAGTCTTTCCTTCCAGCAGTGCATTTACTTCTACTTCAGCTTCCTGCTTATCAGCCTTCAGGGTACGGACGAAGGTATCCCAGGTAGAGAAGTTTTCGTTACCATAAAGTTCTACGGAAACCGGACGGTAAAGACCGCCTCCCGGATACCAACGGCTGCTTTCCTCTACATTATTAAGATGTACCTCGATGAGATTACTCTTACCAAACTGGATGAAAGGTGTGATGTCGATGCGGAAGGCATTGTAGCCGTAAGCCCATCTGCCAGCCTCCTTGCCATTCACCTTAACGACAGGCTGACTCATCGCACCATCAAAAACGAGGACGGCACGCTTATAGCCCTTAGGAGCCGTCCAGTTCATCTTATACATACCCTCTCCAATCCAAGGGAGAGCTCCAGAGCGTCCCGACTTCTCGGTCTTTTCGGTTTCGCCATTCTGCTCGATGGCCACCATCTGCAGGTCCCATTTCTTATCAAAAGGTCCCGAGATAGCCCAATCGTGCGGAACAGCTACCTGCTGCCACGCCTTACCATCACGGGAGAAATCCCACGATGGCAAATTTATTATTTTTCGGCTCTGCGCCTGGCACATGGTGGAGAGTGCCAGAGCGAGAGACATGAAAGCTATGCTTCTCTTGATCATATATATTATTTTCTTTAGTTTGTTCTATATTCTATCTTCAGATTCGCTTCTATCGCTCCCAAAGGAAGCGAAGAAAGCTAACTAACCTGATTACTTGAAGGCATCGAGTGCAGCGGTTGGCTTGCCGCTGTTGTCGAAGGCTCCCTTGTCATAGCCGTTCCAGCCACTGTTGCACTCAGGCTCCCAGTAGAACACACCCTCGCAGGTAGAGATTGCCTTGCAGCCATCCACCATCTTCTTGAGGAATGGAGCGGCATTCTCAGAATTCCACACCATACCAATCTCTGAGATGATGACATCGCAGTTGTATTTGCCGGAAAGGGTCTTGATATTGCTGAGACAGTCATCAGAAACCTGCTCCCAGGTCTGGTCGGTAATCCAATCAGGATAGAGCGACATACCTATGACATCCCACTTGGCTCCATTCTGCTTCAAGCCATCAAACATCCAGGTATATTGACCGAGGTTGTTTCCCTTATCGAGATGCACAATCACCTTAGCCTCCGGATAAACCGCCTTGACGGCATCATAACCGGCATTGATATAAGCAGCAAAGTTAGCCATGTTCTTAGAGGCACGGCCTGTTGCCTTCAGGGCAGCATCGCCATCCTCATCATTCCAGAGCATTCCGTCGGTGGTCTCGTTACCTACCTGTACCCACTCTACGTTGACGCCTCTTGCCTTCAAGGCATTGAGAACATCCTTGGTATGATCGGCAACCGCCTGCTTCATCTGATCGAAGTCATAGTTCTTCCAGGCAGCAGGAACGCCCTGCTTTCCTGGATCTGCCCAGGTATCAGAGTAGTGGAAGTCTATCATCAGTCGCATACCGAGCTGCTGAGCTCTCCATGCCTTTGCCACCACATCATTCTTTCCGTTCCATCCATTCTCTGGGTTTACCCATACACGAAGGCGGATGGAGTTCATGCCGAGGTCGCGGAGAAGTGCCATACACTCCGTAGCCTTTCCGTTGGCGTCATAGAACTTCTTTCCGCTCTTCTCCATCTCTGTAATCCAACTTACATCGGCTCCCTTGGCAAAGCCACTCATATCGTATGTTTTCTCCTTTTCGGGAGTGGTATTATCATCATTGCTGCAACTCGTGCCCGTGATAGAAAACAAGAGTGCTGAAGCCAGCAATATGGCTTTTCCTAAAATATTCTTCATTGTTATTCTGCCTTTAAGTTATTTTTATAATGCAAAGATAATCAAATAAATGATTCGTTTACAATAAGGAAACTTACTCATGATGAATATTCTGTGCAATCGGTTGCACAGAATATTCATTAAGCTATTCATACTTCCATGTCATGGTGTTGAGATCGGCTGTAACCGTAAACTCTGTTTCGCCATTCTCATCGCCAAACCAGATATCCCAAGCACCATCACCAGAAGTCAATTTAAACTGCTCGCCATCGGCACCATACCAGGTCTTCTTGTCATCCTTGTTCTCGCCTACGTAGATGAAGCGGAAGTTCTCCCAGGAAGTTGGCTTGTACTTGCAGGTATAAACACCATCGCTCACCTTGCTCATCACGGCAAGAAGGGTGTTACCGTCCTTGCTGAAGATACAGAGGGTATTGCTTGCCTCTGGCTCTGGTGCTGTCTGATTGCCAGATTCGATAGAGTAAATCAGGTCGCTGTTCTCGCCCACCTTTACGGTAATGGTATAAGTACCTGCCTTGGCGATGTTCACGCTGCCAGCATTCTCTGAGTCGGTCATCTTGCCATCAGCCAGCGTATAGTTCATGGTCTTGACTACGGCTGCTGCATCGTCTGTAGCTGTTGCCTTGCTGTACTCTGCTCCAGTAGCAACAATACTGATTGGTGTATTATCTGCTGTGGTTGTAATCACCTTGGTCCATGCATAGTTAGGAGCATCATAGGTCATGTCCTCACCATTCAACTGCATCGCCTTGATGTAGGTTGGCTTGAATTCCTTAGCCTTTGTATCTACCACTGTATAATAAATACCAGACTGACCAGGGAGCCAGAAGCTCCATGCCGACTCCGTATTATCCATTTCATATACATGACCATCCTGGCCTACGTTACCCCAAATGGTTCCATCATTCTCCTTACCCCAGAAGTTGAGCCAGGAAGAAGCATTCATATAGCCTGCATAGATGCCATCCTCGTTTGGAGAATAGAGATAGGTCAGCACCTTGTCCTTATCCTTATTCCAGATGGTCATCTTGTCCATGTGTATAATATAAGGTGTAACGTTCACCTGGCACACATTGCTGTAAGCAGCATCGAGATTGTTGCCCAACTGACTCTTGATGCGGAAATAGAGAGGCGCACTTTGACCCGGAGTCGTTCCCAGATCCTTGGCAAGACTGTTGAGATCAGCACCGGTGAAAGCCTTGGAGAGATCGGTTACGGAATACTCCTTTACCGTAGCAAAGCTCTCAGAAAGCGATGCCTGCAGATAGGTTTTCAACACGCCGTTGCCCGCAGGCTTGGTCTCGTCGCTCGAAAGCAAGGTAGGATTCTGCCAAGCCATCGAGAGCACGATGTCCTTCGTATTATCAACAGACAGCACCACATCGCTGGCCGATGCCATCAGACCGGATGCCTTGAAGCCATCCAGATATATCTTGTCGCCACTCTCGTCGCAACTCACCAGGGCGGTGAGTGCACAGAGAAGCATCATCAGGTTTCTAAATATCTTTTTCATTCTTTTATCCTATTAATAGTTGTCGTTATGAAGATTTGGATTTGCGGTAAGCTCGGTGTTAGGGATTGGATAGATGTTGTACTTGCTGTCAACAGCCTGTCCATCGTGGGTACCACCCTTCCACTGCCAGATATACTTGCTAGTGGTAAACTCGCCGAAGCGAATCAGGTCGGTACGGCGATAACCTTCATGATAGAGTTCACGGGCACGCTCATCGAGGATGAACTGGAGGAACTCATCATCGTTGGCAAAGTTGTTAGACCAAACATCAGAAGCGCCTGCACGCTCACGAAGCAGATTAATCCAATAGATGGCTCCCTGCTTGCGAGAGGCGATGACCTCAGGATCGCTAGCATCCGTTTTTCCTTCTGGCCATGGATCCCAACTTGCACCCTGGGTACGAGCCACGCACTCGGCATACATCAGATAGACATCTGCCAAACGGAAGAGAGGGAAATCGGTTTCTACACCTGCATCGGCAGTATTGGATGCCGTAGTACCATCATCCTTCAGGTTGCTCCACTTCTCTGAGAGATAACCAGAGGCTTCATCTGTCATGCTGGTTACATCCTTGCTCTGACCATTGGTGAAGAACTTGCAACGCTTGTCGCCACTGCCATCAATATCGGTCTGGGTAAACTTATCCACGAACTCAGGACGAAGACGGAATTCACTCCAGCCGGCAGTAACACCATAATCGGCTACATTCTGATTGGCATTCGACATACTTACCTGTCCACAAACCAGATAAGTAGATGAGCCCCAGCTTACAGTATGCTCTGCACTTACCGGCAAGGCGAAGATAATTTCGTTGGTACGCTTGTCGTTATCAGCATTGAAGAGTTTGCTGTAATTATCTTCCAGGGAGTAGCCCATGCTCATCACCTTATCGCAAGCCTCCTTGCACTCAGTATACTTAGGCACACCAGTATAAACCTCGCTGTTCAGATAAAGCTTGGCAAGCAAGGTATAGGCAGCACCCTGAGAAGCCTGACCGTAAGGACAGGTGGAAGCAGGAAGCATATCGCCTACACAATCCTTCAACTCGCTCTCAATATAATCGAATGTCTGCTGTGGAGTATAACGAGGAGGAATGTAGCTACCCACAGGATCGTTCTCTGTCACCATCGGAATGTTGCGATAGAAATCGAGCGCATGGTAATAGAACAGAGCACGCATAAAACGGACTTCAGCCTTATACTCCTTCATCTTCTCTGCATCAGCACCTGAGAAACTGGCACTGTTGGCATTGCGCAGGAACTCATTGCAGAGGGCGATGTTGTAGTAGATGCGATAATACATATCTGATACCCAAGCATCGTTGGCATCCCAAGAGAGATAGGTAAGCCCCGTAGTCTGCTCACCAGTCAGCCAGGTAGAGGCAAATTCATCGGTACCACACTCCTGCATATTGATAAACATACGCATGTAATCGAAACCACTACCATTGTTCAATACGGATTCCATATCCTTATTATCGCCGCCCTTGCCCTGACCACTAGTCACCATGGCAGCGTAAATCTTACCCAGCACAGCCTCATAATTGGCAAGCGAGGTATAAACATCCTTAGAGGTTGTCTCTGTATGAGGATATTGGTCGAGATCGGAAACACAGCTGGTTGTGCCTGTCAGCACCGCTGTTCCCATCATCATACTATATAATATATTCTTAAGTTTCATTGTTATCTGTTTTGATTGTTAGAACTGAAGTCCGAGGCTTACTGAGTAAGTGCGAGGACGTGGATAGAATGAGTTGTCCATTCCGTTTGGCACCTCAGGATCTGTACCTGAGTAACCGGTGATGGTGAATACATTCTGTACCATCGCAGATACGGTGAGCGAAGCCCACTTGTTGATCTTGCCTACATTGTAACTCAAACTCAGGTTGTCGAGTTTCAGGAACGAAGCATTCTCTACGTAGTAATCAGAGAGATACTGACGGGTCTTGAAACCTGTCTTCAGGAAGCTGGTATTGAGGTTGTTGAGTTGTGAGTTGTTGTAGCTTACTGTCTCAAAAGCACCTGTACTCATACCCATGCCGTTGTATACATAGTTGTCGATGTTGGCACGGAAACTCATACCGAGTGTCAGCTGCTTGTATCTCAGGGATGTACTCAAGCCCATGATATACTTAGGGGCTGGAGAATGATAGCGGTAGAGATCGGCATCATTGATTTCGCCATCGTTGTTGAGATCGGCATAAGCACCCTCGATTGGCTTGCCTGTCTTAGAGTCGTAGAGCTGATGATATACATAGAACATGTATGGCTCATATCCCTCTGAGAGTACCTGGAACTGGTAAGCATCAATAGATGGACCAACCTTCACGTTGGTCTGGCTTCCACCCTTTGTCAATGAAAGGTTCTTCACCTTCATGTTCTGCCAGGTAAAGTTGTAGCTCAGGTTCCACTCCCAGTCCTTGGTCTGGATAGGAGTTGCATTCAGGGAAACCTCAATACCCTTGCTATCTACATTACCTACGTTGGTAAGGATAGTCTTTGAGAAGTTGGTACCTGCAGCTGTTGGTACTGATGCCAACAGGTCCTTGGTCTTACGGGTATAGAAATCGATGGCACCACCGATACGGCCATCCAGGAATCCGAAATCAAGACCGAAGTTCCAGGAGGTTGTAGTCTCCCACTTCAAATCTGATACGTATGCCTCAGGACGGTAAGTATTGATATACTGTCCGTTGATGAATGCTTCGGCACCTGCTACACTGTAGGTATAAACCGGCAGATAGTTGTAGTTGCCGATGCCTTCCTGCTGACCGGTAACACCATAGCTGGCACGGAGTTTCAAGTTAGAAAGTACCTTCTGGTTCTTCAACCAAGGCTCTTCTGTCAAAGTCCAGCCCAAAGCAACAGATGGGAAAGTACCCCAACGGGTATCCTTAGAGAATCGGGATGAAGCATCACGACGAACGGTAGCCGTCAGGAGATACTTTCCATCGAATGAATAGTTGATACGTCCGTAATATGACAACATTACATGACGGTAATCTGATGCCTTTACGGTTGACAGGTTTGTGCCTGCCGCACTTTTGGTATAATAAAGAGGTGTAGTACTCTTCCAGTACTGATAGTCGTAACCGGCTGTCAGGTCTACATTACTCTTGATATCTTCGAAATACTTCGCATAGTTGGCATAGAGGGTAAGCAATCGGTTCTCGTTCTTCTGAGGACCATACTTGTAATCGCTACCGCCCAAAGACTCATCCTTGTTGTAGCTCTGTGCTGCGTAGGCAGGAACATAAACGGTTCCGTCGCCCTTGGCATAGTCAGCACCCACGGTAGCATGGAGCTTGAGTTCTGGCAGGAAATGAACCTTGTAATCTACATTCATAGAACCGATGAAGCGGCTTACCTTACTCTTTGAATCATACAGATCAACCAGACCGCGAGGGTTTCTTACACCGGCATTCACTGGATAGCCATCAGCATCGAGTGCCTCGTTGTAACCACCATACTTGTCGTTACCGGAATAAACCGGGATGGTTGGGTTGAATGTGGCAGCTGCCCATACGGCACCACCATTATTGAATGAGTTGTTATTGAGGGTTCCCTTGGCATTGATGGTCAACTTCAGGTGATCCTGGAAGAAGCTAGGAGTCAATACCACGTTACCTGTCCAGCGCTCTACATTGTCCTTGCGAACCAGACCGCTCTGGTTGTAATAGCCTACAGACACGCGGAATGGCAACCACTTGTCGATGCTGCCGCTCACGCTGAGGTTATTGTCTGTACCGAAGGCTGTATGGTAAACCTCATCATTCCAGTCGGTATTAGCAGTACCGAGCAATGACTTTTGGTTATCTGTACCAAACTGGTTGATGACATTCACGAATTCATCACGGCTCAGCATATCTACCATCTGCGCACGGGTCTGCAAACTGTTGGTGGTATTGAAGTTCACCTTTACAGCACCCTGCTGTCCCTTCTTGGTGGTAATGATGATGACACCGTTAGATGCACGGGAACCATAGATGGCTGTAGAAGAAGCATCCTTCAATACAGTCATGCTCTCGATATCAGAAGGGTTGATCATGCTGAGGAAGTTGCTGCTATTACCCGAGATACCCCCCTGCTCCAATGGCACACCATCGAGCACGATAAGAGGGTCGTTGCTGGCATTCAGAGAGGCACCACCACGCACACGGATGGTACTACCGGCAGAGGCAGAACCACTGTTGGACATAATCTGTACACCCGAAACCTTACCGTTGATCAACTGTTCTGGAGAAGAAACGAGACCTTTGTTAAAGTCCTTCGATTTCACGGTAGCTACGGAACCTGTCAGGTCACTCTTTCTTGCCGTACCATATCCGATGACCACGACATCAGCCAGCGCCTTGCTGTCGGATTCGAGTTTCACCTTCATATTGTCTGAGATAGAAAGTACCTTATCAATATAACCGATATAAGATACCTTGATCTTCTTGGCTGAAGAAGATACCTGAAGACTGAAGTTACCGTCAAAATCAGTAACTGTACCGCCCTTTTCGCCTTCCACCATGACAGTGGCGCCAATCAGAGCCTCACCATTCTGCGCATCAGTCACCTCACCTTTGATGGTTCTTGTCTGCGCCATGAGTTGCAGACATCCGATGACGAACAATGCCACGAGAAGCAAACTTCTCTTTGCTAAATTCTGGATTGCTTTCATTGTTTTACTTTTAGGTTGCGTTTACGTTTAAATGAGTTTGCGTTTAAAATTGTTTTCAGTTGCAAAAGTAGAGAAAAAAGAAGAAAACAGCAGATAGATTTAAGACAAAAATAAAGAAAAAACGGACAAAAGCAAATCTTTATCTAGCTTTTGTCCGTTTTGTCATTAAAGAGGCAGGAATCTTTAAATCAGTTCTATACCTTTACTCTGTTATAGGTACAAGTTTAATACCGAAGAGGTTGCATGTATCCTGCTTTGTAATAGTATGAGAACCTGCATCCAATGTTACAGTCATTGTCTTAGCTGTTGAATCAATAACTGCATTTACTTCAGCAGGCTTCTTTCCATCAATTTTGGCGTTCGTCTTGGTATCTGCTGAACTGAAATAAAGGGTCATTGTGACTTTCTTATCAACAGTTACTGAGATATTAGTTGCAGACTCCATCTTTACACAAGTAGAATATGAAGTGCCGTCAATAGTAGCAGTTCCCTTATTTGTAGCATAGTTACCTGAAACTGTTACTATGTTACTTGAAGGCTTAGAATCTGTGAATGTTACCAAAACAGTACCCTCGATAGGAGTTACAGTACTGCCACCTTCTGTTGTACCACCGGTAGAGCCACCAGTGCTACCACCTTCTGTAGAACCCCCTTCGCCAGTTGCATTGCTCTCACCGAACACCTTAACAACACCAGAAGTATAAGCGTCAAGAATGCTTGCCAAAGCAGGCCATGGCTGCTGGTGACCATTTGTTACGACTGTTTCATCAGGAATAGCGAAATCAATGTCACCATGATTCAAACGACCTGCACCATAGAAGCCTTCTACGATAGAAGGAACATCTTCTGCCTTATCTGCAGCGTATGCATACATGAGGCTTGGGTCCGTATCGAAGTTGTTGTAAGAAGTACCACCAACCAAAGTCTTTACGCTTGCAGGAACCTGCTCACTTGGATCAGAAACCTCGTAGGCATCAAAGCTTGTATTGTTTTCTGCGTATGTGATATAGCTGAAGTTATCAGGCTTGTTGGCAAATACATTGCCGTATGCCTTAATCAAACCACCTTTCTCACTAGAGAAAGTACCATCACCCTTGGCATCAGTACCCTGCAGAGAGCTCATGATAGGACGCTTAACAGCATCAAAGTAGTTAGACTCCATGAATATACTTGAACCACTGGTTGCACCAATACCATAAACATCACAATGCTGATAGTAATTGTTGTACATGTGAACACTCATGGTACGAACGCGAGCCATACGAGAGTCTGAATGGTCGAACCAGTTGTGATGATAAGTAATCCAGTTTTCACCAGTTTCACTCTTCATACCACACATAGAAGCCTTACCGTTATCCCAGAAGCGGTTGTAAGCTACAGTAACATACTTAGAATCGCCCTTGATGTCTACAGTACCGTCACCCTTAGCCTGGTCGGCAGCACTACCCTTTTTACCATAGAAGAGATCCATGTTGTGAATCCAGACATGGGAGTTATTGGTATCAAGAGACATGGCATCATCCAGGCAATGCATGATAGCAAAGTTACGGAACTCTACACTCTTGGTATTACGAAGCAAGAAACCAAATCCATATACAGTAGCATCATCACCGACTCCTTCGAAAGTCATGTTCATTACAGAGTGAGCACCCTTACCCTTAACCTGCAAACCTTCTGCAGAACTTGAAATGTGATCCAAATCAGAAAGATTTACCTTACCGATGATACGGAATGCGATAGGAGTAGTATCCTTGCCCTTAGAATAAGCATCAATAATAGACTGAAGACCTGTAATCGTCTCTTGCTTACCAGTATTAACTGTTGTAGAAACGGTCTTAGCTGTCTTGGCTGTAATATACAGAACCTTAGCACCAGCCTTCAAAGTACCATCATTATTATAAGCACCTACACCAGCATACTTGAAATGAGCAAAGCCCTCACGGTTGTAGCTCTTTACTACCAAGTTAGAAGCAGTATTGGCACCAGCAATCTCTTTACCGTCAGCATTTACAGGAACAACCTTTACAGAATAAGTACCTTCCTTCAAACCGAGAACATCAGCACGATAGTAAGATTTATACTGACGAACCAGCTGAGCATCAATCTTCTTGTCATCTACATATACATTATAAGAAGAAGCGCCCTCGAATGGAGCCCACTTCAGGTAGGCAGACTCCTGCCAGCCCTTTGCCTCAGTAATCTGAATCACACCTGCAGGATTGTCAATATCACCACTTTCGCCCTGATCTACTTTCTTTGCGAAACTGATTTTCTGAACTGAAGCATTGTACTCATCATTCTCTGAACCTGATTTAGGTGCGATGATTGCCTTATCACCTTCGAACTTCACACTTGTCAAGTCTGCAGTATTATAATACTTCACATCACCCGACTTGGTGGTAACATACATCTGGTTCACCTTGCTGTTACGAGCCACGGCATGGGTAATCTTAAATGTCCATGTCTGTGCCAAAGCTGCACTCAAACTCATCAGGAGGAGTGCCAAAGTAAATACGTTTTTCTTCATTTTGCGTTCCTCCTGTTTTACTTGATAATTACTTTCTTACCATTAATAATATAAACACCCTTAGACAAACCCTGGAGGAAAGAACCTACACACTGGCCCAGAAGGTTATAAACCTTTCCTTGCAATGCTTTCTTAATATCTTCTATCTGGCTGATGCCGGTAGTTTGATAAGTGAAAGAAAGGGTTACGAGCGACATGTCTGCCTGATCAGATGTATTATCTGAATACTGAAGAACAACATTGTCTCCATCAAAGGTAATCCCTGAGACAGTCTTTTCTATGACCTGACCATCAATCTTTATCGTCTGTTTGCTGCCGGCAAATACTGCCGTAGACAACATTCCAGCCAACAATAACAAATAAGCTTTTTTCATTTTAACGAATGTTTGTTAGATTAATTTTTTGGTTTGTTTTTGAATTTTACAATGCAAAAGTAGTGAAAAAATAGCTATTATAAAACATCCTGGCGCATTTTTCTTACGCAAACGTTTGCACAAGTATAAAATAAACTTTTTAAAAAGGGCATAAAAAAAGACTGAATCCTGTTACGAAGATTCAGTCTCATAAAGAAGTGGTACCACCAGGAATCGAACCGGGGACACAAGGATTTTCAGTCCTTTGCTCTACCAACTGAGCTATGGCACCAACTTTCACAAATCGCGATTTATCATTTGCGGGTGCAAAGGTAATACTTTTTTCTGGTTCCTGCAAATTTTTCGGGAAATTTCTTTCAAAAAAAGATAAAAAAGTCTATTTTTGTTGGTATTATCCATTATTTAATGTACCTTTGCAGCAGATATCGGGATTTAGCGCAGTTGGTAGCGCACGTCGTTCGGGACGATGAGGTCGCTGGTTCGAGTCCAGTAATCCCGACCAAAAGCCGTCAGATGTGCCGTAAACACTGAGGATTTGCCTTGGTCGTGGCCAAAATGGTCGGCGAAATTTCGGTTTCACAAGAGCTTAAAAATCCGTAAGCCTATGAAGTTTTTAAAGGATTTATTTTATATCAATTACCATGAACGGCGAGCATTACTCATAATCCTGACCCTGCTCGTTGTCAGTACCACAATGATTTTCATTGTAGGTTCTAAAGAAACTATGCCCTCAGAAAAACAACAAGCCCATAACGATAGTATCATCAGGCATGCCACGCGGCAACATCCAGGCTATTATGAAGACGGACTTCAGTCGAGCGAAGTATTCGCCTTTGACCCCAATACGGCAAGCCAATCTGATTTCCAACGGCTGGGACTGGAATCATGGCAAGCCAGAAGCATCATCAAATATCGAAATAAAGGAGGTATCTTCAGGACACCAAGAGACTTTGCACGGGTTTACGGACTAACCAAGAAGCAATTCGAAAAACTGCTGCCCTTTATCAGAATTGGTAAAGACTACCAGCCGGCTGCCAACTTTTACCCAAGAGAAAGATACAACTACGGCTATCAAGAGACGGCAATAAGAACTAGAGAAGAAAGGAAGAAAGACACTATCCAATACAGTTATCCACGAAAACTGAAAGAAGGTCAAGTATATCAACATCAATTCTGCTGATACGACCGAACTGCAGAAAATTCCCGGCATAGGCTCTTACTATGCCAGAAGCATCATCCGTTACAGAGAGCGGTTAGGCGGTTTTGTTTCCATGAGCCAGATACAAGAAGTGGAAGGCGTGCCCGAGACAGCCCTCCACTATATGAATATTGATGCAAAACATATCAGAAAAATGAATGTCAACCAGCTCAGTTTAACCGAATTGCGCAAACATCCTTACCTGAACTTTTACCAGGCAAAGGAAATCGTAAACTACCGCAGAATCCATGGTCCGCTGAAAAGTGCTGAAGAGCTGCGTCTCCTCAAAGACTTTCCACCTGCCGAAATAGAAAGAATCAAGCCGTATCTTGCCTACTAGGGGCAAGATAGCCTGTCTGCAAGTTTGCCGGTTTTGCTAAATGACACCAAACTGGTGCAGGAAGATAAGGAAAATACAGATTGGACAGATAAAACGGATGGTGAACAGGAAAACAGGGAAGAGAGTTCCCTTCAAGGTTCCCCAGTTGGTAAACTCATCACGCACAATCTTCTTTGGCACATACCATCCCAGGAACAGACAGGTGATGAACGACCCCAACGGCATGAGCAGCTGGGCAGTAAAGTTGTCACAATTGCTCAAGAAATCCTTGCCGAAGAAGCCCAAATCAGGTACGGCACCCTGAGAGAGCGAACAGAATACAGCTATGATGCAGCAAACGACGGTCTCGAACCAGGCTCCCTTGGCACGGCTTATCTTACCCTCCTCATAAATAAAGGCGGTACCTATCTCGTGCATCGAGATGGTAGAAGTCAGGGCTGCCAATACAAGCAAAGCATAGAACAACACCGAAATCACATAACCGACAACCGGCATGTTACCGAAAGCCTCCTGGAATACGTTTGGCAAGGTAATGAAGATGAGCGAAGGACCGCTGTCTGGCTGCACACCTACCGAGAAGGCTGCAGGGAAGATCATCAAACCTGCCAATACGGCGATTACCGTATCAATGGTCACAATCTGAGTAGCAGACTTCAAGAGATTGGTCTGTCTGTTGAAGTAAGAGGCATAAGTACACAGACAAGCCGTACCCATGCTCAAAGAGAAGAACGCCTGTCCCAGCGCTTCGAGCAACACGTTTTCATCTACCTTAGAGAAATCCGGCTTCAGCAGGAACTCCACTCCCTTCATCGCTCCCGGCAGAGAGCAGGAAGCTATCACAATCACAATCAACAGGAAGAAGAGCATAGGCATCAGTATCTTGGATGCTTTCTCTATACCATTGCGCACACCGCGTACTACCACCATGTGGGTAAGCAGGATAAAACCTACTGCCCATAAGGTAGGACGGATAGGATCGGCTGAAAAGGTCTGGAAATAGGTCTTCACATACTCTGCATCGCCATGAACACCGCCCATGATACTGGCATAGAGATACTGCAGGCACCAGCCAGCCACTACGGCATAGAAACCCAGGATAATCATAGAGGTGATGATACCCATCAAGCCCAAAGCACCCCAAGCCTTATGCTTACCCAGATTGGTATAAGCACGGGCTGCATTGGATGCAGAATGACGGCCGATGATGAATTCGCTCATCATGCCAGGCAATCCGAGTAGGATGATACATACCAAATAGATGAGAATGAAGGCGGCACCACCATTCTGACCTGCCATATAAGGGAAACGCCACACATTACCCAAACCGACTGCCGAGCCGGCTGTGGCAAGAATAACGCCCAACTTACTACCAAAATTTCCTCTTGTTTCCATTATCTAAATCTTTAATGTGTAGTGTTTGCTTTTTCCGACGAAACGGCAGATGCTACACCTTATTATATATAGTTATATCTGATTATATTATCTATCCGATTACAAATACTTTATCCGAAGACCCCAAACTGGTTCAGGAATACCAGGAAGATGAGGACAGGACAAACGAACTTAATCAGGAAAAGATAAATACCGAAGAGACGGCCCTTCAAGGTTCCCCAGTTAGTAAACTCATCCTGTACGATCTGCTTAGGTACATACCAACCCAGGAACAGACAGGTAAGGAATCCTGCCAGAGGTAGGAATATCTGACCCGTAACGAAGTCGAACCAATCGAACAGCGCCTTTCCGAAGAACGAAAGCTTATCTGTTGCACCCAAAGAGAGCGAACAGAAGGCTCCGATGATGGCACAGGAAACCGTAACGATGGTAGCACCCTTCTTGCGGTCTATCTTCAACTCCTCGTAGAAGAAAGAGGTATTCACCTCATGAAGTGACATCAACGAGGTCAAGGCTGCTACCGACAGCAACACGTAGAAGAGCAGCGAGATAATCCAACCCAATACAGGTAACGATGCAAACGCCTGATTAAAGACATTCGGCAAAGTGATAAAGATGAGCGAAGGACCACTATCCGGTGATACTCCTACTGAGAAGGCTGCAGGGAATATCATCAGACCAGCCAGTACTGCTACCAGCAAATCGATGATGGAAATCTGCAAAGCACTCTTAAAGAGATTGGTCTGACGGCTGAAGTAAGAGGCATAGGTACAGATACAGCCCATACCGATACTCATAGAATAGAACGACTGACCCAAGGCATTCAGGAACACGTTTCTGTCTACCTTTCCGAAATCAGGCTTCAACAGGAACTCCACGCCCTTACCTGCATCCGGCAACAGACAAGCTGCTACCACAATGATCAAAAGTAGGATGAACAGGAGAGGCATCATCACCTTAGAAGCCCTCTCTATACCGCCGCGCACACCATGAATAATCACGAAATGACAAATCAGGAATATCGCTACCGTCCACATAACCGGACGCACAGGATCAGAAGAAAACTCCTTGAAGTAATTCGCCACAAAGGTTGGGTCACCATGCAGTTCGCCCATGATGCTGGCATAGACATACTGCAGACACCAGCCCGAAACCACCGCATAATAGCCCGTAATCAGGAAACCGGTAAGCACCTCAAGATAGCCTACCCACTTCCAAGCAGTACCATTAGAGAGTTTGGTATAGGCACGTGCGGTATTAGAGGCACCATGACGGCCGATGATAAACTCAGAAATCATACATGGAATGCCCAACAGGAGCACACTTCCGATGTATACCAGAATAAAGGCTGCGCCACCTTCCTGACCAGCCATATAAGGGAAGCGCCATACGTTACCCAAACCTACGGCGCCACCTGCTGTAGCAAGAATCAATCCAATCTTGCTACCAAAACTTCCTCTATTTGAATCAGTCATTTCTATCTTTCTATTACTAATTTCTTATTTTTTAATTTTTCTTCGTGCAAAATTATAAAATAATTCTGAAATATATGAATTATTTGAAAGCAAAAATACAATTTTAGTAATATTTATGCAATTTAATCCGTTTTAGGACGAAGAAATGACCTTTTCGATACATTTTCTAACGATATTCAGCCGGCAAGGTATCACGCCACTTCGAGAAAGGATTGCCCAAGAGATGCGAATTGTAGAATCGCTTGTCACCTGTTACCTCCATGCCGATGAAATCAGGTTTCTCATAGGCTTCGGTCTCGCTAGCCAACTCCACCTCTGCCATGACCAGACCTTCGTTATCGCCATAGAACTCATCTACCTCGAAGGTATGACTGCCACTTTTCACAAGATAGCGACGCTTATCGATGACGCCACCCTGACAAAGCTGCAGAAGATGCTGCGCCTCGTCCATCGTTATCTCCTTTTCAAACTCATAGCGGGTCATGCCGCCATTTACCGACTTGCCCTTAATAGTAAGGTAAGCCTTCTCATCCCGTGTACGAACCCGCACCGTAGCCCCCTCGGCAGGAATATATCCCTGCTGGATATGACTAGAAGAAAAGGCGGCGCTTTTATAAGCGTCGCCCTTCTTAACGAGGAATTTTCTTTCTATTTCTAATCCACTCATTGTTTTATACTAATCTTGTTGCATAGAAAGCGAATAGCATACCAAGGACTATCAATCCTATAAATATCCACTTGATTACTTTCTCGCCTTTTGCAGCCTGTTTCTTCTGATAAGCCTCATGTTTGGCTCTTCTTAAGTCTTTATTTCCACTCATAGTCGTATGTTTTTTAGATGATTATTGTTGTTCGTCATCATTCGTAGGGAACTCCATCAGGTATGCCTTGATGAAATCATCTATCTTGCCGTCCATCACGCCATCTACATCCGATGTCTGATAGTTGGTACGGTGGTCTTTCACACGACGGTCGTCGAAGACATAACTTCTAATCTGGCTTCCCCACTCTATCTTCTTCTTACCAGCCTCAATCTTAGCCTTAGCCTCCAGACGCTTCTTCATGGCGCGGTCGTAGAGTTGGCTCTTCAAGAGCAACAGGGCTTTGGCACGGTTCTTTGGCTGGTCACGGGTCTCGGTGTTCTCGATGAGGATTTCTTCTTCCTCGCCGGTATCAGGGTCGGTATACCAATAACGCAGACGGACACCGGATTCAACCTTATTCACATTCTGACCACCGGCACCACTCGAACGGAAGGTATCCCAGGAGAGCTTGGCTGGATCAACATATACCTCGATGGTATCATCTACCAGCGGAGTTACGAAGACACTGGCGAAACTGGTCATTCGCTTGCCCTGGGCATTGAAAGGTGAAACACGCACCAGTCGGTGCACACCGTTCTCGCTCTTCAGATAGCCATAAGCGTACTCGCCGCCCTCGATGGTCATGGTCACGCTCTTGATACCAGCCTCATCGCCTTCCTGCATATCGGTGATGGTTACCTTGTAGCCATGAGCCTCAGCCCAGCGCATATACATACGCATCAGCATCTGTGCCCAGTCCTGGCTTTCTGTACCACCGGCACCGGAATTAATCTTGAGCACGCAGTCCATCGGGTCTTCCTTCTGGCGAAGCATGTTCTTCAACTCCAGGTCTTCTATGGCTTTTATCGCCTTGGCATAATCGGCATCCACCTCTTCCTCAGTCACCATTTCGTCTTTATAGAAGTCGAAGGCAAGCTGCAGCTCATCGGCATAAAGACGTACAGTCTTATAACCGTCGAGCCATTTCTGGATACCTTTCACCTTCTTCATCTGCTCCTGAGCATACTTCGGGTCTTCCCAAAAGTCAGGAGCCTGGGTGCGGAGCTGCTCCTCTTCGAATTCTACTTTCTTCTGGTCTATATTGAGATAGTGATGCAGAGCGTCAGCTCTGTCCATCACATCCTTCAACTGGTCAGCTGTAATCATTAACTCTTAACTTTTAACTTTAAACTTTATGATTACTCCTCATACATCTTGTCAATCTCCGCCTTGTAGTTCTTGTTGATGATAGGGCGGCGAATCTTCAAGGTATTGGTCAACTCACCCGACTCCATAGAGAAGTGGTGAGCCAGGAGGGTAATGCGCTTAATCTGCTCATAATAAGCCAGATGCTGCTGGAGAATCTGGATACGGTCCATCAGCATCTTCTGCACCTTCTCGTTAGCACACAAATCTTCACGGCAAGTGAAGGCGATATGATGCTCACGTGCCCAGTCCTCCACGAGACGGAACTCTGGAACGACGAGGGCTGATACGAACTTGCGCTGGTCGGCAATCACAGCCACCTGATCGATAAACTTATCTACCAGGAGCAACGATTCTACCTGCTGCGGAGCGATATACTTACCATTCGATGTCTTGAACAGGTCCTTGATACGCTCGGTGAGATAAAGCTCGCCATCCTTCATGTAGCCGGCATCACCGGTATGGAAGAATCCATCCTTGTCGAATGCCTTCGCATTGGTGGTATCACGATGATAATATCCCGGAGTGATGGTAGGACCCTTGAGGAGCACCTCATTATCCTCACCTATCTTTACCTGAATGCAAGAGATAGGGCGCCCCACAGAACCCAGACTGCGTTTCTTGTCAGAATGATCGCAAGATACGGTGGCAAGACTCTCGGTCAAACCATAACCCACCACCATATTGATACCGATGGCATGTACAAATGCCTCTACTTCCGGACTTACATAAGCACCCGCTGTAGGGAAGATATTAGGTTTTTCCAAGCCCAACTGCTTGCGAACCATGCTCAAAATGGTCTTGTTGATAATCTTATATTCCAACTCCAATGTCAGAGGAGGGCGCTTGCAGTTTGCCAGATATTCTATATTCCGCTTCTTTCCTACTGCCAAGGCATGGTAGAAGAGTTTCTTCTGGATAGGACCTGCATCATCCATCTTTGCCTTTACGGCGATATACACCTTCTCCCAGAAACGTGGCACACTACACATACAGGTAGGATGCATCTCTCTCATACTCTCCTGAATTTCATGAGGATAAGTATTGATAATGAGTTCGGCACCTTCGCTCAAGCAGAGATATGCCCATCCACGCTCAAAGATATGGGTGAATGGAAGGAAATCAATGACACGGTCCTTTTCGGTAACAGGAATGCACTCATTGTTTGCCTTCAAAGCAGCATAATACTGGCTATAGGTCAGCATCACGCCCTTACTGTCTCCAGTTGTTCCACTGGTATAGAGGATATTAGCCAAGTCATCCATACTTGCCTGCTTGTAGAGTTCCTCTACCTCCGTCTGACGAGGAAGATTCTCTCCCAGATTCAGAAAGTCCTTGAAATAGAGAGCAGCAGGATCGTGTGTACTGATGCGCACGCTGGAATCGAAGATGATGATACGTTCCAGAGATGGACAGAGGGCAAAGATACGGTGAGCCTTGTCATACTGCTCCTGTTCGCCAACAAAGAGAAAGCGAATCTGCGCATCATTAATCATATATTGAATCTGCTGCTCGCTGCTGTTGGCATAGAAAGGCACAGAGGTAACCCTGATACCATACGCACCGAAGTCGGTGTACAGATAATGCACACAGTTCTGCGAGAAGACAGCGATTTTGTCAAGAGGTTTAGCCCCAAGATTCAGGAGGGCATTGCTCACTTGTTTCACTCTTAAGGAAAAGAGGTTGAATGAAACCGATTGCCACTGGTCGCTGCCAAACTTTCTGAAAGTTAAAGCAGTTTTCTCTCCCCATTTCTTGGCGAGATCATGTACCAGTACCGAAAGATGACTATTAATCTGCATAAGCTTATATTTATATTCTGATGCAAAGATAATAGAATTTGTCAAGAACACAAAATAAAAAGATATTTTTTCCACTTTATCTGCTCTTTTTTTCGTATCTTTGCAAAAAAATCAAAGAATAGGGAGATTATGATGACACAAGAAGAATATGTAAGCGATGCCGTGGATTTGCTGAAAAAGCTTATCGCCACCCCATCTGTAAGCAGAAACGAGAAGGATGCTGCCGACATCATGGAGCAGACCATCCGCAAATATGGTTTCGAACCTCATCGTGAGGCGAACAACATCTGGATTATCGACCCTCATTACGATGAGAGCCGACCTACCCTGCTGCTCAACGCTCACATCGATACCGTGAAGCCCGTGGCTTCATGGACACGCAACCCGTTTTCACCGGATATAGAAGAGGGTGTACTTTACGGCTTGGGCAGCAACGATTGCGGCGGTGGACTCTGTTCGCTCCTCCAGATATTCAGAATGCTGACCGCAAAGCCTCAGCAGTATAATCTCATCTATCTGGCATCTGCCGAAGAAGAGGTTTCGGGAAAGGATGGCATTACCCGTGCCCTGCCTTTGCTTCCGCATATCGACCTTGCCATCGTAGGTGAACCTACCGGCATGAACCCGGCTGTTGCCGAAAAGGGACTGATGGTGCTGGATGTGATTGCTCACGGAAAGAGCGGTCATGCTGCCCGCAATGAGGGAGTAAACGCTATCTACGAGGCATTGGATGATATGCGATGGATTCGTGACTATAAGTTTGAGAAGGTAAGCGAGTTCCTGGGACCTACCAAGATGACGCTTACCGTAGTGAATGCCGGAACCCAGCACAATGTGATTCCGGATAAGTGTACGATGCTTGTGGATATCCGCACCAACGAGTTCTATGACAACGAGGAGGTTTACAAGTTTATCTGCCAGCACCTGAAGAGCGAGGTGAAGGCGCACAGTTTCCGTCTGAAGTCATCCCGCATCGACCCGGCGCATCCTCTTATCAGGAAATGTGTAGCCATGGGCATGAAGCCATTCGGCAGTCCTACCCTCAGCGACCAGGCTCTGATGCACTTCCCTTCGTTCAAACTGGGTCCGGGTGAGTCCTCCCGCTCCCATTCAGCCGATGAATTTATCAAAATAAGCGAGATTTCGGATGCTGTAGCTAAATACCGGAAACTCTTGGATGGAGCCAGCATCTGAAAGAGATATTCGTAATCTACATCTCCACTTTCAGCAGCTTTATCTCCTCTGCCGTCAGCCCCGTCATATCCATGATAGACGCTTCATCCATACCCTTTGCCAGCATCTTCCTGGCAATTTCAAGGCTTCGCTGGTTCATGCCTTCTTCTATGCCTTCAGCTCTACCTTTCTCCATGCCTTTCTCCATGCCTTTCTCCATACCTTCTTCCATTCCTTTCTGGTATCTGTCATCCAGAAGGGTTCTTTCAACACTTACCGAATCCCAGAATTTATCATAGGCTCTGAGTTCGGCATCAGTAAAACCGGAAACTTCAAGATCTTCTACGGCTTTTCCAATCTCTGGGTCATTGAGCAGGTCGGCAGGAATATCCTTCGTGTTGGAATTTATTTCTGTCAGGAAACGGAGCCACAAGACCATCATGCGCTTATCGGCAATGGAATGTGGAGTGAACTTAGGGAGTTCAATGAAGGTAAAATGCAAGCCTTCGATGATCTTATTGCTGTCCTTATCGTGCACGATGCGGTAGTTGTGGATGAAATCTGGAGTATCATGCGCAAAGATATCATTTATCAGGTTGAGAGAATACACTGGTTGCAGTTCGCTGTATTTTCCTCCCTTTTTTGCCTGACTCACATAGAGCTTGGATGCATTGAACAGTACTCGCTGCTGGAAAGCGTCGGACCATTCCATCTGCATTTCCACGCAGAACTTCCTGCCTCTGACATCGGTGCAGAGTACATCCACTATGGTGTTCTTGCCCCCTTCGAGCTGAGGCACAAGTTCTGTAGGCAGATACTTGATTTTGCGTATCTGCTCCTCGTCGCTGAGTGGCAGGAGGGCGTTCAGAAGACTGATCAGTCTTTTAGGATGATTGCCGAATATCTTCTTGAACGTAAGGTCTGCCTTAGGATCTAAGTACTTCATAACCATCTGTTTTAAAATTCTATAGCGCAAAGTTACGGTTTTATTTTCATATCTGCAAGAGTTTTCTGTACGTATAAGTTAAATATTGCAAACATTTATTTCTTTTCTTGCGAAAAGTTCTCTGTATCGAGAACTTTTCGCTATTTTTGCAGCAAAAATAAACGATTATGAAGATATTAAAGTTCAAATTGCTGAAAGATTTTGCAAGGAAACATCCTGATGCAGCAGATCCGCTCATGCGTTGGGCAGAGTTTGTTGAAAAGACAGAATGGAAAAGCCATGCAGAATTAAAGCAAGCATTTCCTTCGGCAGATTATGTCGGGAATGACAGATATGTCTTCAACATATCAGGCAATAAATTTAGGCTTGTAACTATCGTTGTGTTCTTTCAAGGATTTCTACATATTAGATTTGTTGGAACTCATGCTGAATATGACAAGATTAAGGATATTAAAAATATATAACTATGACTATTAAAGACGAAAAAACATATAATGAAATTGAAGAGCGAATGGAGGCTCTGCTTGCAAAGGGCACCCAATTGGGCGGCATGGACTTTCTCAGCGAAGTAGAAAAGGAAGAATTAAAGGTCCTCAGCGAAGCTGCTTACGATTGGGAATGCGAAGTTGATCCCCATCCATGGCGAGTTAAGCCTTCACTCATAGCTGCCATCAAAGTTGCTTTTCGCCAAAAAGGCTACAAGCAAAAGGAGGCTGCAAAAGCTATAGGCGTGTCAACAACCGCATTAAGTGATATTCTCCATGGACGTCGTGCAATTAATTTTGATGTTGCAAGAAACATATACCACAACCTCGGCGTTCCTGCCAATGTTGTATTGGGATAGTTTAATGTTAAGTGTTGAGTGTTGAATGAAAGAAATATGTCGACAAAGAAAAAGGGCGCATCCGGATTGGATGCGCCCTAACTTGTTAAATAAAATCGGAGTATGAGCAGATTATTCAAGTGGTTCAGTCAGCTTATTCAAGTGGCTCAATCAGACTACTCAAGTGGCTCAATCAGCGAGTACAGCCGTCTGCGTAACTCAGTTCAGTCGAATCCTTAACCCGATGCAGCCGTCTGTGTAACCCAGTTCAGTCGAATCCTTAACCCGATGCAGTCGTCTGCGCAACCCGATACAGTCGAATCCTTAACCCAACGCAGCCATATCCTTAACCCAGTTCAGCCACATCAGTTGGTAAACGGAAGTACATCGTTTGTTTACCTCATTTGAGTGCTCAATGACTACCAGGGAGAATTAGCCTTTCTGAGGGTACCATCAGGGACAATAACAGGTACCATCAGGGACAATCATGAGTTTTCTGATATGCCCGAATGACTACCAGGGAGAATCTTAAATATATATATTACTGAATATCAGACAGTTAGGCGCAGATTTTTCTTCCCTATACTATACCAAGTATATTATATATATACATTTACATCTTTTACACTATACGTAATACGGGAGGAAAAAGATTTTTTTCAACATTTCAGCTTTTAAAATGCATTTTTTCTCTTCAAAAATTTGCATAAGTCTGAAATTAATATTACTTTTGCAACATGAAAGCGCGGAGAATGCGATTCTCCTCCCGATGAAGGACACCGGGAAATGCTTTCGGTTAAGGATTAGAACATAGCTCATTGAGTAGGATTTTCCACCCTGAAAAGTGAGTGATCAAAAGGTAATCCTTACAGGGCATTCTATGCCTGATAAATTTGATGAAAATTTATCGGCATGGATGCGAAGTAAGGTCTTTTGATAGCAAGAGCGATGGTGGAAAACTTTCCTTTGTGATTGTTCATTAATCTTGCGAGGTTATCCTTACTCCAATTCCATGCCGGTTTTCAATAAACAACAACAAGACTTGCCCCAATCGGTAGGCCATTAACAATTTTAAAAGAAACCTACAATGGAACAATTTAATCAACAGCATCCGGGCGGGCAGCAGGCCTTCCCTCAGACAAACCAACAAGAGAAACAACTGATAGCCATCCTTGGCGTACAGGGATTGTCTTACCAGAACTATTCTGTGCTAGAACTCAAAATCGTTCTGCAGATTATCAAGCATGCCCAGAAAGCCATCTTGGGCTATGTTATCCCTTATCAGGTAACTTCACAGACTTTTAATGGCTTCACCGCAGAACAGAGAACTGCAGACCACACCGATGTCATCATGAAACTGTCGGAGTTTCCTTATGGTGCTCATCATTATCCGCAATTGCGCGATGCCATCAAGCGTATAGAATCCCAGCCCATCCTGCTGCCGTTTAAGCTGGAAAAACAGACATTATACCGGAAATTTGCATGCCTGTTTAAGAGTGAGATATACCAAGACCGGCACAAGAACTGGATGGTAAAATTCCGCTTCGACAACAACGTGATACGGTTTTTCTACAGTTTCGACAAGGGAGTCAGCCGTATCGACCTCAATGCCATCAACCAATGCCGCAGCGCATCGAGCATCAAGTTATATATCATCATGAATTGCTGGGGTGCAAAGGGATTCACCATCTGCAAAACGGCGCATATCCAGCAACTGATGCATGGCAGGGAAGATTACTACAAGACCTGGTCGGCACTGGACAACAAATGTCTGACATTTGCCTGCAAAGACCTCAAGCGCCTTTACCAGAACCACATCATCGACCAGTATCTTACCTATAAGCCTTTCTTTCTGGAAGAGGGTGAAAAAGTGAAGCATCACCTGCCCGAGCACATCACCTTTACCCTGCACGACCGTCGCACTTCTGGCGAAACTGCGGAGGGTGCAGAAGTGAGCAGCGAACTGAGAGGACAGCGGAGCAAACTGAAACTCCGGCTGCAATGCAATTATGATGTGAGCGAGAAGAAGGCTGACCAGCTGAGCAGCTATCTCAGGTTAGATATGATTGGCGACCTGGAGGACTTCTTCCTGCGAAAGGATTATTACATAGCCAACTGCAGGCGTTCGAACAAGAAGATGAACATGGGTGGCTATATGACCACAGCGATGATAGGTTTCTTTAAGGATCATGGTGTAGAAGGATTGTAAAAAATATAAAGCTTATGAATTATCCCCAACGTATGTACAGCAAGACCGAGCTGGGTCTGCTCAACTTTCCCGACACAACCGACGGGGCGACAGCGCGCCGTCATATCATGGGATGGATTAAGCGTTGTGAGCCCCTCTGGAACGAGCTGCAACGTTTAGGCTACCAGGAGCATAGCCAGTATTTCCCTCCCCGCCAGGTATCCACCATCTTCGAATACCTGGGCGAGCCGGGGGCATAAAGAAAAAAAGGGTGTGTCATAAGTCCTTATGACACACCCTCTCTGCCCTTTACCTTTGCTTTACCCTTCGGCCAGCGATTTTCAATTCCCTTCGGCCGGTGACCGTTGGTTCAGGGCGTATTGGGTAATTTCAACCGTACAGGTCGATATTTTTTCGCTATTCCGAAACACAACGAACAGACATCGCTATAGAACGGCTATTTGTATTCTTCTGTGCTCTACGTATCGTGAGCTTATATGGCTTTCCTGCTTCAAACGTTTTTTTCTGTATTTCATTAGAAATTTCGTCAGAACCAACAATCTTATCACCATGAAAATCAAACATCTGGAATCCCGTAATATTACCCGGCAAGATAAATACGGTAAGAGAGGTACCAGAATCATCTCTTAGCAGGTCGTTATATCCAAAGACAGCATCAGAAGGCGTTTTATCATCATTATTAAATTCCCATTTAGGGATTCCATCTGTATCTGTTCCAGTGAAACGACCAGCTGTGTAAGCCGAGAACATAACTGTTCCGATATCCCCCCAAGACTTGTCAAAAAAAATATTCACCTTAGCCAAGGCATGCTTCATCGTGATCTCTACGTTTTTCTTACGATCATCCGATGCACAATTATTATTGTTAGATATGCCCCACAACAGATCTTGTTTCATAGAATTGACCGTCTGCTCATAAATCATCATACGATGATCTGCGTCATTGTGAATAGAGTTCTGTGGATAACTGGCATAAAATTCTAGCTTTCCCTCTTTAGGCCAGAAACGCTTGGGTGAATAATTCCAGCTCGTACCATCATAGGTTACTATCTGACCTCTATTCGACCCATCTTCACGATACATAAACTTCTGAACCACATTTGAAGGAGATGTATGAAAACCGAAAATCTGAATCTCGTCATCTTTGACAAATTGCGTTTTACCATCATCCGAGCGAGTATTGGGAATTTCCTTCCAATCTGATTGCACAGAAAACTCAATAGGCTGACCAGATACAGGAATAGCATCCTCCACTTGATTGGTACAGGCTGCACCCATCAAGACAAAGAAAATCATCCATAACTTACTATAAATATTCCGCTTCATATTCCAGATTATCCTTATTAAATCGTTATTTCATCTTTCACCTCATCCCCAATCCAATTCCCGACAGTAGCCTTTACGTCGAATTTGACAGGATCAAGTGAAAGTATCAAATGAAAGACATACGCTTTTCCTCCTTTAAAATACGGATCACTATCTCCTGGAAGAACATCTAGCAGATTTTTCGTTACCGTCACATCTTCCTTAAATTTTCCCTGCTCTACCGTATAAGTTATCTTTAGATTAAAGAAATCGGGCTTCTTCTGAGGGATTATAAAGATATAAGAATCGTCATGATTTGTTACTTTATCATGTTCATGGTCTAACTGAGGAGGTGCACTTAACTTATATATGGGACCTTTTTTTTGTTGTTCTTCTAGTGTGTCATCTCTGCCTTCTACTTTGCCATCTGGTGTCCAAGTATAAAACCATCTAGTACCATTATCGTAGGGGCACCAACCTCCCGTTTTAAGATTCAGATTGCCCTGCATACGAAAGATGCCTGAAGTTTCTTTGTCGCCATATAGTTTTACCTCTTTAACTCTTATAACTGCACCATTTTCCTCTAATTTCTGATTGGCTGTGATTTCAAAGCTCAAACGAGCCAAAGCATGTTTGAAAGTAAACTTAACAGGGTTGTCAGCCTTTGTCTTACCCTCGGCTTTAGCATACACCAAATCTACAGGAGACATATTAGCAGGAAAAACTATTTCGAAATTCTCCATTTTTGGTTGGTCACTATAAGGCGCAAAGGCATAGAAATCCACAGATCCTTCACTTGGCCAAAATCGGGTATTTGTATATTCCCAATGATTTTGATCTTTATTCCAGGTTACGTGTTCAGTATCCAGCAGAGATAAGATTTTCCCATTATAGTTGTATCTTGCAAAAACACCAAATCCAGAGTTAAAAAGCGTGTCTTGGAGAAAAGTAATATTGGTTACACTAGAACGGGTTGAAGCATTCCGACCTACATAAGCATCAAAGTTGATTTCAGAAGCTGAAGAAGATGAAGTTTCTTCCACAGCTTCGCCGGCACAGCCAGATAATACCAGCTGTGCTATCAAAACATAAAAGGCTAAACGAAGAAACTTCATCTTATGATAATTTAAATTCATTATTTTTATCTGATACGATTACTCCCAAGAATCGATATTGATATCGGTGTTCGGATTAGTCCCATCTGTTGTCCAATCTGTAACATCAGCATCGAATTCGATTGGAAGACCAATGGTCAAGTTAAGCATATATGCCTTACCCTGCATTAAATCTATTGGAAGTTTCTTATAAACCTTATTTGTTATTGTTGTATGTGTACTAGTATAGGTTACATCGTACTCTACGATAACATAAAGTTTATCAGCATTTTCTGTTGTTAAAGAGAAATCCTGTGGAATTACAAACAAATAATCTTTATCAGAATAATCTTCATTTGCTGAATTAGTAGGATGTTTTGAATCTGAACTCTCTACAATATAAGATCCTTCGAACCATGTAAAATTTTGCTTATTATCAGCAGAAGTTGCTGCAGTCCAAAGACCTGTTTCAGTATTTGTCTTAGACAAATTTTCTTTAGTACCTGTCTTAGACAAATCTATGGTACCCTTTGTATAGAAAGCCTTCGTTGTTTCATCAGGAGATCCTGCCAATGTTATCTTTTTCAATGTAAAAGTTGCATTATCAGAAGAATAATTTCCAGATAACTTTACAGTATAACCAAGTCTAGACAAAGCATGCTTAAATAGAAATTTCACTTTCTCTTTTGTTGTACCTTCGAAACTTTCTGTTATCTTACCCGTAGCATTAGCCCACAACAAATCTATCTGGTCAGCAGCCTTTTTTGCTACAGTAAAATCAAAAGCAGTTGTATTTGCGTTTAAATTCTGACCTTCTTTATGAGGAGCATACGCCAAGAAATCAATTTTACCTTGTGTTGGCCAATACTTAAGAGGAGTATATGTCCACTTTGATGCTGTTGTAGAATAAGTTACCTTCTGATTGACGAAGAAATCAGAAGTCTGACCAGCACCAGCATCATACTTACCAAACACACCAAAACCTTTATTCTTAAGCGTCTCCTTCGTCTCCACGCTACCACGTGAACCATTTACAGCAACTGCACTTCTTCCCAAATAGCCATCAAAGCTGATAGCCTCATTCTTAGAAGAATTGTCTGAAAGACTATTCAAGTCATCGCTTGAACAACTTACCAATGTCAACGCTGCCATTGCAGCAATACCCATAAAAAATTTCTTATCCATATCTGTTTTAATTTTGAAATTATACTAATCTATTATTACTCTTTTACTATTTTTATCTGATTCTTATCACTTTTACTACAGTTCTATATCAATATCCTCAGGTTTACCCCAATCCTTGATCGTGACGTCAAAACCGCCAGAACTTCCTTCCGAAGGCTTCACATCAGGTAAAGGTTCCGGCAACTCAACATCAACATGGAGAGAAGAAAAATAACCTAACTCCGATGAATTTTCATCTTCCTTAAACTTATCTCCTACCGCAAACTGATAATCTACCTGCTTCTTTTTGTCTATCAACAAAGCTGAAAAAGACAGCTTATTGTTTTCTGCATCAAGATGGGCAGTTTCTGGTAGGCCAAAACATTTAAACGATGTCGTCAACGTTCCTAGTGTCGCGTCATTCTTATCTATCGTTTTCGTCCAGGACTCCAGAAGATAAGTCACCTTACTACTCTGAAGCGGCTTCCCCTGTCCCAGCAGAAATCCATCTGAAATACCAGTTAAGGATCCTCTCGCAGAATACAGGTTTCCTATACCTGGAACTTTCACGTTGACCTGGATATGTGAAAGCACATTCCTTGGCGTTAAAGTAGCCTCAGAATAGTCTCCAGAAACATCGAATTCATCGAGTTTATCAGAGGCAAGCCACTCGGGCTCAACCCCTATCAATTCATTATCTCCACGCGAGTACCAGCGCGATGTTGTATGCAGTACCACAGCCCGCGCCGTCTCGTAAGAGTCCATTCCTAGAAAGTCGAGTGTACCAAACTCGGTCGTACTCTGGTTGAATACCAATACATGATATTTGCCAGGTTCTAAGGAAAAGTCGGCATGGGTTATGTCATTAGTCAAGGCAATATGCGGAGCACCACCTGACCAGGGAAACACCATGACCGTCATACCTGTAGGCACCTCTTTATCAAACAAACGCCAATCTACATTAATCCGCACCAATCTACGGCCATCCTTTGGCGGACAACTGGAATAGTCATCATAAATGCAAGAAGTAAGCGAAATGATAAGGAGCCAACAGTACAAGAATAGTTCTATACATCTTTTACATCTTTTCATGAACGCTTCATATTTTATAAATCTTCTTTTCTAGTTATTATATTCATTTCAAAATTCCTGGTGCAAAAGTACAATATAAAATTGAATTAGGTCTTAAGCAATATTTAATAAAAGTTAAATGATGCATAAGATAACATTTTTGTTACATCACAAAAAAAATGCCAGTAGCCACCTCTTTAGCAAACAATTAAAAACCTCCAATCGAACCAATCGATTGGAGGTTTCATTTCTATCATTTACAGCAACCAGGCAGTAAAAACACTACCGGCTGCAACTATTCATACATTATCTGCTCAGCCAAGCCTCCGGATTGAGTTTGGCAGTCTCCTTGCGAAGCTGGAACTGGAGGATGTTATCAGAGCCAACACTACCCAAAGCCTGACGGGTACTTACCTTCTGACCTTTATGAACGCTGACCGATTTCAGATTACAGTAAACAGAGATGTAGGCACCATGACGGACCAGCACGTTCCACATGCCACCATAACCGAAGACGGCACTCACCTCACCATCGTAGATGCTGCGAGCCACACAACCCGGCTTGCCCTGGATATTGATACCCTTATTGTCGAGCGTTACACCCTTCAAACCTTCTACATGATACTGACCGAAATGACTCACCACACGGTAACTGCCGCTGATAGGCATCGGCAATCGGCCACGGTTAGCCTCGAATCCACCGCTCAGCATTCGGTCTACCGAACTCAAGGTAGAAGCCTCCTGTGCCTCCTTCCTGGCAGCGGCAATCTCACGGGTACTGCGTTCCGCATCCATCTTCGCCTTTAACTCGGCAGCCTGTCTTTCAGCCTCCGCCTTTCTTGCAGCCTGTTCGGCAGCAGCCTCACGGGCAGCCTGTTCTGCGGCGGCACGCTTGGCAGCCTCGGCAGCAGCACGCGCCCTAGCCTGCGCTTTTGCCTTCGCCTTAGCCTCAGCCTGGGCAGCAGCCTCCTCCTGAGCCTTTCTTGCAGCCTCGGCAGCCAGTCTTGCTTCTTCGGCAGCCTTTCTGCGGGCAGCTTCGGCAGCAGCCTCACGCGCCTTGGCTTCGGCTATACGACGGGCATTCTCCCTGGCAGCAGCCTCGGCAGCAGCTTTCTTGCGAGCCAGTTCCTCGGCACGCTTCTTGGCGGCAGCAGCGGCAGCAGCCTTTCGCTTAGCCTCGGCAGCAGCACGGGCTCTCGCCTTGGCAACTTCCCGAGCAATCAGACGGTCAATCTGTGCATTGATTGCCGCATCTTTCTGACGCTGGTCGGCAATCACAGCCTGAATGGTCTTCTGCTGTTTCTGCAGTCCCTGCACCATTTCCTGCTGCTGGGTCTGCTTACCTTCCAATGCCGTCTTCTCCTGCTTACCCTTATATAATAAGGTGTTCTTATGTCCCTTTACATGCTGCAACTGCTGGTGCTTCTCGTTCACCTGCTTCTGCTTAGCCTTTACAGCCTCGCCCTGCACCTTCTGATAGGAAGAATACTGGCGGATGAAGGAAAGGCGGCGATACATCTGTGTCAGATTCTTGGCACTGAAGATGAACATCAGCTTGTCCTGAACCGTATGATGACGGCTCATATAGCGCATGGAACGGATATACTTGTTCTTACGGTCCTGCAACTGTTGCTGAAGCGTTTTCAACTGTGCCTGCAGAATGCCGATATTGCCGTCAATATGATGGATATCCTTCTGGATACCGTCAATCTTCTTCTGACGCTGGTCTATTTCTCCGTTCAGCGCCATCAGGTCTTCAAGACGTTTCTTCACATCCGCCTTATTTCTCTGCAAAGCCTGCTCCTGTTCTCTGATCTTCTTCCGGATAGAAGCGCGTTGTCCCTGCAAACCTCGGATAGAGGCATTACTATAGGTTGACGCAGCTGATTTGGATGTTTTTCTGGACACATGCCTTCTGCTGTTCTTCTTTCTGGCAGGAGTAGCAGCCTTCTTTTTCGCAGTTACGACAGTCTTCCTCACCGGCTTCTTCTGGGCAGTATGGTTCTGCGCAAAAGGTGCGAGCGAGAAGGTGATTGCCATGATGAATAATAAGATTCGCTTCATTTCTTATATTAAAAACCCATGTTCTATAATTTCAAACTCTTGATGAGTATTTACATACTCAATATCTTGCTGAGCACATCAGTTGGAGAAATCTGCTTGTATTTGCCCGAAATCTCGGTCTGAGTGCTCCATTTGCTGTCGGTCTTCACCTGATTCAATTCCAGATTGATCTTAGCCTCCTGCTTTTTCCTGGTAGCAGTAGTGGTCATCGACAGATTCAGGGAGGCAGGGAACATCTTGACGCCTACACTCTTGAAGTTGCCGTAGTCGACGTGGAGATTAGAGGTGCCGTTCTGCGTACTCTTATAGACAACATCTGCTGCTGTGATACGGCCGGTAGTGCGGTTGGCTGTCCAGGCATAGGTCATATTGCCGTTCCTGAAACTAACCGGCACAGCATCTCCTGCCACATCCAGTCTGGCATCAAACTTCTTCAGGTCTGATTCCTTCACGGTCCTTTCGCCCGGCAGGAGCAGCTGGTTCCAGAAGAGAGCCTGCAGAGAATAGAAGGAGATGCCCTGCTTCTTGAGGAAGTCTACCTGGGTATAATCTGCCTTGATATATTCCTTGTGCAGACGGTCGATGATAAGTACATGGTCGGGAGTAAACTCCAGACGGCCCACCTCTGTACCTAAGATAGGAATAAAGAGCTGGATGCGGATGATTTCATCCTTACGCATGCTCAGTTTGCCCGGCACGGTAATATCCTTATCACCAGCCTGGAGAGTAAACGACATGTTGCCTACAATATTCTTGGTATACACCTGATTGTCTGAAACCTTCTGTACGAAAGCCAACTTCTTGAGCGTCTCACTCTGACGAGAGTCTGAACCCTTGGTGGCATTCTCTTTCTGATGACTGGCTGATGTGGAGCCAGAGCCCTGTACATTCTTGCTGGTTCCGCAAGAACCGAGGAGCAGGATGCTGCAGGCTGCGGCAAGCAGCATCATCTTATTCTTCTTCATTATATATTTCATCTTTCCTGATTTTTCTACTTTCCGTTTATTTCTTCTTACCTTTTCTAACTGACTTTTTCGTAGCGGCAGGTTTCTGCTTTGGCGCATTACGCTTCTTCAGTTCTTCTTCGGTAATATATTGTCTGTTCTTAATCTTCCATGCCAACACCTCAGTCTGGTTCTCGCCGGTATAGGCTTTCTTCCAGAAATCTACGGATTCATCGGCCATACCATTCATATAATAGATATCGCCGGCATGTTCCAGAACCGTACTGTTATCTGCGGTGGAATCGCGGTTTTTGAGTGCCTGATCTATATAGGTCTTGGCATCAGCATAGCGTTCTTCCATAAAGAGAATCCAAGCATAGGTATCCAGATAAGTACCGTTGTTCGGCTCTGCCTTGATGGTCTTGTAGCTCATCGACTCAGCCTTATGCAGGTCAACGCCCTTCTCGCTCAGATAGTAGGCATAGTTGTTCAGCGCCATCACGTTATCATCTTTCCATTGCAGGCAGGAGTCGTAAGCCGCAAAGGCTTCCTGCTCTTCACCTTTCTTATGAAGGATATCGCCGGTTACGGCATAGAGGTCAGAAACCAGGTCGGCCGGCGACTGTGCATTCACCTGCGCCAATCCGAGACGGAACTCACGGAGCGCCTCGTCTTCCTTATCTTTCTGATAATACGCCATTCCACCGAAGTAATAGAACACCATTTCTTCGGGATTATACTCCTGAGCCGCCTTACATTGCTGGGAAACCAGGTCATATTTCTTCTCGTTCCAGAGCATCTGTACGAGTTGCATTCTGGCATTCACGTTATCCGGAGCTATGGTAAGCACCTTTTCGAAGGCACGGCAAACAGAGTCGGCAGGCATCTTCTTCAAACTCATATAAGCAGCTTTCATCTCTGCCACATCGGCTGACGGATGAGCCACGTTGAGCGCCTTGTCAAACAGCGCAATCACCTTGGTAGAATCGCCACCTTCGCTCTCGTTCTTCTGAATGAAAGAGCGGTACATCATCACCTTGGTCTCCAGATCCGATTTCGGACTCATCAATATCTTATCGAGCATCTGCTCGGCAAGCTGCTCCTGATGGGTGGCATTATAATAGTCGTAAAGCGACATCTGGGCATAGGAATTGTCAGGCTCTTCCTTCAGCACATCGGTAAAGCACTTGTAAGCTTCCTTCTGGCGGTCGTGCTGTACGAGCCAGTTGCCCAGCATTGTCTTGTACTGCATATCCAGCGGATGCTGGTCTACCAGCGACTTCAGTTCCTGATAGGCAGCCTTCTTGTCGTTCATCAGTTCATAAACTCTCATTTTAGAGAGGGTGAACTGTTCGCTTTCACCTTCTTCCACCTCAAGACGCGAAATGGTTTTGAGTACTGATTTATAATCCTTATTCTGGGAATAAAGCTGAACCAGGATGCGGAGGGCATCGGTATTATCGTGGTTTTTGGCATACAGATCCTCATAGGCATTGATGGCAAGATCGTATTTCTGGCTACCTATATAATATCTGCCCAACTGCTCTGCATAGGTCTGGTTTTCCGGATTCAGTTCTATTGCCTTCTGCATATAGGCAAGTGCCAGGGAATCCTGCTTGAGCTGAGAATAGAAAAGCGACTCATAGAAATAGGTTTCAGCCGCCTTCGGGTCAATCTTCCGGGCATGCTCAAAGAGGTCGAAAGCTGCCGAATAATTGCCGGCAGCCTGCTGGCGCGCTCCCTCTAGGAAGAAATAGTTGTAGCGCTGGCGGTCGTTCGGAGAGAGATGATCCTCCTGAACCGCCGGCTTCTGAACCGGCTGCACCTTCTTCTTACGGGCAAGCGACGGCATGGCTACCGAACCCAGCAAGACCAGCCCCATTGCCCAACTGATATTTCTAAGATTCATCTTCACGATTCTAATCCTTTCTATTCTATCTTTAATAATCTGTTATTTTACACCCGTATGACCGTATCCGCCGGCTCCACGTTCGGTTTCATCGAGCTCATTAACCTCGATGAAATCGCATTGTTCGTGCTTGGCCAGCACCATCTGGGCTATACGTTCGCCATCGTTGATAACGAAATCCTCTGTAGAGAAATTGATGAGCAGAACCATGATTTCACCGCGATAATCGGCATCGATGGTTCCCGGCGTATTCAGTACAGTAATGCCATGCTTCAAAGCCAGACCGCTGCGAGGACGGATCTGCGCTTCATAACCTGCAGGCAAAGCCATATAAAGACCGGTTGGCACCAGTCGCCGCTCCATAGGATGAAGCACGATTGTCTCATCGATGTTTGCACGCAAATCCATGCCGGCACTCTGAGGTGTGGCAAACGCAGGTAGAGGCTGATGCCCCTTGTTGATAATCTGTACTTTTATCATGACTTTTTCTTTTTTATCTGTGTCTGAGTTTAATAATCTGCAAAAATAAGCAATTTTGATGGAATAAATGAATTTTTGAGGATAAAAACATGTAATTTATCATATTTTATTTTGATTTGTGCTTACTTTAGTGTATTTTTGCGCTACAGAATCAAGTAATACAATAATATGGAATGGAAACAACTGATATCCAACAAGCGTTTCGGACAGGAGCATAAGCATGCCGAGCGCCATGATGATCGCTCTGAATTCAAGCGCGATTACGACCGTCTTATCTTTTCATCGGCATTCCGCCGCCTGCAGAACAAGACGCAGGTTTTCCCTTTGCCGGGCAGCATCTTCGTTCACAACCGCCTCACCCACAGTCTGGAGGTGGCGAGTGTGGGCATGTCGATAGGTAACGACATTTCCCGACGTGTCATCCAGAAGCGGCCTGAACTGAAGGATACGCTCGTTGAGGAGATAGGTACCATAGTAAGTGCAGCCTGTCTGGCACATGATTTGGGCAATCCGCCTTTCGGTCATTCCGGCGAGAAAGCCATCCAGACTTTCTTCTCTGAAGGACCGGGTCAGAAGATAAAATCAATGGTTTCATCGGAGTTTTGGGATGATATTACGCATTTCGAAGGCAACGCAAATGCCTTCAGAATCCTGACCCACCGGTTCAAGGGGCGCCGTCAGGGAGGCTTCGTGATGACCTATTCCATGCTTGCTTCCATCGTAAAATACCCGTTTGCAAGCAGTCTTGCCGGCAACCACGGCAAATTCGGTTTCTTTGCTTCCGAAGCGGAGTCTTACAGGAAAATTGCCGATGAATTGGGCATTTTTTGCAAATCTGCACCGGGTGAGCCTCTCAAATATGCCCGCCATCCACTTGTATATATGGTAGAAGCTGCCGACGATATCTGCTACGAAATCATGGACATTGAAGACTCCCATAAGCTCAAGATTCTTTCCTTTGCCGAGACCGAGCACTTACTGCTGAGTTTCTTCGATGGGGATATCCAGCAGAAGATACGCCAGCGCATCATCGACGAAGAAATGACTGACGAAAACGAGAAAGTGGTTTACATGAGAGCCAGCGTCATCGGAAAGTTGGAGAACGAATGTGTGGCAGCCTTCCTGGCGCACGAGGAGGAAATCCTTGCCGGAACTTTCGAGGGCAGTCTCATCGACCATATTTCCGAGCGCCAGAAAAAGGCATACAAGGAATGTGAGAAGATCTCCTACTCTAAGATTTACCAAAGCAAGCCGGTGCTCGACATAGAACTGTCGGGTTATAAAATCATGGCAACTCTGATGGAGGTTTTCATAGAGGCAGCCGTAAACCCATCGCGTTTCTACTCCAAGCAGCTCTTGCGCCGGGTAAGCAGCCAGTATGATATAGAGAACGAGAATCTGGAGGAGCGCATCATGGCGGTAATTGATTATATCAGCGGCATGACCGACATCTATGCGCTCGACATCTATCAGAAAATCAACGGAATCAGTCTGCCTATTGTATAAGGGAAAATGTAAGGGATAAAACAGATCTTAAACTAAAAAATAACACGGACAATTTGAATTTGTCCGTGTTATTTTTTCTTCTTATTTTAAAAACACCCCGTATAACGGCATGTTGGTGATATTAGCCTGCTGACGATAAGGCAACATAGAATAACGGATGGCTGAAATATCCGGATGCTCCATCAGATAATGATGAAGGGAGGTTGCCTTGACGCTTGTACCCCCTTTTACCTCAATAGGCAATAAGACACCATCACGCTGAATCAGAAAATCCATTTCCATACGAGAAGTATCGGAACTGTAATAATAGATATGCTGCAATCCGGATGCAAGCAACTGCTGCAACACATACTGTTCCGTAAAAGCTCCTTTATATTCAGTAAATACCGCATCACCCAAAAGAACCTCCTTGGCAGGCGTATCAGCCATCGCGCCCATCAAACCGCAATCGCATAAATAGAGCTTAAACGCTGATAAATCTTCATAAAACTTCAGAGGCAACTCCGGCTTCGATACCTTTGTTATCTTATACACCAGTCCAGCATCCACCAGCCACTGGATGGCAAGTTCAAATTCCTTGGCCCTACCGCCCTTCTTCAATACACCATAGACAAACTTTTTGTTCTCCTTCGACAACTGCCCCAGAATGGATTGCCAAACCATATCAATTCGGGGCACTTCCTGTGATGGAGCATGCTTGGAGAAATCACTGGCATAGTTGGAAAGAATCTCGTTCTGCAGGCTGCGCACCTGATTGAGCAACTTATTTTCAGCAAAAGCCTTTACCACTTCGGGCATGCCACCTACATAATAATATTGTCGCAGCAAATCCTTCAGTTTTTCGTGAAAAGCATTCATCAGTTCATAATCATGGCTGTGCATCAGTTTCAGCAACTGCTCCTCGCCCATCGCCATGAGAAACTCCTCGAAATCCATCGGAAAGAGACGTAAGGTCTGCACCTTGCCTACAGGAAACGAGACTCCTGCATGCAAAGCGACTCCCAGCAGAGAACCAGCTACTACAATATGATATTCCGGGGCATCTTCACAGAAATATTTCAAAGCCTCTAAAGCCTGCGGGAATGCCTGCACTTCATCCAGAAAAATAAGAGTTTTGCCTGGAATAATATCTACCCCAGTCAAAGCACTTAAACCCTGAATGATTCTGGCAACGTCAAAATCGCCCGAATAGATAGCTTGCAGGTTTACATTCCTATCGCAACTTACGTAAGCCAGACTATCAAATTCCTGCCTACCGAATTCCTTAAGGACATAAGTCTTTCCACATTGTCGTACACCATTAAGAATCAATGGCTTGTGGTGTTCCTGACTCTTCCATTCCAGAAGCTGTTCATATACCTTTCTCTTCATATCTTTACACTTTTAGACACATAAAAATGCCAGAACGATACACTTTTCGACACATGAAACCATGCTATCATTACACTTTCTGACACATAAAACCTGCGCAAAGATACACTTTTCGACACATAAAACCAAAATTCCGCTGCCTTTTCCGAGATTCATTAAGACTATTTAACCCAAGTTGTTTTGCCCCATACGCCCTGGGCTAGGAGCTTCTGCCCTTTCAGGGCGTGTGGGGACATGATGGTGTTCTGATGCCTGGGGCGTGTGAAGCTTACATGCGAAACTTGAATTAAATACCTTTTTCCTTATAAATCAAATTATTGGCTCCGCTCGTAATCTTCAGAGCCTCAGGATGTTCCTTAATAAAACTGTTGATGTGGCGAACTCGCTTCTCTTCGAGAATCTCATCGATGGCGATGAGGATACCGGTCTCCTCCACATCACCAAAACCATAGTTGATGGCGGTACCGAAAAGCTTCATCGTAGGACTCAGACTCATGTAGGCATTAACAAGAGGAGGAATATTATAACCCAACTTGCGAACTTCACGGTTCAGGATACGATAGTCTGCCTTGAAGTCATCTTCTGTAAAGATGGCAGCCAAATCACTCTCTGGAGTATCCAATTTCAGCGGTTTCATCGGGAGTACGAGGTTCTCCTTGTCATCGAAATGCTTCTTGAGGAAATAGAGAATCATGTCGCGGCCACGACGGATGTAAGACGGATACATCGTCATCTTGCCGAAGAAATATTTTACTTCCGGATAGAGAACCGTCAAAGCGCCCAAACCATCCCAGAGATTGTCGAGAGCAAAGATGCTCTTGGTGTTGGTACGCACATTCTGATATTCGAGCGAAACGAAGGAACGACCCAACTCTACGGTATAAGGCATATACTCCTTGAGGAACTTGTCGGAGAAATGGAACATGTGGCTGGTTGCCAGCTTAGGCTGTCCCTTCTCATCAAGCTGCCAGTCCCTACCCAGGAGATAACGGTAACCGCCGATAATCTCATCGGCTTCAGGATTCCAGACTATCAGCTGCTTGTAACAGTTGTCACCAAAGTCGAACTCATCAAGATCCATAGATTTGCCCGTTCCGCCTCCCGCTTCGCGGAAAGCGATTTCACGAAGTCGACCAATCTCTTTCAGCACATTAGGCGAATCATTTGCCGTAACGATGTAAATCTCGTTATGGCTCTTATTGGTCATTCTCAGTTGCTTGTCGGGTGTAAGCTCGCTCTTCAGGAGCTCACGGTCAATCGGTTGGATGATTTCTTCTTCCATATTACTCTTCTTCTATGCTATGATTCTACGATTTCGTTAATATAAAACAATGTTCCCGGGTTTTGCAAACCATTAAAGTTCATAAACCCTGTCTTCAACATACTGCGCCCACTCGGTAGCCGACTTGCTCTTATCAAAAGTCTGCCAAGGAATCGGTTTGCCGATGGAGATGCGGAAATGCTTGCCCACATTCCTGTACATCTCGTCAACCAGGAACAGCATGGCGAGATTAAACGGCAGATACTTGTCGCTAAATCGGGCGATGCGGTAGAAACGTTCAGAGTTGCGCCCTCCGAAATGGATAGGCACCACATCGCGCTGATATTCTATACTCTTAGAGATAAACGTCTTCTTCCAAGGCAGGTCGTGGATGGTTCCATCCTTGCGCTTGCGGCTGTTCAAGCCTGCCGGAAACATCAGCATGTGGTTGTCACTCTTGAAGCCCGCCTCCACCATCCGTGGGAAATCGCGACTCTGGCGCCCCGTCTTGTTGATGCCGATACTTACAGGTTTCAAACCCGGCAAGTTGAGCAGAAGATCATTCACCAGATAGCGGAACTTGCCATCATAGTGCTTGCCGATGATGGAACCGAGACATACACCGTCCTGTCCGCCCAGAGGATGATTGGAAACAAAGGTATAGAGTTTGCCGTCGTTCTTGTCAGGCAGGTTTTCCAAGCCTACGATTTCAACATCCATCTTCAGATAGCGCACACATTCGGTGAGCCATTCAGTACCTGAAAGGCCACGGCTCTCCCACAAGAACCTGTTCACCTCGTCCTCGTGAATAATCTTCTTGAGCCAGGAAACCAGGAAGCGCGGTACGAATTTCACCTTGCTTCCCATCTTGCTCTTAAGAATCTTATCTATGTCTATCGTTTTCTCTATTGATTCACTCATGTTTGCTAAAACTTATATAAGTTAGTGCAAAAGTAACTCAACTTTTTCAAATACGTGCCATTTTTTCCAAAAAAATAGCAAAAAAGCGAAAATTTATTAGTTTTTTTAAACTATCACGACAAATCGAGCCCATTTTGCACGTATTTTTGCAAAAACATCACACTTGATGAGACCAAAAAGGCGATGCCCGAAACTGGAAGGTGAAGTTGACCAAAAACAACTTTTTCATTAAGTTTTATAAATTTTGTGGGAAAATGTAAGGCTATATGGAGATTTTTATGTACCTTTGAACCCAAATTTATACATTAATAAGTACGCACGCAATATTATAACGCGATAAGACAGCAAAAAGATATATGATAAAGACAGCAGAAACATATCACGTACCGGTGCTCCTCAAGGAGAGCGTTGACGGGTTGAACATACAGCCAGGAGGCATCTATGTAGACGTAACCTTCGGTGGTGGCGGACATTCCAGAGAGATTCTGTCGCGCCTGACTGAGGGAGCGCACCTGTACAGTTTCGACCAGGATGCCGATGCAGAGCGCAACGTGGTGGCAAACGAGAACTTCACCTTCGTATGCTCCAACTTCAGATTCCTGAAAAACTGGATGCGCTACTACGGGGTAGACGGACTCGACGGACTGTTAGCCGACCTGGGCGTATCGAGCCACCACTTCGATGACGAGACCCGCGGTTTCTCCTTCCGTTTCGACTCCCCACTCGACATGCGCATGAACAAGCGTGCAGGCAAGACTGCTGCCGACATCGTAAACGAATATGACGAAGGTGCCCTTGCCGACATCTTCTACCTATACGGTGAGCTGAAGAACTCGCGCCGCATCGCCTCGGCACTCGTCAAGGCAAGAACCGAGAAGCCCATCCTTACCACCAAAGACTTCATGGCAGCCGTAGAGCCCCTCTTCAAGCGGGAACGCGAGAAGAAAGACATGGCAAAACTCTTCCAGGCGCTGCGCATAGAAGTGAACCACGAGATGGACGCCCTGAAAGAGATGCTCCGCTCAGCCACGGAACTTCTGAAACCGGGAGGCCGACTCAGCGTCATCACCTATCACTCGCTGGAAGACAGAATCGTAAAGAACATGATGAAAGCGGGCAATGCAGAAGGCAAGATAGAGCAGGACTTCTTCGGAAGAATAGAAACCCCTTTCAAACTCGTGAACAACAAGGTAATCGTTCCCGATGCCGACGAGCAGGAAAGGAACCCTAGGAGCAGAAGCGCCAAACTAAGAATAGCAGAAAAGAAATGATAAACGATAAAGACATAAACATCAGTGAGAAGCCTATAGCCGAAGAAAAGGCACAGGCATCACAGGAACCGCCGAAGCAGGAAACTCCGCAGCAGGAGCCACAGCAGCAAGAGGCTCCACAGGCTTCGCTCAAGGAAGTGATTGCCAAGCAAGCCATTGAGGAAGAGGCTTCAGAATCATCGAGCTTTACGCTGCGAAAGATTCTGGGTGGAGACATTCTTACCGCACAAATCATGCGCCGGCAGATATGGCTCGTTATCCTCATCGTGTTTTTTGTCATTATCTACATATCCAACCGATACAATATCCAGAACGATATCATCGAGTTGGACAAACTGCAGAAAGAACTGCAAGACACCAAATACAAAGCGCTGTCTACAAGCAGCCAGATAACAGAGAAGAGTCGTGAAAGTAATGTGCTCGACATGCTGAAGAACAACAAAGACAGCGTGCTGCACATCGCCACCCAACCTCCATACATCATAAACGTACCCGAAGAATGAGCAGCAAATTTGATCACAAGAAAGTAATGCCCCGCTACAGCGCCATCGCCATCATCATGACGATTTTCGCCATAGCCGTAGTGGGTAAAGCGCTCTACATCATGACCGCCAAGCATGATTACTGGATGAAGGTGGCAGAACGGCAGAAGAAGGATTCCGTGACCGTAAAGCCAAACCGAGGTAACATCTTGAGCTGCACAGGACAGCTGATGGCAAGTTCGCTGCCGGAGTTTAAGGTTTTCATGGACTTCAAGGCGCTGAAAGATGCAGAAAACGACTCGCTGTGGGATGCCAAGCAAGACTCCATCTATCTTTGCCTGCACCAGATATTCCCGAATCTGAGCGAGTCTGATTTCAAGAAGCACCTCACCGAAGGTCGCGCCAAGATGAGCCGCCACTGGCCGGTTTATCCGAAGCGTGTAGACTATAACACCTTCACCGAGATAAAGAACATCCCTGTATTCCGCCTGAAACCCTACCAGAGCGGTTTCCACTGGGAAGAATATAATGCCCGAACCAGAACTTACGGTTCGCTGGCAGGCCGTACCATCGGAGCCATGTATGGCGCCAAGGATACCGCCCGCTTCGGTCTGGAGCTGAGTTACGACTCCATCCTGCGAGGCACCAACGGTATCGTGCATCGCCGCAAGGTTCGCAACAAGTTCCTCGACATTACCGATACCCCTCCTATTGACGGAGCCGATATCGTGACCACCATCGATGTGAGCATACAAGACCTTGCCGAACGCTCACTCATCGACGAGCTGAAGGAAATCAACGCCAATGTGGGTGTAGCCATCGTGATGGATGTACCTACGGGCGACATCAAGGCCATCGTAAACATGGAGAAATGTTTCGACGGCGAATACAGAGAAATCCACAACCATGCCGTGAGCGACCTTCTGGAGCCAGGTTCGGTGTTCAAGCCAGCCTCTATCCTCGTAGCGCTAGACGACGGAGTGGTAGACACGACCTATCACGTAGAAACCGGTGGCGGTATATGGCCGATGTACGGCAGAGAAATGAAAGACCACAACTGGCGAAAAGGCGGATACGGAATGCTGACCCTCGCACAGACTCTGTGGTACAGTTCGAACATCGGTGTGAGCCGCATCATAGACGACCATTACCGCAACAACCCGGAGAAATTCGTAAAGGGTATCTACCGTACCGGTCTGCACGACGACCTGAAGATTCCACTGGCGGGAGCAACACCAGCCAGAATCCGCATGCCGCACAGAAACAAGAACGGACAATATGACAACTGGGCAAAGACCAGTTTGCCATGGATGAGTATCGGATATGAGACCCAGATACCGCCTATCTCTACCCTCACCTTCTACAACACCATCGCCAACAACGGCAAGATGATGCGACCAAGATTCGTGAGCAAGGTAATGAAGAACGGAGAAACCATCATGGAATTTCCTCCTGAAGTGATGCGCCAGCAGATAGCCAAGGAGAGGAGCATCAAGGAGCTGCAAACCATCCTGGAACAGGTGGTAAGCGTGGGACTGGGAAAGAAAGCCGGTTCGCCTAACTTCAAAGTGGCAGGAAAGACCGGTACAGCCCAGATTTCAAAAGGTGCCGGTGGATATAAGAGTGGCGGAACCAGCTATCTCATCAGTTTCGCAGGCTACTTCCCTGCCGATGCGCCACGCTACAGCTGTATCGTCTGCATACAGAAATCCGGTTTGCCTGCTTCGGGCGGTACGATGTGCGGTAAGGTCTTCCATCAGATTTCAGAAGGCATCATGGCGCAGAGTCTGAAAGTTGACGTAAAGGACGCCCGCGACTCAGCATCCGTCTTCGTTCCTGACGTAAAGGCAGGCAATATCCTTGCTGCCAACTATGTGCTCAGCCACCTCGGCATCAAGACCAATGCCAACTGGAGTGGCAGCTATGCCGACGGCAACCCTATCTGGGGCAAGGCAGAGCGCGTGGGTAACCACAGCATCAAGCTCATCAGGGAGAAGCAATACGGCAAGACGATCGTACCCGACATTACCGGAATGGGAGCCCGAGACGCTATCTACAATATGGAGAGCCGGGGCATCAAGACCCAGATTATAGGTAGAGGAAAGGTAGTAAAGCAGAGTCTGGTGCCGGGAACGGTCATCAAGAAAGGTGCCGTATGCAGCATTGTGCTCGAATAAAACTCAGAAACAGTTATCTGAAACCCTATATATAATAAGGTGCAGATAAAGAAATATATAGAATATAAAACAGAAACAGGATATGAAGTTACAAGAATTACTCAAAAACATCGAGCCGGTTCAGATAATCGGCGATGCTGATGTAGAGGTTACGGGAGTAAACATCGACTCTCGCAAGATTAAGGAAGGTCATCTCTTCGTTGCCATGAAGGGAACGCAGGTTGACGGTCACAAGTTTATTCCAAAGGCATTGGAACTGGGCGCAAAGTCGGTTTTGTGCGAAGACATGCCTGAAGAGAAAGTTGAGGGCGTAACTTACATTCAGGTCGCTTCGACCGAGGATGCTGTCGGCAAGGTAGCAACCCTCTTCTACGGCGACCCTTCAAGAAAGCTCAAACTGGTAGGCGTAACAGGTACCAATGGTAAGACCACCATTGCCACCTTATTATATAATATGTTCCGCAAGTTCGGCCATAAGTGTGGTTTGCTCTCTACCGTCTGCAACTACATTGAGGACGAGGCTATCCCTGCCGACCATACCACCCCAGACCCTATCGAACTGAACATGCTCCTGGGCAAGATGGTAGAGGCTGGCTGCGAGTATGCCTTCATGGAGTGCTCTTCTCACGCCATCGCACAGAAGCGTATCGGAGGCCTGCAGTTTGCCGGAGGCTTGTTCACCAACCTGACCCGCGACCACCTCGATTACCACAAGACATTCGAGAACTACCGTAACGCCAAGAAGGCTTTCTTCGACGGACTGCCTAAGACAGCCTTTGCCATTACCAATGCCGACGACAAGAACGGCATGATCATGGTACAGAACACCAAGGCTACCGTGAAAAACTACTCTACCCGCAGCATGGCAGACTTCAGAGCCAGGATTCTGGAGTGTCACTTCGGCGGCATGTATCTGGAGATTGACGGCAGAGAAGTGGGCGTACAGTTCATCGGTAAGTTCAACGTGAGCAACCTGCTCGCCGTATATGGTGCAGCCATTATGCTCGGCAAGAAGCCAGAGGATGTACTCGTAGTGATGAGTACCCTTCACAGCGTAAGCGGAAGACTGGAACCAATCCAGTCACCAGAAGGTTATACCGCCATTGTTGACTATGCCCATACACCAGATGCACTGGAGAACGTATTGAACGCCATCCACGAAGTGCTCGAAGGAAAGGGCGGAGAAGTCATCACCGTTTGCGGTGCCGGTGGCAACCGTGACAAGGGCAAGCGCCCATTGATGGCACAGGAGGCTGTAAAGCAGAGCGATAAGGTAATCATCACCAGCGACAACCCACGTTTCGAAGAGCCACAGGACATCATCAACGACATGCTTGCCGGACTCAATGCCCAGCAAATGAAGAAGGTAATCAGCATCGTAGACCGCAAGGAAGCCATCCGCACAGCCTGCATGCTGGCAAAGAAGGGCGACGTGATTCTCGTAGCCGGTAAGGGACACGAAGATTACCAGGAGATCAAGGGCGTAAAGCACCACTTTGACGATAAGGAGGTGATTCGCGAGATCTTCGGAATTTCACAGAAGTAAAAGCAATCAAGAAAAGAAAGAAAAATGTTATACTATCTCTTTAGATTTCTGGAGCAGTGGGGCATCTCAGGTTCTCACATGTGGGGCTACATCTCATTCCGTGCCCTGCTTGCGCTGATTTTATCATTGGTAATCTCTGCCTGGTTCGGCGAGAAATTCATCAAGTATCTCAAGAGCAAGCAAATTACAGAGACACAGCGCGATGCCAGCATCGACCCGTTTGGTATCAAGAAGATTGGCGTTCCTTCTATGGGTGGTGCCATCATCATCCTGGCTATCCTCGTACCGGTACTGTTACTCGGACGTTTGCGCAACATCTATCTGATTCTGATGATCATCACCACCGTATGGCTCGGCTTTCTCGGTGGAATGGACGACTTCATCAAGATATTCAAGCGCGACAAGGAGGGATTGAAGGGCAAATATAAGATTATAGGACAGATTGGCATCGGCCTGATCGTGGGACTGGTACTCTGGTCTTCACCTGATGTAAAGATGAACGAGAACCTCGCCATCGAGCAACAGGGACAGGAAACGGTGGTAAAGCATCGTACGGAAGCAAGAAAATCGCTGAAGACCACCATCCCATTCGTCAAGGGACACAACCTCGACTATTCCAGCATCACCAGTTTCTGCGGTAAGTACAAGGTAGCAGCAGGCTGGATTCTCTTCGTCATCATGACCATCTTCGTTGTAACAGCCGTATCAAACGGTGCCAACCTCAACGATGGTATGGACGGAATGTGTGCCGGAAACTCCGCCATCATAGGTGTGGCGCTAGGCATACTTGCATATGTGTCGTCGCACATCGAGTTTGCCGCCTACCTCAATATCATGTATATTCCTGGTTCTGAGGAACTGGTAGTATTCTTCTGTGCCTTCATTGGAGCCCTCATCGGTTTCCTCTGGTACAACGCCTACCCTGCCCAGGTATTCATGGGCGATACGGGGTCGCTGACCATCGGCGGTATCATCGCAGTAGGTGCCATCATCATCCACAAGGAGCTGATGCTGCCTATCCTCTGCGGTATTTTCTTCGTAGAAAGCCTCAGCGTGATGATGCAGGTTTACTATTACAAGATAGGAAAGCGGAGAGGTGTGAAGCAGCGTATCTTCAAGCGCACACCTATCCACGACAACTTCCGCACACAGGACAGTCAGCTGGATCCTGACTGCAAGTATCTGTGGAAGAAGCCTCGCAACTGCTTCCATGAATCAAAGATTACCATCCGTTTCTGGATTGTAACCATCATTCTGGCAGCATTGACCATCATCACATTGAAGATCAGATAAAATACAGGCTCTTATCAGCCCGACAAGTATAGAGAATAAGACAATGAGCAAAATTGTAATTTTAGGAGCTGGCGAAAGTGGCGCAGGTGCAGCCGTGCTGGCAAAGAAAGAGGGATTCGAGGTCTTTGTTTCAGACATGTCAAAGATCAAGGATAACTACAAGAAGTTGATGGATGACCACAACATCGAATGGGAAGAAGGTCACCATACAGAAGAAAAGATTTTAGATGCAGATGAAGTCATCAAGAGTCCGGGTATTCCTAAGGAAGCACCTATGATACAGAAACTGATGGCTAAGGGTACACCTATCATCAGCGAAATAGAATTTGCGGGCAGATATACTGATGCCAAGATGATCTGTATCACGGGAAGTAACGGTAAGACAACCACTACCTCGCTGATTTACCACATCATCAAGTCGGCTGGCTATGATGTAGGTCTGGCAGGCAACATCGGAAAGAGTCTGGCCCTTCAGGTGGCTGAAACTCCTCATAAGTACTACGTCATCGAGCTGAGCAGTTTCCAGCTCGACAATATGTATGAGTTCCGTGCCAATGTGGCCATCCTGCTCAACATCACTCCAGACCATCTGGACCGCTATGAGTTTAAGATGCAGAACTATACCGATGCCAAGATGCGCATCACCCAGAACCAGACAGAAGAAGACAGCTTCATCTTCTGGAACGATGATCCTATCGTTACAAAGGAGCTGGCTAAGTACAACCTCAAGTCACATCTCTGCCCATTCTCTGAGTTCAAGGAGGAAGGTTGCGTTGGCTTTATCGAAGACGGCAAATACAAACTCAACTTCCCTTCAGACTTCGAAATGCCACAGGAAGACATGAGTCTACGCGGCAAGCACAACATCTATAACAGTCTGGCTGCAGGTCTGGCATGCAACATCGTAGGCATCGACCACGAGACCCTGCACAAAGGCTTGAGCGACTTCCCTGGTGTAGAGCACCGTCTGGAGAAAGTGGGCAAGTTCCAGGGCGTTTACTATGTGAACGATTCAAAGGCTACCAACGTAGATGCCTGCTGGTATGCGCTGGAGAGTATGACCACCCCTACCATCCTTATCATCGGCGGTAAGGATAAGGGAAATGACTATAACCAGATCAAGGACCTGGTAAAGGAGAAATGTGCTGGTATCGTATATCTCGGAGCCGACAACCAGAAGTTGCACGACAACTTTGACGCACTCGGCATCCCTGTACGCGACACTCACAGCATGAAGGATTGCGTGGCAGCCTGCCAGGAATTGGCAAAGCCGGGCGATACCGTACTCCTCAGCCCATGCTGCGCAAGTTTCGATCTCTTCAAGAACATGGAAGATAGAGGCGAGCAGTTTAAGACGCTGGCAAGAGCTATCGGAGAATAACAGTTTTCAAAAAATAGAACAGATAGAACTATAAAGAAATGAATAACAAGAGCATTGGTAATATTTTCAAGGGAGACAAGGTGATCTGGATGGTCTTCTTCTTTCTCTGTATGATAAGCATCGTGGAGGTATATTCTGCCTCCAGCTCCTTGTCGTACAAGACAGGAAACTACATGGCACCTGTCATCCGCCACATCTTGCTCTTGGGAGGCGGTCTGTTCACCATGATTTGCATGCTCAAGGTGAAATGCAAGTACTTCAAGATTGTTACCCCCGTCGTGATGGGCATCTCATTACTGTTGCTCGTTCTGGTCTTGGCTACCGGTCAATCTACCAACGGAGCCTCCCGATGGTTCTCTCTGATGGGCATACAGTTCCAGCCTTCAGAAATAGCAAAGGGAGCGGTAGTACTGGCTGTAGCTCAGATTCTTAGTGCCATGCAAACAACTCAGGGAGCCAACAGGAAGGCATTCAAGTTCATACTTGTAGCAACTGCTCCATTTGTAATTCTCATCGGACTGGAAAACTTATCCACAGCCATGCTCCTCAATATCACAATCTTAGCCATGATGCTCATCGGACGAGTGCCGATGAACCAGATTGGCAAGCTGGTGGGACTGGGCATGATTGTCATCGTCACAGCCTTTGCAGGTATCATGATAGTAGGACAGGACAAGGGCGAAGAGGGCAATAAACCGGAAAATATGCTGACCGAGAAGGTTGAGCAGGAACAGAACAAGCCTAACATGGCAGAAAAGATGTTCCATAGAGCCGACACCTGGAAAGCCCGTATTGACAAGTTTATGAACTCAAAGCCTGTAGCCCCACAGGATGTCGATCTCGACAAAGATGCCCAAGTTGCACATGCCAACATCGCCATCGCCTCTTCCAACATCGTAGGCAAAGGGCCTGGAAACTCAGTAGAAAGAGACTTCCTCTCACAGGCGTTCTCAGACTTCATCTATGCCATCATCATCGAAGAGATGGGTATATGGGGAGCCGCACTGGTTGCATTCCTCTACATCATCCTCCTGTTCAGAGCTGGCAGAATAGCCAACAGGTGTGAGAACAATTTCCCAGCCTTTCTCTGCATGGGACTCGCCATCATGCTGGTTACCCAGGCACTCTTCAACATGGCAGTAGCAGTAGGTTTGGCTCCTGTTACAGGACAGCCACTACCACTCATCAGTAGAGGTGGTACATCTACCATCATCAACTGTCTGTACCTGGGCATCATCCTGAGTATCAGTAGAACAGCCAAGAAGAAAGAGATACTTCAAAATGAGCTCGACGACAGCAAAATGGTGGCTGCCTGACAAGAGTTTTATAAATTAAGGTGAAAAAATGGCAGAAAATGCCGTTAAATCGATATTTTTTTATACCTTTGCGTTATAAACATGAACGGATATGAATAATGAATTAAGAATTATCATAAGCGGAGGCGGCACAGGTGGTCACATCTTCCCTGCCGTATCCATTGCAAACGCCATCAAGGCGAAGCGCCCTGATGCTAAGATTTTGTTTGTAGGTGCACTCGGCAGAATGGAAATGCAGCGGGTACCTGCTGCGGGTTATGAGATCAAGGGCTTGCCTATCTGCGGCTTCGACAGAAAGCATCTACTCAAGAACATCGCCGTACTCTTCAAGATATGGAAGAGCCAGCACATGGCAAAGAGTATCATCAAAAACTTCAAGCCTATGGCGGCTGTGGGCGTAGGTGGCTATGCTAGCGGTCCGACTCTCAATGTTTGTGCCAGCAAAGGAATACCTTGCCTCATCCAGGAGCAGAATTCATACGCTGGTGTAACCAATAAACTCTTGGCCAAGAAGGCTGAAAAAATCTGTGTGGCTTACGAAGGAATGGAGCGTTTCTTTCCTGCAGACAAGATTATCATGACCGGTAATCCTGTTCGCCAGAATGTATTGGATACTACCATCACCCAGGAAGAAGCACGTAAGCTGTTCGGTCTCGACCCTGAAAAGAAGACCATCTTGCTCGTAGGTGGCAGCCTTGGCGCAAAAACCATCAACGAGAGTGTGCTCCAGCACCTCGACCTGGTGAAAGAAAGCGGCGTACAGTTTATCTGGCAAACAGGTAAATACTATAATGCTGCCATCATGGAGCAACTGAAAGGTCAGGAGCTGCCAATGCTCAAGGTTACTGATTTCATCAGCGACATGGGTGCTGCTTACAAGGCAGCCGACCTGGTTATCAGCCGCGCAGGTGCCAGCAGTATCAGCGAGTTCTGCCTCATCGGCAAACCGGTTATCCTGGTTCCAAGCCCTAATGTGGCAGAAGACCACCAGACCAAGAACGCCATGGCATTAGTCAACAAAGATGCTGCCATCTACGTAAAGGATGCCGATGCACCAGAGGTATTGCTCAAGAAAGCAGTTGACACGGTAAAAGACGAGGCTAAGCTTGCTTCGCTCTGTGAGAATATCAAGAAATTAGGATTAAAGAACTCTGCCGACGTCATCGCCGACGAAGTAATCAAATTAGCAACAAAGTAATGGAAATAAAAGATATTAAAGCAGTTTATTTTGTAGGAGCGGGCGGCATCGGAATGAGCGCCATCGCCAGATACTTCCTCAGCAAGAAGTTGGTTGTAGCCGGATATGACAAGACTCCATCCAATCTAACTCATGAGTTGGAGAAAGAGGGAATGCTTATCCACTATGAGGAGAATGTTGACCTCATACCAGAAGCCTGCAAGGACGCCAAGACAACATTGGTAGTCTACACACCGGCAATTCCTGCTGAACACAAGGAACTGGTTTTCTTCCATGAGAATGGATTCACCATCGAGAAGCGAGCTCAGGTTCTGGGTACATTAACCCGCACACATAAGGGACTGTGCGTAGCGGGTACACACGGAAAGACATCAACATCTACCATGTGTGCTCACATCATGCACCAAAGCCATATTGACTGTAATGCCTTCCTGGGAGGTATCTCAAAGAACTATGGCACCAACTATATCCTCTCCGACAAGAGCGACTATGTTGTCATTGAAGCAGATGAGTTTGACCGCAGTTTCCACTGGTTGCGCCCATGGATGAGCGTCATCACGGCTACAGACCCAGACCATCTCGACATCTACGGCACCAAGGAGGCTTATCTGGAAAGTTTCCGTCACTATACAGAACTGATCCAACCGGGCGGTGCACTCATCATCCACAAAGATCTGGAGATGAAGCAACACGTACAAGACGGTGTCAAGATATACGAATACAGCCAGAACGAGGGCGACTTCCACGCTGAGAACATCAAGATAGAGAATGGAGGTATCACCTTTGATTTCATCTCTCCTATCGAGAACGTAACGGGCGTAGAACTCGGACAGCCTGTGCCTATCAACATCACAAATGGTGTGGCAGCAATGGCAATGGCACAATTGAATGGTTGTACAGCCGATGAACTCCGTAACGGCATGAAGACCTACGGAGGAGTTGACCGCCGTTTCGACTTTAAGATCAAGAATAACAAACTGGTATTTCTGTCTGATTATGCTCATCATCCAAAGGAGATATATCAGAGTGCCAAGAGTATCAGAGAGTTATACAAGGACCGTAAGATAACAGCCATCTTCCAGCCTCACTTGTATACTAGAACCCGCGATTTCTATAAAGATTTCGCCAACAGTTTGAGTCTCTTGGACGAGGTTATCCTCTGCGACATCTATCCAGCTCGCGAGCAGCCTATTCCAGGAGTAACCTCCAAGCTTATCTATGACAATCTGAAAGCAGGTGTAGAAAAGAGCATGATTCATAAAGAAGACGTTCTTGACCTGGTAAAGAATCGAGACTTCGATGTTCTAGTTATCTTAGGAGCTGGCGATTTGGACAACTATGTTCCACAAATTACCAAAATACTTGAAGAGAAATAAATGCATATCAATTGGAAGAAAACCATCATCATCGCACTGGATTTAGTACTCGGTACTTATCTGATATTCGCTTTCACCAGGTTTAACAAACCTGATGAAACGAAGTTGGTATGCACCAAGGTGAACATCAACATTCAAGATGAGATGACGAATGGCTTTCTGAATGCGAAGGAAATCAAGAAACGACTGGAAGCCAGGAAACTCTATCCGCTGGGGGAACCGCTCAAAGAGGTGAACGCCCGCATGATAGAAGAAACCTTGAAGACCAGTCCTTTCGTCAAGACGGCAGAATGTTCAAAGACTCAGGATGGTCTTGTTGACATCTACCTCACCCAACGCATGCCAATCGTCAGAATCAAAAGCATCAGCAACGAGGACTATTATATTGATGACCACAATCAGATCATGCCCAACACGAACTATACATGCGACATTATCATCGCAACGGGCTACATCAACAAGTGGTATGCTAAAAAATACATCTCATTACTAAGCAAAGCGCTGATGACGAATGAACTCTGGCGAAACCAGATAGAACAGATCCATGTCCTACCTGATAGAGGAATAGAACTGGTACCGCGAGTAGGCAACCACATTATATATATAGGTAACCTGCCAGAGACCAACCTCATCGACAAACGAGAGCAAGCCATCAACGATTTCGTCAACAAGAAGATGAATCGATTAGAGAAATTCTATAAGTATGGACTCTCACAAGCAGGCTGGAACAAGTATTCGTATATCAATATCGAATTCGACAACCAGATCATATGTAAAAAGCATCAAAATAGCTAATTAGAAAATAGAAACAGATTAAGATAACATATAAGAACTATGCCAAAGGAATTTATTGTAGCTATCGAACTTGGCTCATCTAAGATGACAGGTATAGCAGGTCAGAAGAATTTGGACGGCAGCATCACCGTACTTGCCACCGTAGAGGAAGATTCATCTTCTTGCATCAGAAAGGGTGTGATCTATAACATTGACAAAACCTGCCAATGCTTGACCAACATCATCAAGAAGTTGAAGAATATACTGAAACAGGATATTACCCAGGTCTATGTAGGCGTGGGCGGTCGCTCTATACGCAGTATCAAGAACGTCATTGTCAAGGATCTCCCAGGTAACACCATCATCTCACAAGAGATGATCAATGAACTGATGGATATCAACCGCAACATGACCTATCCGGACCAGGAAATCCTGGATGCTGCAACTCAGGAATACAAGATAGACAACCAATACCAGATAGACCCTGTAGGAATACAGTGTAACCATCTGGAAGGCATCTTCCTGAATATACTTTGGCGCAAGAACTTCTATAACAATATCAATACCTGTTTTGAAAATGCCAACATTCCTATTGCAGAAATGTACCTGGCTCCTTTAGCTATGGCTGACAGCGTTTTGACAGACTCAGAAAAGCGTGCAGGCTGTATGCTTGTTGACTTGGGTGCCGATACGACAACCGTTTCTGTATATTATAAAGGTATACTTCGTCATCTCTCTGTCATCCCATTGGGCGGCGGCAACGTGACCAAAGACTTAACTTGTCTCCAGATTGAAGAGCCTGATGCAGAAAAGATGAAACTCAAGTATGCCAAGGCTTATACCGATATCAACAATATCGACCCGACCCTGAACTACCCTATCGACAAGGATAGAGTGGTTGAAAGCAAGAAGTTCATCGAAATCGTAGAAGCACGCGTAGAGGAAATCGTAGAAAACGCATGGTTCCAGATTCCTGTGGAATTCTCAGATAAGCTGTTGGGGGGTATCATCCTTACAGGTGGCGGCAGCAACATGCCTGAAATCGATAAGGTTTTCAAGACACATACCCACATCGACAAAGTACGCATTGCCAAGTTTGTTTCTCAAACAGTCAACTCCAAGGATCCTAAGATTACCAATCACGATGGTACAATGAACACCGTATTGGGACTCCTGGCAAAGGGAGACATGAACTGTGCAGGTGACGAAATCGGCACTGATCTCTTCAGCAATTCTGCAGAAAAGCCAGTAGCAGCCGAGCAGCACAAGGCTCCTAGAAACCCTAACGAGACTGCCGGCAAGGGCGTTGTTCTTACTGCGGCAGAAAAAGCGGCTGCTGACGAGGCTGCCCGCAAGCAAAAAGAACTGGAAGAAGCTGAGGCAAGACTTCTGGCAGAAAAAAAAGCCGAAGAAGAAGAAAAGAGACGCAAAGAAAACAGTCTCATCCATAAAATGATGAGAGGTTTCAAGAAGTTTGTGAAAGATACCATTTCTGAAGAAGAATAAGATGCCAAAGACCAGGCCATCAGAAAACAGATTTCACAACAGGTTAAATAAAAAATCAGATAGATAAACCCTATAAAGATTATACGACTATGCTAGATAATGGAAACGCTCCTCATATTCTTGACTTTGGGGAACCTGAAAAAGAAAATAGCATCATCAAGGTGATTGGTGTTGGTGGTGGCGGTGGAAATGCCGTCAACCACATGTACCGCGAAGGTATACACGATGTAACATTCGTACTCTGCAACACAGACAACCAGGCACTTAACGACTCACCTGTGCCTGTACACCTGCAGCTAGGTAAGGAAGGTCTGGGTGCAGGAAACAAACCTGCCAAGGCACGCCAGGCTGCCGAAGAGACTCTTGAAGATATCAAGAACATGCTCAACGATGGAACAAAAATGGCATTCATCACAGCGGGTATGGGTGGCGGTACCGGTACAGGTGCAGCACCTGTCATCGCCAGAGTAAGTAAGGAGTTAGGTATTCTTACCGTTGGTATCGTAACCATCCCATTCCGTTTTGAAGGTCCTAAGAAGATTGACCAGGCATTGGATGGTGTAGAGGAAATGTCGAAGCATGTAGATGCCTTACTGGTAATCAACAATGAACGTCTCCGCCAGATTTATCCAGACCTTGCCGTTCTCGATGCCTTCGGCAAAGCTGACGACACCTTGAGTGTAGCTGCTAAAAGTATCGCTGAAATCATTACCGTACATGGTCTCATCAACCTTGACTTCAATGATGTGAAGACCGTACTGAAAGATGGCGGTGTGGCTATCATGAGTACAGGTTACGGTGAGGGAGAAGGAAGAGTAAAGAAAGCGATAGAAGATGCCTTGAACTCACCACTCCTTAACGATAATGACGTATTCAACTCTAAGAAGATTCTGCTCAGCATCGCATTTGCAAGCGAGAAGAAAGATAATCCTGGCCTGACCATGGACGAGATGAATGATGTCAACGACTTTATGGAGAAATTCGGTGACGACTTCGAACTGAAATGGGGTCTTGCCATTGACCCTGAATTGGGAAGCCGCGTAAAGGTAACCGTTCTCGCAACAGGTTTCGGACTCGAAGATGTAGAGGGAATGAACCGCCACCTCAAGAAACATACTGAGGAAGAATCTCGCCGTCTCGCTGAAGAAGAGGAGAAACGTGCTGAAAGAGAAGACCGCCGCAAGCGCTATTATGGCAGCGACGGCAATACGACACAGTATAAGCGTCATCCACACATATTCCTGTTCCGCCAGGAAGATTTGGATAACGAGGATGTCATCCTTCAGGTAGAAAACACGCCTACCTATAAGCGTACCCGACAGACTCTGGAAGAAATCCGTAATATAGCTTCCGGTAATACAGAACCGAAAGAAGACAATAACGATGATGCTTCTTCTGTACAGGGCGTCATCAGTTTTGCCTAAACAGAGAATACAGGCTAGGTCTATTTCAGGTTTACGTCAAGTAAGCGAGGAAACCAGAAATGACTAAGCAAAAAGTTCCTGAAGGACTGAAAAGCTCTTCATTTCAGGAAAATCCGGCAAATGAAGTTTATAATACTCCAATATCACCTCTACACACCTGTTCCGTTCGATACGGGACATTGTGTAGAGGTGCATTGTTTTATAGTCTAAACGGAACAAAGACACAAGCCGCATAGAATCTTCCTTATTTAAATAATGTACATGCGAAGGAACATGAGCTGCAAAACATCCATCTACCAAATCAAAATAATCGCCAGACATACCGCTCTCTATATTGGGCATAAAACCCAAATGAAAAGAGAGCTGAATCATAAAGACTATATGGAAATTGGCAATAGCACCTTTAGCATGGTCTAACCATTCGATACTGTCCTGTATAAAAAGATAGAGCGCACCATTAGCCTGCTCATGACGGGTAGCATATGAAAGCAGTTCTGCCAAGAACATGGAAATGCCAAGTTTGTATGGAGAAAAAGGGATATCAGAGAATGGAATCTGAATCGAAACATCCCTAAGGCGCTGCAGATTTGACTTGAGACGATAATCAAATTCTAAATTCAAGACCATGAGCGGTTGGAAAAGCTGCCGTTTCATCTTCCCCTTAGATGACTTAGGCACACGTACCATAAAGGAGAGTCTCCCCAACTTTTCGGTGAAGAAATCCACGATAAGTTGAGAGTCCCCATACTTGATGGTTTGCAATACGATAGCACTAGTTTTTATCTCCATTTTGCCTAATATTAGTGAAAAACAGGGCAAAAATACAAAAAAATGCGCATTTAGCGAAAATTTTCTATGAAAAATTTGCTAGATTCAAATAAAAGTAGTAACTTTGCACCCGCAAATAAGCAATGGTCCCTTCGTCTATCGGTTAGGACGAGAGATTTTCATTCTCTAAAGAGCAGTTCGACTCTGCTAGGGACTACAAACATTTAAGAAATAAAAAAAATAACATAAAGAAGATGGCAAATCACAAATCATCAATCAAGAGAATCCGTCAGGATAAGAAGAAGGCTTTGCACAATAAGTATTATGCAAAGACTATGCGCAATGCTGTCCGCAAGTTGCGCAACATGTCTGACAAGGAAGAGGCTGCAAAGCTCTATCCTACTGTTCAGAAGCTTTTAGACAAGTTGGCTAAGATCAACGTTATCCACGACAACAAGGCTGCAAACTTGAAGTCTGGTCTTACAAAGCACATCGCTAAGTTGGCCTAACTTATAAGTCAAAGCAAAGAAATAAATAAGGCTGCAATCCTATTATAGGGTCGCAGCCTTATTCTTTTCTATGAACCCGACTACCCATTTCCTGCATCATAAAATCTTCCCATCACAACCGGTTTATACTACAACATACCCTATAAAAATGCGCAAAACGATTATTAAATAGCTTTTTCAAGACACTTTTGCCGCTAAAGTTCACATTCTACGTTTTTTCTTCACTTTTTGGTGATTTTTCACAAACAAAAGTTCCTGTTTCTCAGCTTTTTTTAGTATCTTTGCACGGAAATAAGACAATACTAAAATGGCAGAAAATCAAAACAACGCAAATAATTACTCTGCGAGTAACATTCAGGTTCTGGAAGGCCTGGAAGCAGTTCGCAAACGTCCGGCGATGTATATTGGTGACATCTCCGAAAAGGGGCTTCATCACTTGGTAAACGAGACAGTAGACAACTCTATTGACGAAGCAATGGCGGGCTACTGTACCGACATCGAAGTTACCATCAACGAAGACAACTCTATCACCGTAGAAGATAATGGTCGTGGTATCCCTGTGGATATGCACGAGAAACTACATAAATCAGCCCTCGAAGTCGTTATGACCGTGCTTCACGCAGGTGGTAAGTTTGACAAGGGTTCTTACAAGGTATCTGGCGGTTTACATGGTGTGGGTGTAAGTTGTGTGAATGCACTTTCTACCCACATGTTGTCACAGGTGTTCCGTGGCGGCAAAATCTACCAGCAGGAATATGAGAAGGGTAAGCCTCTCTATCCGGTTAAGGTGGTAGGTGAAACCAACAAGCGCGGTACACGCCAGCAGTTCTGGCCAGATCCAACCATCTTTACTCACACTGTCTATAAGTGGGACATCATTGCCAACCGTATGCGCGAGTTGGCATTCCTCAATGCAGGTATCAAGATTACCTTGAGAGATTTGCGCCCTGACGAGGAAGGTAAGACCAAGGAGCAGGTTTTCCACGCTAAGGATGGTTTGAAGGAATTCGTCCGTTACGTAGACCGTCACCGCACTCATCTCTTCGATGATGTTATCTATCTGAAGACAGAAAAGCAGGGTATTCCTATCGAAATTGCTGTGATGTACAACACAGATTACTCTGAGAATATCCACTCATACGTCAATAACATCAACACCATTGAGGGTGGTACCCACCTGACTGGTTTCCGTATGGCGTTGACCCGCACCTTGAAGGCTTACGCAGAAGCTGACCCAACCATCTCTAAGCAGATTGAGAAGGCAAAGGTAGAGATAGCACCAGAAGACTTTCGCGAGGGTCTTACTGCCGTTATCTCCATCAAGGTAGCTGAACCTCAGTTTGAGGGACAGACCAAGACCAAGCTCGGTAACAGCGAGGTACAAGGTGCCGTTCAGCAGGCTGTAAACGAGGCTTTGTCTGATTATCTGGAAGAACATCCAGACGAGGCAAAGCGAATCTGCGAAAAGGTTGTCCTGGCTGCTACGGCCCGCATAGCTGCCCGCAAGGCACGTGAGAGTGTACAGCGCAAGAACTTCATGACAGGTGGTGGTCTTCCTGGTAAACTTGCCGATTGCTCAATGAAGGATCCTAAAGAATGCGAGATCTTCCTCGTCGAGGGTGAATCCGCCGGTGGTTCTGCCAAGCAGGGTCGCGACCGTTTCCGTCAGGCTATTCTCCCATTGCGTGGTAAGATTCTGAATGTAGAAAAGGTACAGTGGCACAAGGTATTCGAAGCTGAGTCTGTCATGAACATCATCCAAAGTATCGGAGTCCGCTTCGGTGTAGATGGCGAAGACAGCAAGGAGGCTAATACCGACAAGTTGCGTTACGACAAGATTATCATCATGACCGATGCCGACGTCGATGGTTCTCACATCGACACATTAATTATGACACTCTTCTATCGTTTCATGCCAAAGGTTATTGAAGAAGGCCATCTGTATATCGCTACCCCACCACTCTACAAGTGTACTTATCGCAGCAAGGTAAGCGAGTATTGCTATACAGAGCAGCAGCGCCAGGCATTCATCGACAAGTATGGAGATGGAGTAGAAGACAAGAATATCCACACCCAGCGATACAAAGGTTTGGGTGAGATGAACCCAGAGCAGCTTTGGGAAACTACTATGGACCCATCTACACGCTTGCTCAAGCAGGTTACTATCGAGAACGCAGCCCAGGCTGATGAGATCTTCTCTATGTTGATGGGTGATGATGTGGAACCACGCCGCGAATTTATCGAGCAGAATGCCACATACGCAAACATCGACGCTTAAGACAATTCAACTAATTTACATAAGGGGCTGTGCCATTTGCCAATAAATGACACAGCCTCTGCTTATATAAAACCCAACAAACCAACTTATGAAACATTTACTTATCTCTTGCCTATTACTCTCTGCAGCAGGCACACTCCAGGCTGTCCCAAAGAGTAATATTCCACCGCTGAAGCTTTGGTACAATAAGCCAGCTACAGCCTTTGAAGAATCATTACCTATCGGTAACGGTAAGTTAGGTGCATTGATCTATGGTGGAGCCAACAATGACTCTATCTATCTCAACGACATCACCTTGTGGACAGGAAAGCCTGTCAATCGCGAGGAAGGAGGGGATGCCTACAAATGGATACCAAAGATTCGCGAGGCTCTGTTCAAAGAAGATTACAAGGCAGCCGACTCTTTACAACTGCATGTACAAGGACACAATTCAGAATACTATCAGCCACTTGCCATCATCAATATCAAAGATGCAAATAAAGGACAATTCAGTAACTACAAGCGTGAATTGAGCCTTGACAACGCTACGGCAGCATTGAGTTATACAAGAGGGGGAATACAATACCAGCGAGAATATTTCGCATCACATCCGGACAAGATGATTGCCATTCACCTGACAGCTACACAGAAGAAAGCTATCAACTGCGACATCTCTCTCACCTCTCTGATTCCTCATCAGGTAAAAGCTTCCAATAAGCAACTCACCATCACGGGCCATGCTATGGGAAAGCCTGAGAACAGTACCCACTTCTGCTCCATCCTCAGCATCAAAAACCAGGACGGAACCATTACTGCCTCTGATTCTATCCTCCATCTGCAGGGCGTAAGCGAAGCTGTTATCTATTTAGTGAATGAAACCAGCTACAACGGATTCGACAAGCATCCGGTAAAAGAAGGGGCTCCATATATTGAAAAGGTTAACGACAATGCCTGGCACTTGGTCAACTATACCTATCCAGAGTTAAAACAGCGTCATATAACCGATTATCAGAACATCTTCAACCGTGCCAAGTTTGCACTCAAGGGAGCAAAGTTCGACAACAAGCGAACCACCGACCAGCAACTCTTTGATTACACTGAGAAAGAAGAGCAAAACCCTTACCTGGAAATGCTCTATTTCCAATATGGAAGATATCTTCTTATCAGCTGTTCGAGAACTCCAGGCATTCCTGCCAATCTCCAGGGACTTTGGGCTCCGGCACGAAAATCTCCTTGGCGTGGAAACTACACCATCAACATCAACCTGGAAGAAAACTATTGGCCAGCAGAGGTAACCAACATGTCTGAGCTTGTAATGCCTGTAGACGGACTGGTGAAAGCCATGTCTGTAACAGGAAAATATACAGCAAAGCACTATTATGGAATTGAAAATGGCTGGTGCGGTGGACACAACACAGACGCATGGGCAATGACCAATCCTGTTGGAACAAAGAAAGAGAGTCCTAAGTGGAGCAACTGGAACATGGGAGGTGCCTGGCTTGTACAAACCTTATGGGATCACTACGATTACACCCGCGATAAGGAATATCTACGCCAGACAGCCTATCCATTGATGAAAGGTGCAGCAGACTTCATGCTTGACTGGATAATAGAGAACCCGAAGAAACCGGGCGAACTGATTACTGCCCCTTGCACTTCACCTGAGGCAGAATATATCACCGACAAGGGCTATCAAGGCTGCAGTTTCTACGGAGGTACTGCCGATCTTACCATATTGAGAGAATTGTTTAAAAACACACTCAAAGGTGCTCAGATTCTCGGTATAGATCAAGCATATCAGGCAAAGTTACAGGATGCTATCAATCGTCTGCACCCTTATCAGATAGGAAAGCGCGGTAATCTGCAGGAATGGTATTACGATTGGGAAGACCAGGACTGGCATCATCGCCACCAGTCACACCTTCTCGGTTTACACCCATTCTATCAGATTTCATTAGATAAGACTCCTGATTTAGCTGCAGCTGCTGCCAAGACTCTTGAGATAAAAGGAGACTTCTCTACCGGTTGGAGCACAGGATGGCGCATCAGTTTATGGGCTCGCCTGCACAGAGCAGACAAGTCATATTCTATGATCAGGAAATTGCTTAACTATGTACATCCGGGCAATTACAACAATCCGAAGAATCGCCCTTCAGGAGGAACCTATCCAAATCTCTTCGATGCTCACCCACCATTCCAGATTGATGGCAACTTCGGAGGCACAGCAGGTATATGTGAGATGCTGATGCAATGCGATGGCGAGACTATGCATCTTCTTCCTGCTCTACCTAAAGAATGGCCTGCAGGCGAAATTAAGGGTATCAAAGCACGTGGAAACTACGAGATTAATCTCGTATGGAACAATGGAAAGGTCAGCAAAGCTTCCATCACCAGCAAGAATGCCGGAAACCTGACCGTCAAGTATAATGGTAAGCAGAAAGCATTAAATTTCAAGGCTGGCGAAACAAAACTCATAAAATAGACAAATAATCATCTATGAGATATTTTACAATTCTCATCTTTACAACTCTCTGGGTGCTGAATTCCTATGCACAGGAATTCGGTACCCATTGGGTATCATATCCATTCCCCAACGATTCTTCTGAGATATTATACAGGAAAATCTATCACCTTAATCAAAAGCCATTAAAGGCTGAGATAAACATGGCAAGTGGAGGAAATACCCGCCTATACATCAACGAAAGAAATGCTACGCCAAGCATTTTCAACGAAGGAGCCAGAGACAGCATCCTTCTGATGCAAACCATAGATATCTCCAGATATCTGAAAAAGGGCGAAAACATCATCGCGGTCTGGTATGCACCAGGAAGAATAAGAAATAAGAGCAAACAACTCTCGCTGGAACTTCATGGCTGGTATACAGACTCTGTTCCTTTTTATCATAAAGCAGACGAAACATGGTGGTGCAAACCCCTGAAGGGCTGCAGTTACAACGAAAAGGAACACTTTGACAATAGAATATACAATACTGAGTGGAAATCAGCTGAATACCAATCTGCAGGATGGGTTCATCCGACAGGTGCTTTCAAAGATTCAACAAACTATATCTTTGTTGACCAGCTGCCATACCTCACCCAGAACAAGCTTCAAATGGTATTAGAACCATACCAGGAGGAATTTGATCATCAGGGATGCCGTATAGACTTCGGACGTCCGTTCCGCGGAACCATCAGGCTCACGATACGCAATGCCAGCAAAGGAACAACACTTCATATTAACGGAAACCAATATGTATGCAGTGGCGAAATGGACGAGCAAGCCTATTACCGCATCCATGCTGAGCATCAAAAAGATTTCGTGATAACATGGGATAAAGGTTTTAGAAGAAGTAATATCACAAATATAGAAGGATTAGAGATTTCGGAATAAGCTCAACAGCGTTTCGAAATCTCTTTTTTTATAAAACAAAAAAGACTTCGGAACTATTATCTTCCAAAGTCTCTAACTGAATTTAGTCTTCCAATTCGGCAAGTACTTGCTCTGCCACTTCGCAAAGCTCATCATACCATTCCTTGCCGAACTTCTCTACAAGCGGACCCTCCAGGAACTTATAAACCGGAAGCTTCAACTCCTCACCCTTCTTGATGGCATCCTTGCAGATACGCCATTTGTTATAGTTGATGCCATACACCTCGTTGCCGAAATCCTTGGCACGGATTGGATACAAAGCACAGGAGATAGGCTTCTTGAACTTCGACTTTCCTTCGCGATAAGCACGCTCCAAAACACAGAGACAACAATTCGGAATCGTATGTCCATCACCTAAATCTTTCAAGTCCTGGTAGCAGGTAAACACACAATCCTTACCATTCACGATGCTCGTCACCAAATCGCCTTCTATATCGGTATAAGCCACGCCCTGCTTATCTATGATAGCCTGGGCAGAAGCCGAGAGATCATCCCAAACTACATCCAGCGCATTCTCAATCTCCATAATCTCATCCAGGGTAACAGGAGCTCCCGCATCGCCTTCGATGCAGCACTCGCCCTTGCAGGCATCAAGGTCGCAACAGAATTTTTCGGTGATAATATCAGGTGAAACCAACACGTTGCCCACCTGCAGAATACGCAGTTCGTCTTTCTTCATAATGTTTTTGAGATGAATAAATTTCTTTGAGTGTATAATAAAAATAATGATAGCTACCCATGAGTGGATAGCTATATATTAATAGGTGTACCTACCATTGGATAGGCGTAATTCCGTTCTGCTGCAGATACGCATTGCAGCGGGAGAAATGATGATTGCCAAACCATCCGCCACGGTTGGCAGATAATGGCGAAGGATGAACGCTTTCCAATATCAGATGCTTGCTTGTATCGATGAGTTTCGCCTTGCTTCGGGCATAACCGCCCCAAAGGATAAACACCAGGTGCTCCTTATCCTTGCTGAGTGCCTTGATGGCAGCATCGGTAAACTCCTCCCAGCCTTTGCGCTGATGACTCGCAGCCTGATGGGCACGAACGGTCAACGTGGCGTTGAGCAACAATACTCCCTGCTTTGCCCAGCGGGTTAAATCGCCCGTAGCTGGCATCGGAGTACCGAGATCCATCTGAATCTCCTTGAATATATTAATCAATGATGGTGGGAAAGTGATTCCGTCCGGCACAGAGAAACTCAGTCCCATCGCCTGACCCGGCTCATGGTATGGGTCCTGTCCGATAATCACTACCTTCACATCATCAAAAGGACAGAGATTGAAGGCATTGAAAATCAAGCGGCCAGGAGGATAACAGGGCGTACGCAGGTATTCCTCTTTCACGAAGTTTGTGAGGTCAACAAAATACTGCTTGTCGAACTCTTCTCCTATATGCTGTCTCCAACTTTCTTCTATCTTTACGTTCATGCTTAATATAAATTCAAAAGTATCTTAAGATACTTACGCAAGTATCCTAAGATACTTGGCCAAGTATCTTAGGATACTTTTTTGAGGTATATAAAATCGTTTTTACTTGTTGTCAGAAATCAAGTTCTCACCTGTCATATCTGCAGGCTTCTCCAAGCCCATGATATGGAGGATAGAAGGAGCTACGTCTGCCAAACGGCCATCCTTTACGGTAGCTGAGTTGTTGTCAGTTACGTAGATGAATGGAACTGGGTTCAAAGAGTGAGCGGTGTTTGGTGTACCGTCCTCGTTGATAGCGTGGTCTGCATTACCGTGGTCAGCGATGATGATAGCCTCATAATCGTTAGCCTTAGCAGCCTCGATAACGTCCTTTACGCAGTTGTCAACAGCGTGAACAGCCTTAGCGATAGCGTTGTAGATACCTGTATGACCTACCATATCACCATTAGCGAAGTTTACAACAATGAAGTCGTACTCCTGAGTGTTGATAGCACCCACCAACTTATCCTTTACCTCGTAAGCGCTCATCTCTGGCTTCAAGTCGTATGTAGCTACCTTTGGAGAAGGAACCAGGATACGGTCTTCGCCCTCGTATGGAGTCTCACGACCACCATTGAAGAAGAATGTTACGTGAGCATACTTCTCTGTCTCTGCAGTGTGGAGCTGCTTCTTGCCCTGTGCGCTCAAGTACTCACCGAGGGTATTCATTACGTTCTCCTTAGGGAAGAGAATGTGAACGCCCTGGAAGCTTGCATCGTAAGGAGTCATGCAGTAGTACTGCAAGTCCTTGATGGTGTGCATGCCTTCCTCTGGCATATCCTGCTGAGTCAATACCTGTGTCAGCTCCTTGGCACGGTCGTTACGGTAGTTGATGAAGATAACAACATCACCCTCCTGGATAGTACCGTCAACCTTAGAGTTATTGATTGGCTTGATGAACTCGTCAGTTACGTCCTCATCATAGCTCTCCTGCATTGCCTTCACCATATCGTCAGCCTGCTTACCCTTACCCTCAACGAGCAAGTCGTATGCTTCCTTTACACGGTTCCAGCGCTTGTCACGGTCCATAGCATAGAAACGACCTACGATGCTTGCGATGTGTGCACCATTCTTGTCGCAGCAAGCCTGAACCTCCTCGATGAAGCCCTTACCGCTCTTAGGGTCTGTATCACGACCATCCATGAAGCAGTGAACGTATGTCTCCTTCAAACCATATTCCTTACCAATCTCAATCAACTTGAAGAGGTGATCCAAAGAAGAGTGAACACCACCGGTAGAAGTCAAGCCCATCAAGTGGAGCTTCTTACCTGTCTTCTGAGCATAGCTGTAAGCGTTGATGATCTCCTGATTCTTCAAGATGTCACCGCTCTCGCAAGCCTTGTTGATCTTAACGAGGTCCTGATATACCACACGACCAGCACCGATGTTGAGGTGACCAACCTCAGAATTACCCATCTGACCGTTAGGAAGACCAACGTCCTCGCCACAAGTCTGGAGAGTAGAATGTGCTGAAACTGCTGTCAAATAATCGAGATAAGGAGTTGGAGTCTTGAAGATAACATCACCCTTATCATGCTTACCGATTCCCCATCCGTCGAGAATCATTAAAAGAGCTTTTTTTGCCATAATTACATAAAATAATTTAAATTCGAATTTCAGTGTGCAAAGTTACAACAAAATAGGTGAAGGACAAAATAAATTAAGATAAAAAAACTTCCACCTTTCTAAAAAGATGAGAGTTGATAACAAGATCAACAGGTTCGCAGGATATATCCCTTCTTGATGACTGCTTCGATACTTACCTTTTCATCTAGGTTCAATGCCCGGCGAAGATAGGTAATCTGCACGTTCAGGGCAAGGGAATTGGAGTATGAGTCATCACCCCATACTTCATTCAGTATGAAATCCCGCTCTACAAGCTGGTTCTGGTTCTCGGCAAGAAGCTTCAGAATTTCAGCTTGACGAGATGTGATGACTACTCTGGAATTACCACATAGCAGTTCATTCTGTGCATAGTAGAAAGCAATGGAACCGATAAAAACAGCAGATTCTTCACCTTTGTCGTCTTCTTTCGGTTGCTTCAACTCATAAATCATATTCTTCAGGAACTCATGGCGAATGCCATCAATGCGTTTCTGGAAGACTATGGTCTTAACCAGATAATACAGACATCCTATCAAGATGAAAAAGAGAAAGATGCTTCCTATCAATTGCCACATCATGGCTTTGAGCGTTCGAGTAATAGGAATGGGCACCTGAAAAGAAATACCTTGGCGAAACATTGGGTTCGTCTGATACTTTACCGTCACCACACGTGACCATCTGCCTTCGACATCATATTTTGCATTCAGGAAGACAGTCTTGTAATCCAGATGGCGAAAAAAGGATATCTTCCCATATCCCTTATCATCCAGTAATCTTTGATAAGAAGCCAACGAGGGATGCTTACCTATATTAGCCAGATATCTGCTGATGATGAGATAAGCATCATCACCCGTAAGATCTGGATCATTCAAACGGACAAGAAAGCGGTGATTGTTCCAAAAAGAAAGCGTAGTACGGCTACATCCCTTCTTCATATCATATTCAGATTCTATCTTAAGCATAACCGTATCTCTTCTACCTTTCGTAGATGAATTTTCCTGCAACTTTTTTCTATTCTTCAAATCTTGCGCTAACACTTCATCACAATCCTTCTTAAATTGCTCTACCTGCTGGTCTAAGCTATATTGACATTGAAGATGGAGCCAATATGCCTGCGTGCAGAACAACAATACGATTGCTACTCCACATACCATCCATACTATTTTCAGTTTGCTGTTACTGTTCATACGTTCCTGATTTTTTGAATTTGACGGCAAAGTTACTGAAAAATCCGTAAACAAAGGCAAGAGTAATAAAATAATAATAGGCGAAAAGAAGCAAAAGTAATAACTCAGTAACAGAAATCATCGATTTCATCGAATAATCCCAGTACCTTTGCATCACAAAACGAATGAAACAGATAAAATAATGAATAAATAGACGAAGATTATGAAAAAGGTATTATTGATGGCATGGCTTGCACTGTATGCTTGCATGCTTCGAGCTCAAACAGTAAACCTGTTTGATGAATCAAGCATTGGCATGGGAGATTCCATTGATCAGGTAAAGTATCAGGTAGTATATGATGCCGAGTATATTTACGAAAAGAAATATACCAAGACCGACACCATCATTGGCCGCATCGAAGAGAAAATGCTCTTGCAGATTGGCAATAAGTACTCCGCATTCTACAGTTATCCGATATTCCTAAGAGACTCTACCATCTCTGCGAATATGGCAAAAGGAATACCTGTTAATTTCTCCGGTAATGGCGGACAGATTAATTGGAAAGTATATAAGAACTATCCAGAACCGGGCAAGACTGCCTATCTCGATTTCTTTGCTGCCGACAGATATGTGTGCATAGAGCCGATGGAACCGATAGACTGGCAACTCACAGACAGCATCGATTCCATCTGCGGTTACGAGTGCCACCAGGCAATTGCCAAGTTTAAGGGTAGAACATGGATAGCTTGGTATACGGAAGACATCCCTATTGACAATGGTCCCTGGAAACTGAGCGGACTGCCGGGATTGATACTCAAGGCTCACGACTCCGAGAACGATTATGGATTTACGGCTGTAGGACTCACAACAGGCAAAGGCTCCATACCTATCTATTATAAAGGTAAGACTTTCGAGCCTATCGACCGCAAATCATTGACCTCCATTTACAAAAAATACTATGCCGATCCAATCGGTTATCTGCTTCAAGATGCCAAGTATGCTGCAATTGTAAAGATCAAGGATGAAAAAGGAAATATCCTGAAGCATTCCAAGCGTGCTGAGCCATACAATCCGATTGAAAGATAATTAGCAGTTTACTTTTTTGCCAGACAAGCGTCTTAAAGACATTAGCAAGATAAGTGTCTAAGGTAAAATAGAAAAGAGAGAAAAAAGATGAAGAAAATAATAGTTCTTTTGACTATTCTGTTCGTGGCGTGCCATGCGTTTGCCCAAGAGAAGATTAGCGGTTATGTGGAAGATTCACTTACACACAACCGCCTGGCCAACGTATCAGTTACTCTGCTGCGCAATGGAAAGCCCTTGAAGTTTACACGCAGCAAGGAAGACGGAACTTTCCTGATTCCCATAGTACAAAAGCAAACTGGCGATATGCTGCAAGCTTCCTATATGGGCTATAAAAAGCAAAAAACGGCGGTTTCATCAGGAAAAGAAACCATCATCAGTATGGCTTCAACAGCTTTTGTCTTGAAGGAAGTACAAGTAAAAGGCTCTCGTATCACAGGGCGGGATACCATATCTTTCGACCTCACCCGCTTTGCCAATGAACGTGACAACAGTCTGAAGGATGTATTGAAAAAGCTGCCTGGCGTGGATATAGAGAAGAATGGCCGTATCAACTACAATGGTAAGTCCATCAACCGATTCACTGTGGAAGGTCTCGACCTGACAGGTGGCAAATATAACCAACTAGAGGAGAACATCAAGGCAAAAGATGTGAAAAAAGCCGAAGTCATCGAGCATGACCAACCTATCAAGGCGCTCCAAAGCAAGACCTTTACGGATAATGTAGCGATGAACATCGCCCTGAAGGATAGTGCCCGCGACAAACTGATGCCCACCCTCAAGCTCTACATGCTCGCAGGGCATCCGTCCCACGTAGGCGGAAGCATCAATATCATGCAAATTGGCAAGAAGAAACAGCTGATGTATAATGCGGCATACGATAGAACCGGCAAGAATCTTGGCTACTCTCTGGAAAACCTTGCTTCCTACAGCGACAGATTGAAAGCTGCCGCATTGCCTTCCTGGCATAGTGCACCCAGTCTGGAAGCGCCAATAGACGATGAAAGATTGCGATTCAACACTACCCAAAAGTATTCCATCAACCATATCAGGAAGAACAAGGAGGATGCAGAAAGCCGTATTGAGGCGAACTATCTGCGCCAGGTTGTCCGCCAGCAACGGGAGAACACCTCTGCTTACAACCTTGGCGGCGAAGCCCCGGTTACAACCACGGAGCAGAATCACAAGACGATGATCAGCGATGTCTTCAGACTGGAATGGGAGGACAAGGTAAACCAAACCAATCATTATGGCAATGAGAACATCAGCCTCAACGTAGGCCAAAACGATGGCTTGTCAAATATCAACGATACGCTTACCCAACGCATCCGCATCCCAAAGATAGACATTGCAGGTAGTCTCTACCGTCTCTTTGTCTTCAAGAAGAGTCAGCTATCCTGGCGCTCCACTGCCGATTATCACCATGGAGTATCCGATCTCTATGTAAATGATGACCGCAACCGCCTACGCAGTAACCTATGGCATACAGCCCACGCCTTATCATGGCAGAAGAATCGGTTCCACTGGATGCAGCGTTATCAGGTAAGCATAGATGCCAACAACATCCACATCAAAAATGAAGCAATTGGAGCCATCAGTGAGAGTAGTCTCAACCTGACAGGCAAAGTCTCTCCATACTGGCAATACAAGACGGAGACATTCAGAATATCATTTTCTCCAGACCTCATCTGGGAGCGCTTCACCTATCCGAAAAAGACATTATGGGCGGTTTCACCGTTCGTATATCTCAACAAGAAGTTGAATTTCCGCCAGGAAATGACAACCAATTTCGGATATACTACCAGTACGGGCGATGCGAGGAACTATGCCTTGAGCCAATATCGCCGTAGTTATCGTTCCTGGTATGTTTCGGGCGACATCATTCCTGTCACCCGTTCGTTGTACGGAAATCTCTCCTACGAATACAAGCGTCCTATCAAGGAGATTTTCTTCTCAGCATCAATCAACGCCAACCGTTTCTGGATGAATACAGCTTCCGACCTGCGCATCGTGAACGGCAACTACTATACCTCTTTATATAAGCAGGACAGCAAGAGCGATAACATCGGAGGTTCTCTCTACATCTCCAAGGGATTCTACGATTTGCATCTGAAGACCCGACTCACCGCCAGCTACAACTACAGACAGGGCGAACAGTACTCATCGGGGAAAGCTATCGGCTATACAGCCAATACCTATTCCTTGAAGCCAAGCATTGACTACTCGCCATCCTGGTGTGCCCTAAGTTATGAGGGAGAATTCACGAGATATGACTCAAAGAGTCCAAATCAAGCGGTCTCATCGCTATTAAACTGGAAGCAGACCTTCTCAGCCACCGCCACCATCAGTCATATCGACCTCACCTTCTCGCTGGTACATTACCATAACGAATTGCAAGGAGGCAACAAGGTGAACACCCTCCTTGGCGATGCATCGGCAGTATGGAGAATGAAAAAGCTCCGCCTTTCTGCAGAGCTTCGAAACCTTTTCAACAAGAAGAACTATATGGAAACCATCTATAGCGGCATCAGTACATTGACCGACAGCTATCATCTTCGCCCTCGCGAACTGATGATTTCCGCCCAGTATTCCTTCTAAACAAGAACTCCCATCTCAGAAAAGAGACGGGAGTTCTTTGCTTTTAAGGATAAGAGACAAGTTTATAAGGGATTTTGACTTTTTAGTTCATTTTCATTTGGAACATAACATTATTTTTTGTATCTTTGCAACTGATAATATCTTGTTATTATCCCAACGATTATGCAAGAAACGAATAATATATTAGCAATATTAGATAACTACCTCCACGACAATCCTGATGAGATTGCAAAGGAGATGGCAAACGACTTCAGAAAACGAAGAATAGAGAAGAATCTGACACGTGAGCAAGTGGCAGACAAATCGGGCGTTGCCGTCAGCAACATCACCAGATTCGAACAAAAGGGCCTCATCTCCCTCAAAAATCTGATAGGTATCGCCATAGCTTTGGACTACACCTCAGAAATCAAGAACGTCTTCTCGCAACCCAAGTACTCCACCATGGAGGAGTTGCAACAGATAAAAAAAAACGCTAACAAGAAAAAGGCTTACAGACAATGAAACATATAGAATCTTTAGCCGTGAAATATCACCAGGAGAAAGTCGGCACACTGTCATTGAGTGCCGATGGAAAGGTATGCACCTTCGAATATGACAATCAGTGGTTGGCATCTGGCTTTAGTATATCTCCGTTGGAATTGCCACTGAAGCCTGGTCTTTTCATTGCCAAAGCCACCCCTTTCAACGGGAACTTTGGTATCTTCGAAGACAGCCTTCCCGATGGATATGGTAGATACCTATTGCATAAAACCTTGCTAAAAGAGGGCATCAACGACTTTGAGCTATCTGCTCTCGACCGACTGAGCATCGTGGGTAATGGAGGTATGGGCGCATTGACCTACGAACCTATTACTTCTGTCCAGACTGGACACGAGATAGAGGACTTTGACCTTTTACAAGCCAAAGCCTTGGAAGTATTGAAGGAGCAACAGGATAATGACGCAGGATTGCTATTATATAATAGTGGTAATAGTGGCGGTTGTCGCCCGAAAGCCATTTTTACAAATGAGGATGGTCATTGGTTGGTCAAGTTTCGCCATACCTACGACCTCACCCATTGCACCGAGGGATATAATGGTGAACACGCAACATCTGTAAATGGAACTGGAAATCCGACCGTAGAGGATATGATTGCCGTTGGCGTAAAGAATAAAATGAAGGAAAAGAGATGCCGCGAAATCTACGAAGAGGTAACCGAACAATGCTAGAATAAAAGCGAACTATCTGCGTGCGCTGTGTGGTCTATTCCTTACAACGGAATTACAATAAAAACGCCTCTATCTCTTTTTCTGAGATAGAGGCGTTTTTGTTTAATCTATTTTATTTTGCACAAACCACGAATTATTTATTCAGCTTCAGATAGTTCAACTGAACCTTAGGAGCGCAGGCATTGCTAGTCTTCTCGGTATATTCTGCCACCTTCAATGTAGCAGTACCCTTAATGTTCTCTACATCACTACCTATCTTGAAGAGATAGTTACCTGCATCTACCTTCCACTGGCTGTTAGCCTCATCGAAGCTGGCAAGATCACGCTTCTCGAGTGTCATCTTCAATGTCTGACTCTCACCTGGCTTCAGCAACTTGGTCTTGCCGAAAGTTTTGAGTTCCTTGGCTGGCTTTTCATAAGCGCCCTTTGGAGCGGTGACATAAACCTCAGCAACTTCCTTGCCGGCAACCTTACCGGTATTCTTGATGGTTACGCTAACCTCGATATTGTTGCCTTTAGCCTTGACAGATGGCTTGCCAAACTCGAAGGTAGTATAGCTCAAACCATAACCGAAAGGATAAGCCACATTCTTCTTGAAGGTATCAAAGTAGCGATAACCTACGTAGATATCCTCCTCGTGGTTGCTATAATCGTAACCCTTGATGTTACCCTTGCTCCAATCCAGCAGATTCTTGTAGGTGTACATATCGTAATCCTTGGCAAAGTTGGCAGTAGATGGATGATCGGTAGCAGCGATAGGCCAGGTCATGGTCAACTTACCCGATGGATTCACCTTACCGGTCAGGATATCAGCTACAGAGTTGCCGCCCTCGATACCTGGCTGCCATGCAACGAGAATAGCATCCACACGGTCTCTCCAACTGGCTGTCTCCATCACAGAACCAGAGTTGATGATGACAATCACCTTCTTGCCCTTGGCATGGAAAGCATCAGATACACGGAAAATCATATCCTGCTCTATCTGACTGAGGTTGAACTCACCATTGATCTGGCGATCCATTCCCTCACCTGCCTGACGGCCGATGGTGATGATGGCAGCATCTGCCTTTGGCTCCTCGCCGGCTACACAACGCTCGGTAATCTCGATTTCATCGAGCTTTGGCTGACCCTGATTCAGGAACCACATCATCGGATTCTTGTCTGCCTTCAACTTAGCCTTGGCATACTTCACATAATTCTGATAGATTTCCGTAAGCTGAGGAGTAGTTGCCACACCGATGTTCTTCAAACCGGTAACCATATCTACAGAATAGCCTACATTAACGGCGCCACTGCCAAGACCACCCGACATGAAGTCGTAAGAATTGACACCGAAGAGCGCCACGGTCTTCAAGCCCTGGATAGGAAGAGCGGCATCATTCTTCAGAAGCACCATACCCTCGGTAGAACTCTGACGGGTGATGGCTGCATGAGCCTTCAAGTCTGGCTCACCACTATATTTATATCCCTTGAATCGAGGAGTCTTCACGATATATTCGAGCATACGGCGAACATTGCGGTCCACATCCTTGATATCCAACTTGCCATTCTTTACTGCATCAACAATATCCTGCACCTGTGCTGGATAACCCGGCATCATCAGGTCGTTGCCAGCCTCAACTTCCTGTTCCAGAGGAAGGTCGGCACGCTTACCAATCCAGTCAGTCTCCACGATTCCCTTATATCCCCAATCGTTGCGGAGAATATCAGTAAGGAGACCCTTGTTGCCCTGGGCATAAACACCATTGATTTTGTTATAGGCAGACATGATAGTCCAAGGATTGCTCTTGCGAACCATCATCTCGAAACCCTTCAGATACAACTCACGGAGAGCACGCTGGCTCAATCGCTCATCCACTTTGGTACGGTCAGTTTCCTGAGAGTTCACGGCAAAGTGCTTGGCACTTACACCCACGCCTTGGCTCTGTACACCCTGTACAAAGGCGGTTCCGATAAGACCTGTTACGATTGGGTCTTCTGAATAATACTCAAAGTTACGGCCACAGAGCGGATTGCGATGCAGGTTCATACCCGGTCCGAGCACAACATCACAGCCATACTCCAGGGTTTCGTTACCGATAGCCTCACCCACCTTGCGCACCAGGTCGGTGTTCCAGGTAGAAGCCAGACAGGTTCCGATAGGGAAACCGGTGGCAAAGTAGCTACGGCTGTCACCTTCGCGATGAGCATCGATATGAACTCCGGCAGGACCATCACACTGAACGGTAGTAGGAATGCCGAGACGAGGAATGGCTACAGTAGTACCCGCAGCACCCGGCACGAACTTCTTCTGATGTCCGAGCATAGCGCCACTACCCACGAATCCATCGTTACCACCGCCCACCAGCATCTGGGCTTTTTCTTCCAAGGTCATCGCCTTGATTACTTCTTCGATGTTATTAGCATTCAGTTTTGGTGCAGATTGCGCCATCACTGTAGTTGCCATCGCTCCTGCCGCAACGGTAAGAGCCAATTTCTTGTAGTTCATCATTTTGTCGTTTATCTAGTTAGTTATTACTTTTCTGTTCTTTTAGTCGTTTCGTCAGTTCCATGCAGTCCCTGAGAATACTGCATTTCTTCAAAAACTTGCTGCAAATATAATAAAATAAGGTGGAAACACCAAGCATTTCCACCTTTTTCTTCTCTATTTCTATCAGATTATTCCCGGATTTAACAAAAGATATAGTAAGATCATAACATACTATACATATCCCTAACCTAAGGCTAGTCCTGATATTTAATCTGGAAGTAATCAAAAACAAAACATTCCTTCCATTTCAATCTTTCGCAAATTTCATCAAAAAGAAGAAAAAATACTCGAAAACCTTGTAGGAATCAAACAATTATCGTATCTTTGCCGAATTATCCAAAAATTGGGTACTAGAATAAGAACTTTTAATAATGAAAGGTATGGAGCAGAGGAATTCATCCATCGAAATCTATCGTTCCCCAGAGGGCAACATAGAGTTGAATGTAAAATTAGAGAATGATACCGTTTGGCTTACACAAAGCCAAATGGCAGAGTTGTTTGGCCGTGACAGAACTGTGATTTCACGACATGTCAATAACTGTTTTAAAGAAGGTGAACTCGACAAATCCTTGGTATGTGCAAAATTTGCACATACCAAGAAATATGGTCGCCACGACGGCTTTGAACAGGTTGTCGAAACGGAATATTATAACCTGGACGTCATTATCTCCGTAGGCTATCGTGTAAAGTCTATCAATGGTACCAGATTCCGTCAATGGGCTAATTCTATCTTGAAGCAATACATTATCAAGGGTTATGCCATCAACCAGAAACGCCTAGACAATTACAACGAACTGAAAGAAGTGGTTCGTTTGATGTCACGTGCGATTACATTGCAAGATCAGGTATCCGAGGGCGAATACAACGGACTGTTCAATGTCATCAGCGACTATGTTTATGCCCTGGATACTCTCGACAAATATGATTATCAGACATTACTCATAGACAAGACGACTCAAGCCGAGCCGTTCCATGCCACCTACGAAAATGCAATGGAAGCCATCAATGCTTTGAAAGAAAAGTTTGGAGGCAGTAAATGGTTTGCCAATGAGAAGGATGATTCATTCAAGAGCAGCATAGGTCAGATTTACCAAACCTTCGGCGGTGAAGAGCTCTACGCTTCGGTAGAAGAAAAAGCAGCCATGCTGCTCTACCTTGTCGTAAAAAACCATTCATTCAGCGATGGCAACAAGAGAATTGCGGCCATGCTTTTTCTTTGGTTTATGGAGAAGAATGGCATTCTGTATGCAGAAAATGGACATAAGAGAATTGCCGACAACACACTCGTTGCCCTGACTCTGATGATTGCAGAAAGCAGAACTGAGGAAAAAGATGTAATGGTAAAAGTAGTCGTCAACCTGATTAACAAAGACAATCAATAGAATTGCCATTAAAAAGCCGCACAACAGCTGTTCTACACATGCACAACAGCTGAAAGACAAGCGCACAACAGCTGATGTGCGACCGCATATCAACTGTTGTGCGCTTCGAGATACTTACTGTTCCAACAACTTCTATTGTATCTCCGAACAACTTCAGTTACTTCTTTCAGATACTTATGACGCATTCTTCAAACGCCAATAACGCTTGAGGAAAGACATTCAAAGCATTGCGGAAGCTTATTCAAATCATTGTAGAAATCTACTTCGCTGTATCCTTTGAGCTTCGCTTATCACGGCGATAACTGCGATAATCATCCAGCGGAATCTCAATATCAGGTTCCACCAACTCACCCTCACGTGGCAAGGCGAACTTCTGATACTTGATGTTCAAGCCACGTTCTATCCACATACTCTCATAATAGGTTTGGATAGAGAGAATCTTACGGGTTTCCTCATCGATACCCTCCTGATGATAGAGGTCCTCGGTGCGGAAGAGCACCGGCAGATGGTTGCCATCCACCATATAAGTGGTATAGGTGAAGAGGAAGTTGGAGTCCGTCTTCAGATGGATGATACCGCCATCCACGAGGAAGTGGCGATAACGGTTCATGAAGTAAGTAGATGTAAGACGCTTGCGAGGGTTCTTCATCTGCGGGTCAGAGAAGGTGAGCCAGATTTCCTGCACCTCATCCGCAGCAAAGAAGCGGTCGATAATCTCGATGTTGGTACGGAGGAAAGCCACGTTCTTCTGTCCTTCCTCTATCGCTTTCTTGGCACCGGTCCACATACGTGCGCCCTTGATATCCACACCGATGAAGTTCATCTCAGGATAGAGCTTGGCAAGTTCCACGGTATATTCACCCTTGCCGCATCCCAACTCCAGCACGATAGGATTATCATTGTGGAAATACATCTCACGCCACTTGCCCTTCATATCGAAAGGCACGTCATCTACTACACTATATGGATACTGGAACACGTTCTCGAAACGCTCCATATCCGCAAACTTTGCTAATTTTCCTTTGCTCATTGATTCTTTTTTCTTCGTTTGGGTGCAAAGGTACAAAAATTATAAATACTCTTATTACAATTACATTTATAATTTTTGATATTTAACCAAATCTACCGGAAATTCTTTTCAGAAACGGCAGAACTGTTGCCTCCATCATCAAAAATGAAAGAATATAGACATCAGTATTGTCCTACCTCGCAACTGATACTCCTTGCTCGTACGGGTCAACCCAGAATAAACGGTATAACCGTAGGTGCGCTGATTGAAAAGATTAAGCGCAGTCAAACTCAACTCCATACCATTCCTGAAGCCATAACTGGTGGATGCATCGGCAAGAGTAAGATTTTTGTGCTGATGATCTGCTATCTGATTGCGATAATGCTCTCCATGCAACTTGATGAACCATGACTTCAATGGCTGGAAGTTGAAAGTGAGATTCTGGGCAAGATTGGTAGAGGAAGAATCGAAACCCAAATTCTTCAATACCATCTTATCCTTATCCCAGTTCAGCTCATAGGTGAAATTGAACCAATCCACAGGACGACCACTCCATTTTGCCGACAACATATAGTTATCAGATGAATAGGCTGAAGGAGAATCGTTCTGACGCAGGAAGCCATCAAACCTCAGATAATCAAAACCTACGCTAACGAGTCCATGCATGAATCCCAATCCCTTACTTACCTTTCCACCAGCCATCAGGTTTTCAGAACTGCTGCTGTTGGAGAAATAGGAGTTGATGATATAATCACCCACAAAATTACGAGCCACCGTAAGATGACTGTCAGACCAGCTCTTGCGGATGTAGGCATTGGCAAAGACGGTGGCAAGAGGACGCTTATAGCTGATGTTGAAGGAAATATGCTTGCTCTTGTCGGCGGTATAATCCACGAAACCCGTATAAAGATTACGGTAATCACGCATCAGCAGACCCTGATAGAAATTCTGTTCATCCACTTCCCGCTGAGCGATTCCACCGGAAAGCGTAGCCTGCAAACGGGCTGTAAGGAAATAGCTCACGCTGAGTTGAGGAGCAACCAGTGTCTTGCTGGCATTCTCTTTCGCTCCCATCAACTTATCATTATAATAATAAGGTGTAAAGGTGATGGGCATCTGGAAACGGATATGCCAGCCACCCTGATTATACTCTGCCTCCGGCGATGCATAGGCACGGAAGAAGGTCATGCCTATCTGATTGCGCATATTTCCCAGGGAATCGGGTACTCCCTCCAGATGACTCTTCATCGTTCTGCTCAATACCTGCAAGCCAACCTTCATCATCACAGTAAAAGGCTTGAGGAAAAAGCCGAGCGAAGTATTGGTATGACTGAAGAATGCTGCCGAACGAACACTTTGATAAGCCGTTTGCTGCGAATTATCAACAGACAGAGAGTGCGGATTCACCATATAAGCATTATACGTGTTGAAGGTATAGGTTCGCTTACTACTCCGATGCAACAGTTCCAGCTTGTCTGATACTTTATATTTCGGCATATTGACCTGCTGATGATTAGGATAAGAGCCGGCAATATCCATCATGACATCATTCCAGGCCAGGTCGGCGGAAAGCTGATTGGCAACATACGCCTTTTCGCCATTCGAAGTCAGCGTAAAGTCGGCAACCAATCTGTTCTGCTTCTGCTTAGCCTGTTCATCCTCTACATCATAAATGGTTGAATCATTCAGGAAATACTGGGTATTACTGAATGAAGAAGAAAGAAGACGGTCGTGGGTATAGACAATCTGAGAAGACAAATCTGTATTTTTGCCTAATACCCAGAGATTATTGATTGTGAAAACATGAGTCTGGTTCTTACGCACACGGCTGTCTGAAATATCCGTCAGCTGGTCGGGAGAAACATTTACGTAATCCTTCAAAGTATAAGAATTTCCCATCACTCCAGTGCCATCATCAGAAAAAAGGAGATTGCCCTCACCGGTTACATCCGTACCTATATTATTACTCTTGAAGGTATTGAGCGACTGGGCTTTCTTGGCAAAGCGCATCAACGACATCTCGCCTTCCCAGACATTCAGCTTACCAAACTTCTCCCCTTTCTTCTGCTCCATACCGCCACCTGCCTTCAACGTTCCTACCAGACGGCTCTTGGCAGATTCCTTCAGTTTGATGTTGATGGCAGGGTCTTGCGAAAACGACATATCTTCCAAAGCCTTGATAGGTTGATGATTGGTCATCACCTCTACCGAACCGACATCCTTCTGATGGATATTGTTGGTGGCGATGGAATAGCGGCCGCCGAGCATATCATGTCCTTCGATATAAAACTTATTGATAGCCTTTCCGTTATATTTGATTTCTCCCTTGTCCGACACCTCCATTCCCGGCATCTTCTTCAAGACATCAGCCAGACTCTTGTCGTTGGCATCGGCAAAGCTTGCCACATTGTAGGAGATGGTATCGCCCCGCTGTCGGATACTTGGAGCCTTCACCACAACATCCTTCAGCTTTGTTGCCTGCTCCGTCAGGAGCACATGATATACAGTAGTATCCTTCGACAAAGGAATGGTTTTCACAGCATATCCCATCATCGAGAAATGCAGCACGTTACGACCGTCCGGAATAGCATTGAGCGACAGCAGGAAACTTCCATCTGCCTGTGTCTTGGTAAACTTCAGGATTCTATTGCCGGCAGCAGGTCGGATGGTAACCATCACTCCCTGCAACCCGTTGCCCGTATAGGCATCTTCCACCTTACCCGACAAGGTGACTTGCTGGGCATAGGTCAAAGTGCTCATACAGATAAACCACAGATATAAAAACAGTTGCTTCATAAATTATCTTCTTGAGAAACCAATCCGTTCTCTCTTTACGTTGATACTTATTCTTTTTCTATCAGATCATAATTCAGAGTCTCATCCGAGCCACCCAGAGATATTCCCGTTGAAGCCTCGTTGATACTGTTCCGATTTTTCAGATACTTATATTTTGATTGCAGGAAATCCTTTCTTGTCGTTTTCTGAAAGCGCATGAATTCCTTGTCCAGTACCCCAAATGTAATAAGTTTTGCACTAACCTGCTGCATTCCATAGATACAGAAATAGTATTGCTTTCCCCTATCATACACTTCCATTATCAAGCCAGGGAGTCCGCAGAACTTCCAGGGACCGTCACTTACAGGAACATCCAAGGCAAACCAGGCTGTCCATTGTCTTCCCCGGAAGCAGCAGGTAGCCTTTTGGCATTCATGACCGAGCACCATCTTCGTGCTGTCATTTTCCATATTCCACTCCTGTGAGTTTAAAGCATCTTCATAAAGGTAATATTGTCCCAGCAAGAAGTCGGTAACAGTTATCTTTCCTTGCGGATAATTCTTATAAATGGTAGCAGTCATTCGGCGGTGTGGTATGGCATTGTGCAATTGCTTCCCTTTCAGTCCTTTCCCTATCGCTTCCGTCAAGAAGCTATCCCATAGTTTATCGCCATTAGGAGAAGCCATCAGAGAATCACACTGATAAGTATAATAGCTATAGCATTTAGAACACTCCGCTCCGATTTGCAGATAGAGCAAGTCTTCCTTGCGCTGTTGTTCTCCAGACAGCGTATCCGTAAGATATTCATATACATAGCTACACAGCATATTAGCCGTATCTATCTTCTTATTTTGGGCAAAGCCAATAAGATAAAAAGTCAAAAACAGAAATACGAAACACTTTCTCTCCATAACTTTTCCTTATTTAAAATAAAGATACTCTTTGATTCTATTCTCTTTCTATCAAGTCATAGTTACGTTTTTCGTCTGACAGACCTAAGGATATACCTGACGTAGCCTCGTTTATGCTATTTTGATTATGAAAATAATTATATTCAGACTTCAGAAAAGCTTTCCGGTCTGTCTTTATCCGTTTTCTATTGAAAACATCATAAACGATAGGCGTGCCAGCATCCTTCTGCAATCCCTTGATGCAAAAATATTGCTGTCTCCCCTTGTCATACACTTCCATAATCAAACCAGGAAGACCACAAAATTTCCAAGGGCCATCACTCATAGGAACATCCAAGGCAAACCATGCCGTCCAAGAGCGACCACGGAATCTGCAGGTTGCCTTCTGGCAGTTATAGCCTAATATGTTTTTAATGCTATCACCTTCTACAACCCAATTCTGTACACCCAGGCTATCACTATATTCATAATACTGAGACATCAGATTGTCCGTTACCGTCATCATATTCTGCGGATAATTCTTATAGACGCACGCCGTCATTCTGCGATGTGGAAAAGAATTAGTCAGATATCCTTCACGCTTAAAGGCTTCTTTGAATAAAGCACGAAACTTGGCCTTGCCATCTTCTGTAGATTGCAAGGAATCAGACTGGTAAGTATAATAACTATAGCATTTTGAAACATTCTTTCCGATAGAAAGAAAGAGTAAATCTTCTTCTTTCTCATCATTCTTTATCGTATCTTTCGAATAACAATAATAATATGAGCACAAAAATTGCCCATGATCTATAACCTCATTCTTAGCTTGCAACAAAAGTGCATAAAAGAATAATACCGATATACTTATAATAAATCTCTTAACAACCATATTAATATAACCTTTAAGTTTAAAGAATCACCTTTGTCATTTACTGAGCCCACTTTAAAAAGTAAGGTCTGTCTTAAGTGGGTTCAGTTAATAAAAATGATCTCGGTGCAAAATTACCGAAAATTGCTCAAACCGCCTAACTTTTTACATCATTTCTCACATAATATTTGTTCCCCAGTTTATTATGTAAAAATGATGTAAATTTCAAAAAGCCCCGACTACATCAAAGTAACCGAGGCTTTCCTTCAAAATCTTCTATTTTTTATGTTTCTTCAATCTTCCAATCC
>ERZ791625.81-NODE-81-length-79729-cov-4.296910_pt1 | contig 79729 bp, 73 predicted proteins | sample MGYA00510267_ERZ791625 | MGnify/ENA primary metagenome ERZ791625 (study PRJEB30046, sample SAMN00715229) | human gut metagenome | study: EMG produced TPA metagenomics assembly of the A metagenome-wide association study of gut microbiota in type 2...
TGTGCTTTTCAGATTTTGCACGAAAATATAAGTTTGAAATGGCAAAATCCGGTCAAGAAAGAAATGCAAAAAATTATCAGTTGGCGTATCAGCATTTGGAAAGATTCGCCGGGACGAATAAACTGATGTTTTCCAGATTCACAACTAAGTTTGTAAATGATTGGATGAAATCTTTATCTGGAACATCAAGGGCGAAAGAGATGTATCCTGTTTGCGTACGACAAATATTCAAAGCTGCCATATTGAAGTATAACGATTATGACCGTGGGCTTATCCAGATAAAAACGAATCCTTGGCCAAAGATTGTTATTCCTAAATCCGATAAGCCGGAACATAAGGCCATACCTGCTTCAGAAATAAAAAAATTCTTTGAATTACCTCTTCCTCCTTCAAAGATGAAATGTCCACTCCCGGAATTAGCTCAAGATGTTGCCAAGATGGTGATGTGTTTGGCAGGTATAAATACTGCAGATTTGTATCATCTGAAGGTATCCGATTATAAAGATGGGAAAATTTCCTATAATAGACGGAAAACGGCTAAGTTCAGGAGTGATGGTGCGTATATGGAACTGGATGTGCCGGATATTTTAAAAGACTTGTTTGAAAAATACAAATCTGAAGACGGGGATGAATATCTTTTTAATTTCCATAAACGTTATTCTGATAATGACATTTTTAATGTGAATGTGAATGGCGGTCTAAGGAAAATTTGTCAATTCAATGAACTTCCAGAGTCATATTGTGTCTACACGTTCCGGCATAGCTGGGGAACGATTGCGAGAAATGATATAAGGGCAACTATGTATGATGTGGCGTTTGCCATGAACCATGCAAGCGCTCATAAAGTGACAGAGGTATATGTCAAACCAGATTACTCGATTGTTTCGGAGTTAAACCGGAAAGTGATAGATTTTGTGTTTTATGATAAGTTGCCGGATTTATTGGAAGATGATGTAGATGTGGAGCAAACTCAATTTAGAATATCATTCAAAAACATGGTCCGTGGCACTGTGTTTTTCCAAGAGAAGAAAATATATTCGTTTGAAGATTTGGGGTATAACAATGTTAACGATGTAATTTCCGAGTTGGTAAAACATCTTCCAGAAGATATGCCTATTGGGAGTAAAGCGTTGTTTAGGGTTGATAATCTGGACAAAAAAGAACACAGATTTTACGAACGGCAAAAAGGAAAGGGTTTTTCATAGGAACGGCAATCTTTTGGGTAAGCCTTTTATTTGTTCCAAAATAACAGTTACTACATTACTTGCAATGCCTTACTTTGTAAAAAGTAAGAATCTATGAATAAGGTCAATGTTGGGCTGGGAGGTATAAGCCGTAATACAGATGATGGCGTGTCAAAAGACGGGATGTGCTCGGAACTGATAAATGCACGTCCTAAAAACGGATCGATAGAACCCGTTGGGAGGCCAATACTTGAACGTCAGTTTGCAGAGGGAAAATCTCCGGTATTTGTGCACAAAAACGGCACGTACGAGCATTTGATTTCGTATGCCAATGACATTGTCCTTTTCGATAGCGATAAAGTGGACGGGCAATGGGTTGTAAAGAATACAGCTTTCGCGCAGATACCTGGCGTAAAGCAGATACAATCTGTCGGGAATATCCTCGTCATGGCGACGGGCGAAAGTATCCATTATGCAATATTCATAGGTGGGGAATATACATATCTTGGTGATCAGATTCCGGAACCGTCGATCCGTTTTTCTTGTATTAAAGAAGAAGCTGTCTACTCGGATGATATATCGTGTAATTTGGAGCCGGCAGTTCGTATTCAGGATGTCGGGAGCCTTGCAACATTGAACGAGGCCGGGGAAAAGATTATTACCAATTCTTTTAAAGCAAGTTATTACAAACTGTTGCAAGAAGATGTGTATGATGCAGGACATGTTATATATCCTGTCCTTGTAAGGTATGCCGTCAGGCTGTTCGATGAGAGCTACGTGATGCATTCGTCCCCGCTGCTGGTCGGCGAACCAAATTTTATTAGGATGGCAGTAAGTAAAACCAAATTTGATTTTGACTCCCTGTCGGTGGAAGGTTTTACTTATAAACTTATCGCAAACCCTCGGACCATAGGCGTTAAATATGATTTATCCGGCTTGTCCGGCTGGAAAGATGTCGCTTCGTCTGTGGACATATTCGTTTCAAGACCGTTTGTAATCAATGATCTTGATAGTACGATAAAAACAGTGACCGTTTTGGACAAGAATAATATGATGGTGGATCTCCCGTTTAAGTCGGAAAGCGAATTGCTTGAAGAAATAGGGGAAATATCTAATTTTTATCTTGTCAAAAGCATCCCGATCGGAGATATATCGAATGGGTTTGAAAATATATTTGCCGAAGGCAAGGCATTTAAGAACCTGGAACAGCAAGAAGTCGCAACTGATGATGATTTTACGAGAAGCAGGATAACCGGAAACCTGTATACATATAACGGAAAGCTGCATGTAGGGAACATCCGGGAAAAACTTGCCAAACCCTATCCTCTGGGAATGTTTGCGGTTAGCGACATTAACGAATTTACGGTAAATACGGAGGTGCATGTCAAGACGGAAAGCGGAATGAAAATAGTACATGGAGCAAGTACGGCCTATGGTGCTATGGTTTCCCCATACCTGTCTTACCCGGATTCACGGGCGGTCAAAATGATTATCTACAATGATAAGTATTACGATGAGATTCCATTGAAGCCGCATCCTTTCTTGAACATAGCCTATAGCTTAAAAGGGCTTTATCCTCACTCGATAACCGATAAGTATGGGACCTATACGCCTTTGCCAGAAGATTCCGTGTCGGTTGCTCCCAATAAATTGAAGGTATCAAATGTCTCAAACCCGTTTTATTTTCCCGCCAAACAAACATATACGGTTTCGAGTCGTAACATAGTGGCAATGGCTACAGCGACAACGGCCTTGTCGACGGGCCAGTTCGGGCAATTTCCTCTTTATGTGTTTACGGGCGAAGGTGTTTTTGCCTTATCGGTCGGAACCGGCGATATCGCTTATGCAAATTCTTTTTCTGTGACACGGGATGTATGCAATAATCCGGATTCCATTGTTTCCACTGATGATGCAATTGTGTTTTCTACGGATTCAGGGCTGAAGGTCCTATCAGGATCGACTGTAAGAGATATATCGTCCGACATGGAAGGTTATCTTCCTACGGCAGTCGACAGTTCGCCTATAATTAAAAAAATTGCAGGTGTGGGTGGATTCAGCGACAAACTTTCCTCCACTGAATTTATTTATTATTTGGAGGAAGCAAAGGTCGGGTATAATTATGAAGACAAAGAGGTTATTGTAGCAAACCGGAACTACCCATATTCCTACGTGTTCAATATGCAATCGGGTAGCTGGTACAAGATTTCCGCTTCAATCAACCGCTTTCTAAACTCTTATCCCGAATGTTTGGCCGTATTCAACGACCACGGGGTTTACAATATGCACAATGGACATAGGACAGTCAACAAAATACTGCTGCTGACTCGTCCTATCAAGTTTGGCACGCTTACCCATAAACGTATCGTGCAATCAGCTATTCGTGGCGTAATACGTCCATCCGAATCATTAGTATATTTTCGCGGAGAGACGGTTAAATTCAGGGATCAAGAGATTTTGGCTTTCAGCAAATGCGGCTTCTATGTTTTGGGTAGCAACGATGCCGAACACTTTATTCTGCTGTCCGGGCGTGAAAAGATCGAAGACGTGCGCGACCTTATTACCAAAATGAATAAAACGAAAGCGTTCAAATATTTCATGATAGCTTTGGTCGGAGGGGTGCGTACGGATGTCGCGTTAAACTATATTGAGTTTATGGTGGACGAAACCTACACGAATCGATTGAGATGATCCGGTATTGCGTATAATGTGGACAACCGCTAATTCTAAAACTTAGCGGTTGTCTCTTTTAAAAGTTGAGAGGAAGAACAGGCCGTCTGACGGATTTTCTTCTTTGGTTTATCCTATGATTGATATCAGACCTGATAATTTCCAATTCACTTGCATCTGCCATGTCTGGAGCCACCCTTTTATACCATTTGTATAGAGTATAGGCCGACATATAATCTTTGATGCCGTTTGTGATAGCCCGGTTCTGATTCGTATCGTATGAATCAGGCATTTGGCATGTGAAAATAAACTTTTCTTTTTGATCTGCAGGTTGTGATGGCGAAAGATGGCCGGACAGCAAATCGCTAATAGCTGATGCTGCCGTATTGATATACTCATTAAGAATATCATCGTCATCGTCGCTTGCCTGTGTTTTTGTTGCATGGTTGATACGGGAGAGCTCGCCGTCCTTGTTTGCTTCACCTGTTACAAAGGCTTCTGTTTTGACCTGCAGAAGCACATCTTTTTTTGTTATTTCAAATTGAACAGTCATATTCTTTGAGGTCTTGTTCTCCTCGAAAGGAGTAGGTTAATATTGAGGATATTGTTTTTTGCATATTCGCTGTATTTTCCCGCATCGTTTTCTTCTCTTGCGATATGGAACCAGTTGTAGCATGATTGATTGATGATATACGTTTCCATTTCCGATTGTAACGCTTCGGATGCGGCCCTGTCAAAATTCGAAGGTGTCTCAATGGTTATTCCGTTGTCATTTAAAACAGGATGATACGCTGAAACGAAAGCGGTCATGGATATGATCGAACTTCTAATGAGGTCGTCGATGATATTTCTTTCGTCTTCCGTCACCGCAATGCGATCCAGTCCATTTTCAACGTTTTTGCCTATAAAGCCGGTTATTTTGGAGATACCCTCGAATATCAAGGCTCTGTTGATGTTGATTACTGTTGTCATACTGTATCTTATTTTGATGCGTTCTTTAAATCTTCGATACTCTTTGATATTGCACTTGCAGTCGACTCTGTTCCTTCCTCACTTAAGGGTTCGGCTGCTATAGGAGGCAATACATACTTTAGCACATTGATATATGTGCTAAATTTAGCAGGGGAATCCTTCGGTAGTTCTTCCCAATACTTGACGAAGTCGTTGAAATGGTCAATGATAAAATCTGACATCTTCATGCGGATTTCCAACTTAATCTTATTTGGTGTTCCTTTTACTCTTCCCCCGACTTTCGGTGCTCCTTTCGGTCTTGCCATATATAGTTTGTAAATAGTTTTTATTGCAAATATAACAATGTATGAAACAATAATATATGTGTATTTAATTAAAGTATCAATTTAACATGTGCGTAGTGGTCCTGTAATCTTACATTTGTGGAAAAAAGTATTGATATGTTGGGATTAATAGGAGGCGGCTTAGGGCTTGCAAATTCAATGTTTGGAGGTATCAAGGCGGCTAAAGAAAGAAAGCGTCAGGATCGGATCATCCGCGAAGCTAAACAGCGAAATGAAGATTTCTTCAATAGCGAATATTACCAGAATTATATGGATCGATCGGATGTACAGGCGGCCATGAAGCGGGTAAGGGATACGATGAGAAAAAGCAACCAAACTGCTGCAGCTTCGGCGGCTGTAACAGGCGCAACCCCGGAAGCTGTCGTTGCACAAAAGCAGGCGAACAATGAAATTATTGCTGATGCCGCGTCCGGCATTCAGGCAAATGCCGATGCGTATAAGAACAATGTAAAATCCCTGTACCTAAATCAGCAGAATGCACTTGATCAGGCTCGTCTTGGCCAATCAGCCATGTCGGAAAGAGGTTATGCCGGTATGGCTGGTGGTGCTTTGCAGACTGCTGGTAGCCTGCTTGGAAACTCCAAGTTAGCGGGTAAGATGGTAGATAGACTGGGTAGTGTGTGGAATAAATAAGGATTGATATGGGATTATTATTCGAAAAGCTAAAAGCAAGACAAAAGCCGGACGGCACGTTTACTCCGGCTCCTGCTGAAGATACGCCTATGTTGTCCGGTTCTTCGTTAAATGTTCCTCGACCGGAATATCCAGATAAAGTAGAGGTGGAACCGGTATCACATACAACCATTCAGCCTCAAACTATATATGATATCGTAAGTCAGTACGGCAGGCCGCGCTCGTATGAAAAAGAGGTCGCAGAAGCGGAACGGCAGAAAAAACTTGGGATGTTATCGGATATATTGGGGTTAGGTGTCAATCTTGCGACTGGTGTAGCCGGTCGTAGGATATTTGACCAGCCTCAATCGAACACAAGCATAGCTGACGCAAGATTGCAAAGACTGAAAGACCTTCAGCGGGCAGATAGCGTCCGATTCGATAATGCTCTTCTTAATGCCCGCTTACAGGATTATCAAAATGAAAGGGCCGCTTCTGTTGCAAAAGCTAATGCCGATTGGGAGAAGCATAAGTTTGATACTAATACAAAGATTAAACTGGCGGATATAAACAGGCAGATACAGAAAGATGCTGAAAATGCTCGATTGCGGGCGGAGGAGAATAAAAAGACTGCCGAATATAGAGAAGCGATGCTAAAACTCCAGCAGCAGAGGATTGCGGCAAGTCAGAATGGAAAAGATAAGTTCGATTATTTGATTGGCCAGAATGGGCGAAAAACAGTGATACCTAAAGACGAAGCAACCGCGGTAGCTGGGTATTTATACAATAGGATGCAGGAAATAATAGCTTCTAATCCTAACGACAGGCGTACAGTTGACGACATAAAAATGCAAATGGGTGAAGGTGGAGATCAGTCAACTAAGATGCTATCTATTGTGAAAAGGAAGATAAAGGATTTTCCAGAGTTACAGGATGAATTGGAGTCGATTATAAACGGGGCATATGAGCCGAAAGATACACAGCAGACCGTTTATGAATATTTACAGCGATTTTTACCAAAACAGGAGTATAGCGGGCCGTATCGTCCTCCTGAATACTTGAATGGAAAAGAGGTTGTTGATTTCAGTCCGGAACAAGAAGTGATTAAGTATAAACCGAAAAGCAAATAAAGTTATGCCTATTTTTGAAAATAATGGGGTTAAGTATGATGTCTCCCCAGAATATATACCTGATTTTGCATCGGAATATCCAGATGCTGTGACAGTAATTGAGAGGCCGGATAAGCCGTATCGTGTCAAGGCATCACAATATGATATATTCATGCAGCAACATCCAGAGCCGGATATCTCCGTAGATGAGATGCGAGATACGGATAATTTCTTTGGGGATTTTGGCGAACGTCTTGCTGCTGGCGCTGGCCGTCTGGTAGGCTCTTCTACCAATTTACTGAAAAAGATCACTACCCCTGTCGAATCTGCTGTGGATTGGGCAAATGAGCATACTAAAGGGGCAGCTGGTGCGGCTGCACAGTCTCTTGCGGGTACTATTCCTGGGCTTGGCATGATTGCTCATATTCCAGATAAGAATGCTGGTTTAGAAAGACTCTCTAAAAACGCAGAAGCGTTCGCAGAAGATATGCATGAACGGTCGGATCGCTATAAAGGAAAAAGTTTTTCAGACCTATGGAGCGAGGGCGATTATCAAGGGGCGTTCGGTTCAGCTTTTTTGGATGCAGCCGAATCTGCTGCGACTTCTACTGCTATTGCTGCAACAGGTGGTGCGGGACTTGTTGCAGCAGGGCTTACTACTGCTTCTGACAAATATGACGAATTGAGCCGGGAAAATCCAGAAATGGGCGAAACTTTAAAATGGGCTAATGCGATTGGAACGGGTGCGGCCGAAAGTTTGTCTGAAGTTTTTGGCGCGGGGATGATGGGCCGTACAGTAAGAAATATCTTACAGAAGAGTGGTCGTGAGGCTGCCGCCAATCTTGTAAAGAAGAATTTTCTTGATAAGATAGCCTCTTTTGAGGGGAAACATTGGTTTGCAATGCCGATAGCCTCAGAAGGCTTGGAAGAGGCAGGAAATGCTCTTGCTGGTTATGCGATAGACCGATTAACAGGTGTAGAGCGTAATGACAACATATTTAAAACGATGCTTGATGCCGGTGTTGCTGGTTCAATGGGGGGTGCACAGTTTTCTCCTTTTATTGGTGCAGCTAAAGGATATAGTGCTTATCAAAAACGGCAGATCACGAATAGATATAAAGAATCTTCAACTTTCGCCGGGGAAATCCTGCATGAAGATGTGGAAAAGTTCAATGACGCGATCGTTAATCGATTGAAAAATCCGAAATCAATACAATCTTTTATTGATAATGTTGCATCGGTTAAGAACTTGAATCCGGAGGAAAAGCGAAAACTTGAACAATACACGGTTGATCTGCTGAATTATAACGGATATGTAGACTATGTGCAGTCGCGTATTGACGAAGAAACAAGACGCCGTATGGATGATATTGGCCGAACGGCCAATAAAGACATGGGGCAAGTTGTTACAGTCAAATTTCCTTCTTCAGACCAGCCGGTTTATATAACAGGCGGTAATATTGTTTTTGACGAAGAAGGATTGGTGGATGCAAAACAGTCGGATGATATTTTGTATTATCTTGATGAAAATGGCAAAGTCCAGCAAGGACGACCTGAAATGTTCGATAGTTTGATCGAACAGTATCCAGTTGAGCAATTATATGCCGATATCATAAACACGGTCCCCGGCGAAGTGATTGCACAAGAAGAGATGGAGTCCGAAGCAGCAGATATGCAGCTGGTGATGTTTAATCCTGGCGATTTGGTGAATTTGGTGGGCGGTCGTCAAGGGATAGTGCAGCAGATGAGCGATGATGGAGGTGTTATCGTTGAAGTTGATGGCATGACGGAAGAAATAGGGGTGGATTCTATTATTGACAATATGTCAAAAAATCAAACCCAAAATGAGGATTCTTCAACGGATGGAGACAGCAGAGTGTTAGAAAATGTGCCGGAAAAGACGTTGGAGAGTGTTGTCGCATCGTTGCCCAAACGAAATGACGGGACGATCGACTATAAGGCCATGACTCCACAGCAGCAATATGAATATACGTCCCTTTCCGAATCTCCTCAGATGGCTCTTGAAGATTTGCGTGCGGATATAGAGAATAAACGAAGTGAAATATCCAAGTCAGAATCCCGGATTGAGAAAGCATCGGGAGGGGAACGTGCATCGTTGCGGGATGAAATACGTGTAAAAAAACAGGAATTGGCAGATCTGGAAGCGTTTTACCGGACTGTCACGCCAGATGTGGATAGTTCTGCCGAAGAAAATGTTATTTTACCAGCATCCCAGACGGAAATTCCGATTAACCAAGAGTCAAATACTCCAGAATCATCTATTCCCATGGACGAGGCTGGTAATCCTATTTATCATCAGGCGGAAATTAGTGATACTTTAGATGCTCTTCTTGACGGTTCCCTGACACTTGAAGAAGTGGACCAGTTTGTAAATAATCATATTTCTGATGCAGAAAGGCGTTTAACCGAGTCGGGCAAAAAGGCTCCTGTGATGGAGCTTGATATAGACGGTTATAAAGCCAGAAAAAAAGAGTGGGAAGAAGGGCGGAAGCCTATCGAACAGGAAAAGAGCTATTGGGAAGATATTAAATCAAAATTGCAGGATGCCCGTGTGAAACCGGGTGAAGAAGCTGCTATTAATTTAATGCGTAATACTGCACCACAAAGCGGGGAAGAACTGGCTGCGCAAATGCTGGCCAATGGTTCTATAAAGTTGCTGCAGGATGATTATCGACGTGAAACCGGAGGGCGTATATCTGAATCCCGTTCGCTGTTTGGATTGTTTGCCGGGAAAGATAAAGGTGGCGTATCGATAGAGCGTGCCGGCGAAATCCTGATGCAGGCAGATTTGGAGAACGGCACTAATTTCTTTGACCAGAATGATCCGAATGCCGGTCGTAATGCTATTATTGAGGTGCTCTCGACGGCGCGTACCCGTGGCGATCTGATCAATTACATCAAGAGCCGCCGCGAAGCGAAAGCCGAAGAGATGCGGCAGGCAGAATATAACGAATATGCCCGCTGGTGCGAAGAGAACTACCATCTCTCGCCGGAGGACTACGAATCCTACGAAGAGGATCTGCGTAGGCAGGCTCAAACTCTCACAGATGAGACGGTCGAATACGTCAGCGGGGAAATTGCTGATGAAATAAGAGACATCGAAGAAGAACTCTCTGAGATAGATGCTATCTTAGCGGAAAATAAAAATAATCCAGATGAAACAATTGAACGAGATGACGAAAGAAGAACTGGCAGTCTACACGAAAGAGGCGATCAGTTATTGCAAGGAGAACAATCTGTACCGACCGGGCGAACTGGTGAAATTGAAACAGAACATCCGGGAGTTGATAACGGTATCCGTAACGCGGATGGAGCTGCACAAGAGGGCGCAGGAGATGAAGCCGTAGGAAGAAGATATGCGGATGAGGCTCAACAGGGTCCTGTGTCAAAGCCGCAAGGATTAAGTGGAGAAGAGGCGGATTTGCTTTTGTCTCGCATGGAGTCTGCAGCAGAAATATCGAGTGAGAAAGAACTTACTCCTGAGACTTGGGCTGAAACATTCGACGAGAACAATTTTATTGCCACCCCCATAGGATCTGTGAAAATGGGAGGAAACCAGATCACTAAATTCTTTGAGAAAAAGCGTACCAAGGAGTTCGGTATGGTTGGTCCTACATTGTCTAATCCGGATGTGATTATAGAGGAGGCAAGCGAAGCGAAAGACGGAAACGCAGAGAGAGGAAGCAGCTTTTTGTTTATCAAGACATTCAACAGGAATGGAGAGAAGGTTAAGTTCTATGCCTCTATTACTGTCAAGCAGGACGGGATGGAAGTGTCTGTAAGCAGTCACTATATGAACAAGAACAAAGTCAAAAGAGCCTTACAGGAAAGCGGTGTGCTCTATATAAGAGAAGCATTACTCTCCAACAGCTCTGAATGGCGCTTAGCTGAACATCGAGACGATGTGCCGGACCTCCTTCCTACGCAAGAGAGTAATGCTTCTGAAAACAAAGATACTCATTCTTTCCGTAATAACAGTGAGTTAAATGAAAAAATTGCAGATGCCGAAGCAAATACCGATATAAATCCTACCGAAGCCCAGAAAGAAGCCGGCAATTACAAGAAAGGGCATGTACGTGTAGGTACATTTGATATTAGCATCGAGCAACCGAAAGGTTCTGTTCGTAGTGGCGTGGATGCTAATGGCAAGAAGTGGGAAACGACCATGCAGAACACCTACGGCTACATTCGTGGTACGGAGGACGTGGACGGCGACCATATAGATGTGTTCCTATCTGATGATATTGATGGGTGGAACGGTCGAAAAGCGTTTGTGGTGGATCAATACAACGAGGACGGCAGCTTTGACGAGCATAAGGTAATGCTTGGCTTCAATGAGGCGGCCGATGCCGAGACGGCTTATTTTGCCAACTATGACAAAAATTGGGCGAAGAAGCACAAGACGGTGGTAACTGCCGTAAACTTGGAGGATTTCGAGAAGTGGATAGGTAGCAGCCACCGCAAGACAAAAGCGTTTGCAGAATATAAGAGTGTAAAGACAGAAGACGTTCCTCAAAAAGCGGAATCTTCTGTCTCCGGCAATGGATACACTATTGAGCCGGCACAATACACTACCAAGCGAGGCAAGGTATTGGACATGCACCTTGTAAAATTTCAGTCGGAATTGCGCAAGGAAGTTCAGAAGCACACAGCCATGTTCGCCAAAGAGATGAAAGGCTGGTGGGATAGAGAAAAACGTGGATTTATGATGCGTAGTGAAGAAGATGCCAGACGATTGGTTGACTACGCCACAGATGCACAATCACAACCCCCATTATCCCTGTCCGATTTGTCTAAGGTCAATGACGGTGATGTGCAGTTTGCAGAGTCTCCACAGGCGAAAATACAGAAGCAAGAGGAAAAACAGGAATATACCCCTGTATGGCAATACTCTGTTTCTGTTGACAAGGAAACAGGATATACCACATTGAAGCGTGATGACGTGAGCGGCTCTATCCCTATTGGGGATGGACGTTTCAATTACACAGCAAACAGTCCTGAAGAAATGTTGGAGATTGTGCGCAATCCTAAGAATTTCGATCAGGAGCTGCGTGATGCTGTTGAAACTATTCTTGAAAACAAGGTCAAGATTAGGGAAATTGCACGTGCAGAAAAAGCAGAAACCGTAAAGCAAGAGCCTAAGTCGGAAAATAATCCGAGCGGCAACCGTCTTGTTACCGATGAACGGTACGCTGAGCTTCGCGAGCGTATGCGCAAGAAACTTCTCGGTCAAATGAATATCGGCATAGATCCAGAGATACTTGCAATCGGTACGGAAATGGCAGTGTATCATTTGGAGAAAGGATCGCGAAAGTTTGCCGAGTATGCAACGGCCATGATTGCTGACTTGGGTGATGCCATACGTCCATATCTCAAAGCGTTCTATAATGGCGCAAGGGACCTGCCCGAAGTTTTAGAAAATGGTTTGAACAAAGAAATGTCTTCTTACGATGAAGTTCAGGCATTTGATGTAACCAATTTTGATAAACCTGGCATTGACATTTTTGCGACTACTGAAACCATTGCGAGAGAAGCTGAAGTAAACAAGGAAGTTGAAATTGCCGAAGAACGTATAAAGAAAACTCGTTCGACGCGCAAAAAGGTTGAGAAAAAAACAGTAATTTCGCATAAATCAAACAGCTTAGATTTGTTTGACAATCAATTTGATAATAACGAAACTAATAACAAAGATGGATTACGAAGAAATGATGCAGTTCGCCCCGAAGGATTGTCAACCAACGGTAATCGACACGGGCAAGGATTATCAAGAGGCACTGAAACAAGTGGCGAAAACGAACAACAAGCCGGTAGAGGAACTGACAACGAAAGAGAAGGAACAGGCGATGCAGTCGATAGGGCTGTGCGACCTCGACTTTCAGATGCCATAGAAGAAAAAAAGAACATCCGCAACAATCATTCTGAACGTGGCAAAGACCATGCTCCGACATCGGTAGATGCACGTATCGAAGCCAACATCAAGGCTATCGAGCTTGCAAACCTGTTGCTTGAAAGTGGCGAACAGGCTACAGAAAAACAGATGCAAACCCTTCGCAAGTTCAGCGGCTGGGGCGGTTTGGGTAAGGCTTTCAACGAAGGTACATCGTATGCTCCTAACCCCATTGCAAAGAGGCTCCGTGAATTGCTTGGCGAAAAGGCGTATAAAGAGGCTGTAATGAGTGCAAATAGTGCTTATTACACTCCGGCTTACGTTGTGGATACGCTTTGGGACATTGCCAAACAAATGGGCTTCAACGGTGGAAACATTCTTGAAGGTTCTGCCGGTATCGGCAATATCTTGGGACAGATGCCTACAAACATCAGTGAGCGTAGCGATATCCATGCCATAGAGATTGACGGAACTTCAGGCGGTATTCTCTCGCTCCTTTATCCTGATGCCAAAGTGGAAATACAGGGCTTTGAGCAGACACGCATACCTAACGGCAGTGTGGATTTGGCTATTACCAATGTTCCGTTCGTTACCGGACTCCGTGTAAACGATATCACGGGTGACAAAGACCTGTCGAAGAAATTCCACAATATACACGATTTCTGTATAGCAAAGAATGTGCGCAAACTGCGTGAGGGCGGTTTAGGCATTTTTATCACGTCCAACGGTACGCTTGACAACAGCAAGAAACTCCGTGACTGGATTGTGAGCGAGGGAGGTTCAGACTTCGTGGGTGCTTTCCGTATGCACAACAAGACTTTCGGCGGCACCGGAGTAACCTCTGACATCGTTGTTATTCGCAAGCGTGTGAACGGACAGAAGTCTGTCCATGCCATTGATGTAAGCGATGTGAGCGGAGAACGTATGACGGAGTACGACACTGGAGAAACACGCAAGGTCAAGGGCAAGGAAACGCCTGTCATCAAGCAACTTTCGATGGACTACAACCGATATTTCATTGAACATCCCGAAAATATGGCAGGTGAAATGCACTTTGCATTTGAGAAAGGCGACACTTTCCGCCCGACAAGCAAGGGTTTATACCCTAAGCAGGACAAGAAGCAGGAAGATATGTTATCGGAGTTTGTCCGTTCATTCAGTGCAGAGGAATTTGGCGAACGCAGCACAGAACTTGTCACTGATGCAATGCCCGGCAAGAAGATTGGCGAAGTGTTTGTTAAAGACGGAAAGCTGTACATTAACTCAACCGCAAGCGCACAACCTCTCGATGTGAATGCCAATAAGGTAAAAGGACATACGAAAGTGGAATGCTTCGAGGCGTACACCGCCATCAAGGACGCCCTTGCAGAGGTCCTTTCCTATCAGACCGAGAACGAAAGTGATGAGGGACTGAAGCCCTTGCTTGACAAACTCAACAAGGCATACGATGATTTTGTTTCCACATACGGACACTTCAACAAGAACACAGCCATTGCATTCCTCCGTAATGATGTGGACTATGCCAATGTGTTCGCTCTTGAAAAGTTTGAAGAAACGGCAGATGAAAAAGGGAACCGGGTACAGAAATTTGACAAGACCGATATATTTAGCAAGCGTGTTGTTGAAAAAGAGAAAGAGCCTACTCCAACCAATATCAAGGACGGTATTATTGCAAGTATCTTCAAATTCGGTCGTGTTGATGTACCATACATCGCGGAACAACTTGGTACAGGTATCGAGGATGTGAAGAATGAAATAATCGAAAGTGGTTATGGCTTCGAGAACCCTGTAACCCGGCAGATGGAAGCATCGTATCAGTACTTGAGTGGAAATATCCGCGAAAAACTCCGTCAAGCAAAGGAAAACAACGAGAATGGGAAATTTGACCGTAACATCAGGGCATTGCAGGAGGTTATGCCTATGGAAATTCCTGCGCATTTGATTGACTTTACCCTCGGAAGCTCTTGGATTGATCCGAAACTATATGAGGATTTCGTAAAAGAACGCACGGAGGTTGACGTACGGTTTACAGCTGTTGGTGGTACTTGGTTTATGAAAGAGCCATACTTTACTAACTATGAAAAGAACCGCGCAATGGGTGTAACCAGTGAAATGCTCGGTCGAACCATTATGGGACACACCCTCATAGAAGCCGCCATTCAGAATAAGAGCATCACGGTTTCCACTACCAAGAAGCATTATAACGGCACAACCGAGACCATCACCGACAAGGAAGCGACACAGGCATGCGCTGCCAAGATTGACGAAATTCGTCAGGACTTCAAAGATTGGGCAAGGCAGAAGATGCAAAGTGATCCGAAAATGTCTGCATTGATTGAACGTATCTATAATGACACGTTCAACAACTTTGTGCCGATGAGCGTACCCGATGAGTTTGTGCCAGAATATTTCGGTGGTGCTTCTCATGAGTTCAAGATGCGCCCGCATCAAGGCAGAGCCATTGTTAGAGGCACACAACAGCCTTTGTTGCTTGCCCATGAGGTTGGAACTGGAAAAACCTTTACTCTAATCTCCACCGCTATGGAAATGCGCCGTTTAGGGACTGCACGCAAACCGATGATTGTAGTACAGAACGCTACCGTTGGACAATTTGTTGCGAGTGCAAAAGAACTGTACCCCAATGCCAAGATACTGACACTTGAAGAAGCAGACCGTAATGCAGAAGGCAGAAAGAACTTCTATGCCAAGATACGCTACAACGATTGGGACATGATTGTCGTTCCCCAATCGACCTTTGAATTTATCCCTGACAGCGAGGAAAGGGAAATGGCTTTCGTGCAGGACAAGATTGAGGAGAAGATGCTTATTCTTGAAAAGATGAAAGAGGAAGATCCAGACGGAAAGAGCATGATTACTCGACAGGCTGAACGGGAAATTGAATTGTTAGAGGAACAGCTTGCCGAACTTACAAATAATGCTTCAAAAAAACGTACTGCCAACGATGAAAAGAAACGTGCAATAGCCTTGCAGAATGCAGAGGTTAAAGCTATGGAAATGCTTGATCGTCGGACTGACGATGTGGAAAACTTTGACGACATGAACATTGATGCTCTGCTTGTAGATGAAGCGCACGAGTATAAGCATCTCGGATTTGCCACTGCCATGCAACGCGGAGTTAAAGGCGTGGACCCGTCATACAGTAAGAAGTCGCAAGGCGTATTTCTGAAAACACAAGCCATTTTGGAAAAGAACAACGGACGGAACGTAATATTCGCCACTGGTACACCCATTAGCAACACCGCTGCAGAAATTTGGACATTTATGCGCTATCTCATGCCGGCTGACACGATGAAAGAGTACGGTATCTATTACTTTGATGACTTTGTGCGCAACTTCGGTAACATTCAGCAAATGTTGGAGTTTACCACAAGCGGAAAATTTAAAGAGAACAACCGTTTTGCCGGATATGTAAATCTTCCTGAACTGGTGCGTATATGGTCGGGAGTGTCTGATACCGTCCTGACTAAAGAAGCCGGTGGAGTAAAGGATAAGATTCCCGAAATGGAAGGAGGAAAGGCACAAGATCTTTATCTGCCACAGACACGTGCATTGCGTAGCATTATGAAGTTCGTAAAGAACGAACTTGAACAGTATGAGCAGATGAGTGGAAAAGAAAAGAAAGAGAATAGCCATATTCCTCTTACGATGTACGGTATTGCCAAAGCTGCAGCCGTGGATGCCCGACTGGTTCTGTCCGATACGGAGGACGATCCGAACAGCAAGACCAACGAAGCCGTACGCCAGACTTTGCGCTCACTGAAAGAAACAGCCGACTACAAAGGTACGATTGCCATCTTTGCTGACAATTACCAAAACAAGCAGAGCGGTTTCAACCTGTACGATGACATCAGAGACAAATTGATTGCAGAGGGTGTTCCTGCTGATGAGATTGTAGTAATGAGGTCGGGAATGACCGTCAAAAAGAAACTTGAAATCTTTGAAAAGGTAAACCGTGGCGAGGTTCGCGTGATTCTCGGTTCGACCTTTACGCTCGGTACGGGCGTGAACATTCAGGAGCGCTTGCATACACTGATACATTTGGATGCGCCCAACCGTCCTATGGACTATACCCAACGCAATGGGCGTATCTTGCGACAAGGTAACTTACACAAAGATATGGGTAAGCCTGTACGCATCTTGCGTTTTGGAGTTGAAGACAGTTTGGATGTTACCGCATACCAACGCTTGAAAACGAAAGGAACCATTGCCGACAGCATCATGAACGGTAAACAGGTAATGACAAACAGTATGTCCAATCGTGTGCTTGAAGAGGAAGAGGATGTATTCGGTGATACTATAGCCCAACTCTCTGGAAGTGAATATGCGATGTTGAAAAATAATGCGGAAAAGAATGTACGCAAATATGAAAGTCGAAAAAAGCAATGGGAAGCCGATCAAACCTATATCCATAATGCTAAACCAAGATTAAAAGGCTTGATTAAAGATGCTGATGTACGTATTGAGAAATACAGCAAATTGTTAGCTGATATTCGATCTGCATTTCCCGATGGTAAGTTCAAAGAGATTGTTATTGGGAAAAATCATTTTACGGCCGTTGAAGGCATGGATGATTTTTTCAAAGAATATAATAAAAGTATACTTGCGGATGCCAAGAAGATAAAAGATGGTGATATTGCCGGTGATCAGACACGAGAATTAACCGTGCAGATTAGCAATTTCACTTTTAAAGTAAAAACCTTTTTGCAAAAGGAAATGAATCGGGACGGTGGTGCTTTGTTTGTAGAAGTACATCGTAAAATGTACTATTCCTGTCCCGAACTTGATTTAGAGGCAGTGCCTGTGAAGCAATCGTTACTACGTAATGCTATTGAAGACATTGTAAAAAATGTGATTACGGGTAAAGATGATGCCAACAGGTTGGAAGTTGCAAAGAATAGTAAAAAGCATAACGAGGCTGAATTGGAACAGCTTTTATCAAGAGAAGGTAAGCCTTTCGAATATGAGGATGAACTGGTGCAGGCGAAAAAACAATTTGAGGAGTATACCGAACTGATGAAAAAAGAGCTGAAGGAAAAGGAGGCCAAGTATGCAGAAATGGATAAAACTGTTGAAACAGCTACCGATATCGTTAATATCGGAGAAGAGGATGAAGCGCAGTCCCATATCAATCGTAAAGACGATAAGAATGTCCGCTTCCGCAGTGTTTCCGATTCTTTAATGGAAACCTCGTCTAAGTTTTCACAGGTGGCAGCCATTGAAGAATTGGCAAGTGGCCTACATATTCCGATACACATCATCCGGGATGTAAACGATATCACGGACGATGACAAAGATACTCAACGGAAGAAACGAGGGTCCAAAGGTTGGTATGATATGGAAACTGGCGAAGTATATTTGGTTTTGCCCAATGCCGAAAACATCGCCGACGCACAAGCGACCATTTTACACGAGGTCGTTGCGCATAAGGGGCTTCGCGGACTATTAGGAGAAAAGTTTGACGACATGATGGATTCTGTCTATCGCAACCTACCGGAAGATGTGCGCCGTAAGGTTACCCGTGCCGGACTTTCCCGCTATGGGGGAGACTTCAGGATCGCGACGGAAGAGTATTTGGCTTCTGTTGCAGAAAACGGTGTATCCGAGCCGTCCATTTGGCAAAAGATAAAATCGGCCATCCGCGGATTTTTCCGGTCGTTGGGAATCGATTTGCGTATGCGGGATGAAGATATTGCTTATATGTTATGGAAGAGTAAGAACCGTCTTGAAAAAGGTGATTCACTTGTTACGATCATTCATAAAGTGGCCAAAGATGGAAATATGCGTGATACATTGTTGTTCCGTGATCCCTTGGTGCGTGGCGGGACAATACTTAGTACTCCATCGGAAGACAGAAGAACAATGATACGGACCATTGGTGCAGTATCGGAAGGTGCGAGAAGTTTTTCCGCTATGACACGTGAATTCTACAAGCGTTTCCGTGAAGGCTACCAAGACCAGAAGATCCACATCCTTGACTTTCAAAAGGCTGTAGAGAAAGAGACGGGACACAAAGTAAAAGATTATGAGGATGCCTATATCTACGAGAATACGACGCAGGGACGGGCAGAATATGATGTGAACCATTTCAAAGCGAATGAATTTGCCGCCTTAGTGAACGAGGTTGCCCGCTTATCCAGAGATGGCAAGAATATAGACAAGGATAAACGACGCAAGGTTGATCTTTACATGAAGGCAAAGCACGGTTTGGAACGTAACGAAGTAATGCGTCGTGAGGCACTTGCATCAGTAGAACAGCCATCTCCCGAACTGATTGAATCGATCGGTAATAAGGACTTTGCCGGGCTGACCGCCATAACAAAAGCCTTATCTGCGGAGACAAAGGGTATGGATGAAGATATTGTTCGCCGGTTTGTCGAAGAGTTTGAAAAGGAGAATGATACGAAGAAACTTTGGGAGGCAGTAGGGAAAGCAACCCGCGCCACGTTGGAGAAGATGTATCAATGCAATCTGATCAGCCGTGAATCCCGTGATCGTATTTCTGGTAAATATGAATATTACGTTCCTTTGAAAGAGTGGGAGGAAACGACTGCAGGCGATATCTGGGACTATATAGATAGTAACCGTGATATAGTTTCCAATCCGATCAAAAAGGCAAAAGGGCGTACTTCTATGGCAGGTGACATCTTGGCGAATATTGTAAGCGACTACGAAAGCGCGACAATGATGGGTTATAAAAATCTTGTGAAACTTCGCTTTGCTAATTTGGTCCGAAATAGTAAGACCGGCATGGCAAGCGTTTCCAGACAATGGTATGTAAAGAGCGGTGTTGATGCCGAAGGTCGTACGCTTTGGGAGCCGGTGTCCGCAACCGGATTGACAGAGGATGCCGAAACGAATGCAAGTATCATTAATGATTTCGAGGAAAAGATGAAGGAACTGCAGGAGAAAGGTGAGGCTAAGACGCAACGGGAAGTATTGAACCTTGGTGTGCCGATCAAAGATTGGCAAGAGCAGCAGCATGTCGTCAGAGTAAAAGAAGGTGGACGTGACCTATTGGTTTACATCAATGGGAATCCAGTCGTTTCTCAAGCAGTCAATGGCATTAATAGAGCGAGTCTTGATAATGTGGTTCTGAAAGGATTGAACAATGTGCGTAAATTCATGATGCAGAATTACACTTCGCGCAATATTAATTTCATCCTCCGCAACTTTGCACGTGATTTTTTCTATGCCAACACGATGAATTTTGTAAAATATGGAGCAGCTTACGAAGGAAGGTTCCTTAAAAACTATCCTCTGGCCCTTTGGCGTATCGCCAAAGTAGAAATAGGGGGAAGGACTGATTTGGAATACGAAGCGTTTCTTCGTGGTGGCGGCAAGACCGGATACGTGGCGACATTCGGTTATGATAAGTACAAGAAAGAGGTGGAACGTCTGTTGAATAGAAACGCGGGTGGCCGTGTCCGTGTCAAAGATGTGTTCAATGTGCTTGGGGGATACTTCGAAATGGTGAACGGCTTGGTAGAAAACGGTGGACGCTTTACGACTTATCTTACAGCCAAAGAATCTGGAATGACAGAACTACAAAGTATCAACGCAGCAAAAGAAGTGTCGGTAAACTTCAATCGACGAGGTAGCGGTGCGATGGGTGCGGTTTATATGCAGAACTTCTTTCATTTCTTTAATGCGGCTATACAAGGAACGCATAATTTTGCTCATGCGGCAAAGCATAATCCCGTACGAGCAGGTGCGGCTATTGCTATGTGGGCGACGCTTGGATTTGCCGTTAGTACTTTGTCTAAAATGCTTTTCGGAGATGATGACGAGTATAACGATATCCCAGATTATGTACGGCAGAATAATTTGATCCTGCCTATAATGGGTGCACCGGGGAAATATGTACTCTTACCTCTTCCTGTTGAGCTTCGAATGCTGTTCGGGCTTGGTGATATGTCGGCACAGTATACAAGAGGCGAATATAAGGGGCGTGACTTTACATCGGATGTCATGGGTAAATTAATGGATATGCTTCCACTTAGTATTGAGTCGAATGCGACAGACAATCTTGTCGAAGCTGCCACTCGTACATTTACCCCGGACATGATATCTCCAATTACGGAGGCGTATCTCTTCAATGAAAACTACTTCGGGAAACGGATCACGGGGCGCAACGAGTTTAATAAGTATGTTCCAGAATATCATAAGGTAACGACTGGAACCAGCAAAGCGATAATCAAAGCCTCCGAACGGCTGAATAGTCTGTCGGGAGGCGATTATGCCTCTAAAGGAAAATTGGATTATGCTCTTTTGAATCCTTCTGCCGTAGAGTACCTTTTCGAACAGTACTTAGGTGGCGTAGGTAAAGCCATTGCTCAATGTTACAAAACGGTGGAAGGCGCAGTAACCGGAGATGTGCAGCTTAGGAATATCCCAGTTGTGAGCGGGCTGACCTATGACACAGAAAATATGGTTCCGCGTAATTATACAAACGAACGCTATAACCATTACGTGAAAGAGTATGAAGAGATGCAGAGTAGGGATAGGATGTACCGTAAAGGGCTCGAAGGAGGTAAGGACCTGTCGGGTAATTACAAATCCTTTGCCAATAGTCGTGCATACCGACGTTATCAAACGACCGGCTTTTATAAAAAAGCGATTGAAAGTATGTATGATATGGCCCGCTTGATGGATGGAGAAGAAAAGAAAGCTCTTTACGAACAGGCGAGAAAGACAAAAGAAATGATGATTAACGAATTAGACAAAATAGGAGATGAATAGAAAGTTTTATAACCGTAGATTGAAACCGGGAGTGGAGCGGGGTGGTCGCACCCGGTCAGCTATTAGTTTGACAAAGGCTACAGATGTGCTGAAAGAGGCTGAAAATGCTTGGTGGGGACTTAGTGAGGTTCGCAAGAAGGCTGCACGTTCCCAGATGTATGGATTTGAAGATCAATGGGGCGATCTTGTTATTGATCCAGCAAGTGGGAAGAAAGTGACAGAAAGTGCATATATTCGATCGCAGGGTAAAGTGCCTTTGAAAAACAATGTCATTCGCCCGATTTTGAAAAATATCGACGGACAATTCCGAAATAACCAAACGAAGCCCGTTTGTGTTGTTAGGGACAAAAGGGAAAGTAAGATTGGAGAAATGATGAGCATTGCAATTGAGTATTGCCATCAGATCAACGAAACGACGGAAATGGATGCTGCAAGTTTGACGAATCTTATGCTTTCAGGGTTATGTGCCCAACGGGTAGAGTACGGCATGAATCCGGCTAAACAAAATTTGGATGTGTGGGTTTATCCAACCAATACTTATCGGTTATTCTTCAACACGGATATAGAAGATCCTCGGACATGGGATCTTCGTATTATCGGGGAAATGTATGATATGACTCTTTCGGATATTGTGGCCGCATTTGCCCGTGATAAAACAACCTGTGATGATATTTATCGGATTTACGGTGATCATAACGGGGCTACCTGGGCTGATTCGTTTGGATTACAAGGGGACCAGAACAAAAATATGGATTTTTATATGCCGTCCCGTCCAGATCTTTGCCGGGTGATCCTTGTTTGGAAAAAGGAAAGTCGAGAAGCACTTTTTTGCCGTGACCTATTGAGTGGGGAATGGTGGTATTCCAATCTTTCCGACAGAAAATCGATAGATGTTTTAAATAAGCAGCGTATGGAAGAAGCGTTAGCTAACGGCATGGACCCGGAAGATGTGCTTCTTGTGGAATATACCTATTCAATTGAGCAATATTGGTACTATCGTTACATGACTCCGTTCGGAGATGTGCTACAGGAAGGGCGTTCACCTTACTGGCATAAAGAGCATAATTACATATTGAACATTTATCCGTTTGTCAATGGTAAAGTCTTTAATTTTGTTGATGACTTTATTGATCAGCAAAAGTACATAAACCGGACGCTTACGATGATCGATTTTATTCGTTCGTCTACTGCGAAAGGACTTCTCATTGTGGATGAAGATGCTTTTCAGGGAATGAGCCGGGAGCAGATTGTAGATGAATATGTGCGTTATAATGGTGTGCTTTTTGTTCGTCTTAAACAGGGCCAGAATATACAGAATATCGTTCATCAATATAACGGTTCTGCGGCTGTTGCCGGAGATTACGAACTATTGAACTTACAATTGAAACTTATCAATGATATTTCTGGTGTAAATTCTGCAATGCAAGGCCAAACGCCATCTTCTAATACGCCATCTTCGCTTTATGCCCAGCAGGTTCAGAATTCAAGTATGAATGTTAAAGGCTTGCTTGATTCTTTTCGTAATTTTCAAAAGAAGCGAGACAATAAAGTAATGAAAACGATTCAGCAATTTTATACTTCTGCTCGATATATAGACCTTGCCGGATCGGACTATTCGAAAGAAAGTAAATGGTATGATCCGGAAAAGGTGCAAGATTCAGAAATAGATGTCTATATTACGGAAGGTTCTAATACTCCGGTTTATCAAATGGTGATGAATGAGTTCTTGATGGAGCTTTACAAAAATCAGGCAATAAATGTCAAGCAATTGCTTGAAAATTCGTCGCTTCCGTTTGCTGAACGTATTTTGGAAAGTATTAAGCGGGATGAAGCGGAGATGTTGCAGGCCCAAGAGGAAGGTCGTATGGCGCAACTTCAGGGAATTCCTTCTGAGGTCATAGGCCAAATCCGGGCATAATTTAAAATAACGAGGCAAGATGAAATGATCTTGCCTCGTTTCATATTGTGGCTTCCGATATGACCTTACGGGTTGGTGTGGCTATTGGGGTATTTACGGCAAATGGAAGATCTATCCGATAGCAGATCCATACGCCGATAGCACGAGTCATGAGTCTGTCATCATGCATTCCTTCAACAGCTCCCATTGTTTTACCATCTTCTTTGATTTCAAATGTGTCGTGTTCGTCTACGGCTTCCTCGCATCTTTCGATGTATAAAGAATCCCGTATTGCTTTTGCTTGATGGGAGATAACCATAGGCTTGGTTGATGTGTTGGTGTGAAATCCCCATTTTGCTGGGGCGCCTTGTCTGATTTGGTCGGCTGGGGTGCGACAGTAGAGATTGGAGTAATGCCCTGCTATCTCGTCTAAGATGTATTCGAAATTATTGCCTTCCGTGCCTTCTGTTTCAAGCGTGTTACTTTCTATTACAACCATAGCATCCTCCTCGTCAGCATAAAATGTTGCCATCTGTACAGCCTTCCAAGCGCCTTTATCATGGTCGATATGGCCGTGCCATTCGGCGACCACTTCCGGGATGCCTCCGTCCATCATCCAATAGCGATCAAAGACGGTGATATCCGTGTAGTCGGCTTCATCTGAAACTCCCCCTACATCCATAACGACAATATAACGATTTCGATATCGTTTTGATTTATCCGGCATTTTCCAAATGGACAAGCAGCCCATTTCTTCTTTTGACAACCGAAGATTCTGAAGGCTTTCTACACCCGTTTCTTCCGAACCTGAAATTTCACCATGAAAAATAGGATCGATGCAAGTTTCGCGTAGTTTGAGCGTGTCTGAAAGCCGGAAACGTCGTCGGCCGGTAGATTGAAAGGCTTCTGTTGGAGTGCTTGGATATTCAGAATTCATACGCCAAATATCTTTCATGTCTTTCTTTTTTTCTCTATACCAAGCAATAGCTTCCAGTGTAGCTCCCAGTTTCCAAAGGTCCCATTCGTATTCGTCCATAGAATGGATAAACTCTTCGTGGTTATCAATAGGGATTGAATAAATATCAATATCAAACCATGCTACAAAAATGGGGAGCAGGTTATTTTTACCTTTGACAGCCTGTTGCCATGTACGATGAAAAAAATTACCAACGCCTTTTGCCGTACTTTCCAACCCTAAAATCGTATATGCTGTATCATAAATGGAACCGGATATAGACTGGATAAGGTCCTCCGGCTTTTTGCCTGGTGTAGCTCTCCAAAGTCCAATTTCGGTTAGGTGAGCTCCTGATATGTCACCGCTTCGAAGTGTATCGGGTTTTTGGAAAGATCCGATCGAGACAACACAATTTGTGTTTTGAATGACTTTGTTTTTGCTTGAACCTTCAAAGGGTGTGAATTTAACCGTTTCTCCAAGCAGATAAGAAGGGTATTTGTTTAAAGCCTTTGTGATCATTGCCCGAACGTTTCTTGACTGTGTTTCCACATCTCCACAAATGACGGTATTCCAGTTTCGACGGTGTACGAGCATTATCCAAAGCATATAAATTTGGACGAGTGTTGATCCTCCCCACTGTCGTGCTTTTAAGAGGATAAACTTGATAGGCTTTCCGGCCTTTCGTAGTTTTTCAAGTTTATTCAGTACTCTTCTTTGCGCACGGTTTAGTTTAAATGGGATATCTTTTGGGCTCACTTTATCTTTTATAAAGATGAATGAATAGGCCCAGTATTCAAAATCGTATATTATCCGATATTTTATAAATTCAATCCAAAGCTGGTTTAGGGCTTCTTCGGAATACTCCACTTCTTTAATAAATCGGATAATATATCCTTTGAATCCGTATTTGGCGAGTCTACGGATAAACAGGTTTTCTTTTATCAATTCAACCGGTAAATACATATCGCCAATAGGGGAGTCTTTTATTGAAATCTTTTTTCGTTCCCCTACGGCGCCAAGACCGGTGACTGGATTGTATGGTGCGTTTATTATTTCGTGTCTTTTTCTGTTTTCTTCCAAGATATTTTCGATCTCGAAATCATTGTGAATGTCGTGCATAATCGAGATAAAATGAATGAGATTGCTAAAGCTGAAATGTGTATTTTCCAATTAATGACATTATAGCCGAATATTGACTGCATTATTAACATTATAAGCAGCATGATTGTATATTTCTGTCGCTTCGAATGTCCATCTTGCCATATCTTGCTTAAATACATGCCGATCATGGAAAATATGATGGTTGATGCGCCGAATGTCGGTTTTTCAGAGCAAAAGATTGCAGAAGACAGGATTACAGATATTGGTATTACTATAATTGGGGCTTTGCGTCCATAATATTCTGCAATCACCGGCTTATATATCAGGTATCCGATTGAATTGAAGAACATGTGCATAAAGGTCAGATGTATGAAATTGTATGCAATCAGTTGCCAATATCGGAATCCGGAGGACAGTCCGTAATCGCTTAGATCGTAGTACCGTGATAGGGAATAAAAAAGGATAAATATGAATACCAGGATCATTTTCTTTTTAATTTGTCATTAATAATGCGTACAAATTGCCTTTTTTCGATATAGAAAGAAGGAGCTTCATTATTGATGATGGTTTCCAAATAGCTATATCCCGGATATTTTAGCCCTTTTGCAACAAATTTCCTGAAAATACTGTCGTACATGTCTATTTTCATGGGGTTGTACATGTCCGGTTGTATCCCTCTATACATAAGCGATATGTTTCTGATAGCGACTTCTAAGGTGATGTAATACCTTGGAGCCGGATAAGACATCGCTTTTTCTATGATCGTATTTTTGGGAACCCGGCGTGCGACATCCCCCAATTCTTTTATTGCCCTTTCGTATGCCTTAAATACATCATCTTTTTTTTGCCAGTTCTCTGTTTTTGCCATGAAAAAATGCTTTGGTTTGTTATAATGGCTCAAATATATAACATTATAACATATTAAACCACAAAATAATGTCTTTACTTTGCTAAAGTAATACTTTAAATATTATTTCATGGATAATAATGTAGGAAACGAAGAAGAAAAAGTACCTGTGGAATCTTCAGGGGCGACAAATAAACCTTCCAAGAAACAGGCTTATTTGGATTATATGCGTTCTCGTATGGGAGAGTCTTACGGTGAAGACGAAGACTCTGTTTATTCTGACATGCTTGATTATCGGCAAAAGAATGACGAATCACAGGAGCGCATGACCGAAATACTTTCAAAAGATCCGCGCCTTGCACAAGTCCTTTCGGACATGGCTGGCGGCAAAAGGGGGGCAACTTCGGCTCTTGTACGATATTTCGGAAAGGATATTTTGGGAGCAGAAGAAGGTTCGGACGAGTGGAATGATTTGCAGAATGCCGAGAAAGAGCGTATGGAGGAATTGGAATCCATGCGTAAAAGCAAAGAGGAATACGATGTAAATATTGAAGCAAGTTTACCGGTTCTGGATGAATTTGCCACATCCAGAAAAATCGATATCGATGAATTTCTTGACAGTGCCTACAGCCGGATACTTGAGCCCATTTTCAAAGGGAACTACACTACCGAACTGTTGGAAATGTTGTACAATGCCATGAATTATAAGACAGATATTGAAGAATCCTTTCAGTCTGGTGTTGTTGCAGGGAGAAATCAAAAGATTGACAGGATGAGAAAGGATAATGCCGGTGACGGATTGCCAAGATTAGGGGCAAGCACCGCTTCAACGGTTAAACGTGCCGAAAAAAAGCCTTCTTACAAGTCGAGCGTATGGAATGATTAATCAATTTTTAATAAGTAAAGCGATGGGAAAATTTGTAAATTATGTGAGAAACGAAAAGGGATTTATTTTATCCTTGGTGTTAATGATTCTTGGGATTGCGTTTGGAGATGCATCTGTCCTTATGGCTGAAGGGGTGACTGTTGCTCCGCCAGCACCAGAAGGGGGTACGGCTACGGAAGGCCATGAGGGTTTGCAAACACAGTTAGGAGGGCAGGATACTTCTGTGACCACTTTGGAAAGAGGTGGTGAAACGGGCGATATCATAGCTGAAGACATAGACGAGGATATTGCGAAATTCCGTCCTGATTTTTTCCCGATTGACACGATTGCCCGAAAAGCGGCAAAGAAAAAGAGAAAAACGAATTATGTTGTCAAGCATTATAATATCGATGCTTCCCGTATCACTTGTATCACGAACGCTGAACATGCGGAGTCTGCAAGTAAAAAACGTGTAGCATTGCCTATTGATGCAGCGGACGGCAGTGTGTTTAACGTATATGACACAATCAACGTTCGTGGAGTGGACGGTTATGCAAGCGACGGTTCGACGGTCACTCCCGGTGTGGATCTGATGCTTTATGTTGTGGCACTGGATGCTTCGTCGGGGCTTCCTGTAGTTGTAGCCATTAATGGAAAAAAGCAAAACCCGGCAGACGTGGAATGCTATGTTCCTTCTATTCCAGAGGGCACGGCCTTGTATTGTATGGCCAAGGCCGGCAGCGAAAGCCAGTTGTTCTGTCCTCCGACCAATCAGGCGCCTACGCCTCGCGAAGTCTATATGCAGCGGAAGATGTCCAACACCAAGTTTACCGAATATTTTGAGAATGTAAAGAAAAAGGTGGCCTGGGATAAGGAAGATGTGATGGAAAATGACCTTTGGGAATTCCGTCGCAAATGCGAAGTGTCCTATTTGCTGGGTATCAAGGGTAAGATCGCGATCAAGGATGCGCAATATCCGAATCGTGGAATTGAAAACGTGTATTTTCAGGAGGGTATCATGTGGTCCATCAAGAAACACTATGAATATACGAAAGGTAAGTTCAGCTTTGCGGATTTTATCGGTATTACCAAAATGAAATTTACCGGTAACAACGGAAGCAAGGAAGCCTTTGTAGGTGTCGGCAAGGATTTGTTGGAAGATATGATGAAAGTCGATTACACGTTGACGAAAGATATTAACGTGAAATCCAGAGAGAAATGGGGTATCAAATTCCAAGCCTTCGAAAGCTCTTTCGGAACGATGAATGTTGTCCATTTGCCTATTCTGGACGAAGTCGGTTTGTCGGAGATCGGTATTTGTCTTGATCTTGATATGTTGGTTCTCTACAAAATGGAGGAGGAGCGACGGAATATCAATATGGAAACGCAGGGCGAAGCTGCTGAACGCAATGTTACGATTCAGACAGACTGTTTAACGTTGAAAGGATACAGTCATCTGCTGATCAAGCCGAACACGTCCGGTTTCAATGATGCGGAACCAGATCTTGTAAAGGCAAAAACAAATGATGGTGCGACTTTGCCAAGTGAGGGAAATAAGGAAGGCGCTATCCTGTACTTGAAGAAGGATGTCGCATCGACTGGAACCAACGATGAGCTGAAGGCCGGTATGTTGGCTCAGTGGAATGGGACAAAATGGGTAAAGTATGATGGAGATGTCTATATCGGAGCCTGATAATTAATGTTTAATTAGAAAAGGGGGATTCTGCATTTTTTAGATTCTCCCTTTTTAGATAGAGATAAGGTTATGTATAAGAAAATATATGGTACATCGTCTGCCGAACTTTCGACGATTATTAATGTAGGTGGTATTCCAAGACGTATTGAATTTACAGGAGGTGTTCCATCTGGGGTATCACGGGTATCTGCGAGATTTGTAACTTCTGACAAACGGTTGCAAGATGCAATAGAGTCAGACCCAAGGTATGGTGAGCTTTTCTTTCTTGAAGTAATTTCGCCTATGCAGTTTAAAGAGAGAGTAGCAAGCAACGGTAAGGTAAAAGAGTATAATTACATTACGCGTGTTCAGGATGCTATAAACGTGTTAGTCACCAAGCATGGTGTCCAGTTAGATTCTCTGAAGAGTAAACAGGATGTAAAAGAAGCGGCCAAGAAAAAGAGTGTATCATTCCCTAATATGAGATAATCATGACAAAGCAGGGTATAATAGATAAAACCAGAGCGATAATGAATGAGATAGGTGAGGAAGAAAATCTCTCATTGTTATCAGAAGATACAGTAAAGCTGGCAGAGTATATAGAATCTGTTATACCTGATGCTATAAATCTCATAGCACAGGATGAAAATGTCTCTATTGCTTTGTTGAACACCGGAAATATGACATCTGGCGGAACAAGTAGTGAAGGTTGTACGGTAATTCCTTTACCGCAAGATTTTTTACGTTTTGTGTCTCTACGTCTTTCGGGATGGAAAAGAGAGGTTCAGAGAATTTCTCCATTTGGAAGTGAAGACTATAAGATTCAACACAATGCCGTTACCCGAAGTGGTGTAAATAAACCTTCATGCGTTTTTGCTCATAATAGGACAGGGCTGTGTATAGAATGTTTTCCATCCGGTGAATTACAATATTTCAATTATGTAAAAAGCATGACGGACTCATCTGATGATAGTCTTTCGAATTACGGTGAATCATTAATGCCCGCGATTTGTTACGCTTGTGCTTATTTGGTATATAATATATTCGAGATGCCTAATGTCGCTGAGCAAATGTTGAAAATAGCAGTTCAAGTCCTTCCGAAAATACAATGAGATATCAGTTAGATGAAGATAAGGGTGATATCAGATATGAGGTAGAAGATGAAAGACTCATATTAAAGGTAAAACCAGAGGTCGTAGAATCAGCAGGGAAAAGCGATATATATGTAATTGCAACTAATGATAATGCGACTCCTACTGACCGCAATGTGTTTTCCGCTTTGCGCTCTTTAGCCGAATTCATCAATAAAAAGAAGAATGACATTGTGCAAGGTGTAATAACCTTCATGAATGGACTGCGTATTGGAAAATTTGTTTCGGGGATGATTGGTGGAACTGGTGCGGCCATGTGGCTGGACGAAAATCGAAAGTCCATCCTCGAAATCGATAAGATCCACGCAAGGGAAGAACTGATCGTACCCAAGATCACATTCAATTGCATTGACGTAATTTCTGGTGATAAGGCAAATACATTCGCATACGGCACAATTAAAACCGTTGACAAGACAAAACGTGTTGCTACGCTCGATCTCTTGGAGGACCAATGGGGAACGCTTCATATCAACGACATTTGCCGCGGGGTTTTCCATAATATAGAAGGCGAAAATGAAGATCAAGATTTGTATGATGAAAATGGCTTCATGGGATATTCCGGTTTTGCCACTTCATATTTTACTCCAACTCGGATTGTAGAGAGCAAAGCCGGGCTGATGAGTTTTGAATACAATTTGCAGGTCGGCACAAGTGTACATCCTATGTCGGGGATGAACTTCTTTGCATATGGAAACTTTACCGATAAAGAACGACAAGGTATCACTTATGAAAACCGTTACTACCGTCGTATATTGGATAAGGTGGATACATGGATAATTGATCCAGATAAACATATTATGTATCAATCTGGATTGTTAGAGGGGTTGATTATTGGCGGCATGGAGATGCACGGGCACGGTACATTCCAGAAAAATAGCTATCTAACCGGAGTTCAAATACAATTTACACCGGAACAGATAGAGCAGTTCAGTGCTTACAGTGTGAATCTATCAAGTTATGAAGGCGTTGTAACAGTTGATGAAGAAGGAAATATCATAAATGGTGCAAAAACACTAAAAAATGTCAGCACGGGAGATATGAATGTCATTGCGGGAGAAGATAACGTGGTGACGATGGATTTCCGGCTATCTACCCGTATACAGGCGTTTAAAGGGGAAAAAGAGTTAATCTATTCAGAAACGCTTGAAGAAGGAGCATTCATGGTTGCTCTTGAGCCGATCGGATGCACGGCCCATGTTGAGAATGGGGTTGTGGTGATAGATTCTCTTGTTGATTTGCACAATATGAGCGTTGGTATAACTGTTAATTGCGAAGGTAACGCATCGTTCTTAAAAACATATTGCATAACCGCTAATCAAAATGGTTGGAACGCAATGACAGCAGATTTATCCAATGAAATGTGTGCTGTGCATTGTGATACGGATGGGAATGTTCTGAATGGATTGCCTTGCAGAACGATTGTAAGTATGTGGTATGGGACGCAGCTTCTTCCGCTCGACAAATTGGAGATAGAAGCGCCAGAAGGAGTGTCCGTTTCGCATGACATTGCTACAGGTACGGTCACGGTCACTTCTATTGAACCATCGGCGACTGCAGGAAGCCGGATCATAGCGATACCGATACGGGCATACGCAACGTTTGTCGGAGTGCAATATTCGAAGCAGGTCCAATTCAGCATCACGAAGTTGACGGACGGCGATCCGGCTATCATCTACGACCTGCTCCCGTCTGACAGCTCCATCAAGAAGAACCCGGACGGCTCGTATTCCGTATCTTCCATTTCGTGCGTACTGCGCAAGACGGACGGCAAGAATGCACCGGTACAGGTAAACACCTTGCCGGAAGGTTATACCATGATGCGTAAGATTGATAGCGGATCAGAGGTCGCCTACACCATCGGAAGCTCGCTTTCTGTAACGTCTGCCAACACAAGCATCACATTCTCCCTTTATTGCAACGGGCAATTGGTAGACCGTGAAACGATATTGGTGCTACGTAACGGAGATAAGGGAGAGCCGGGGGATGATGGAAGACCAGGAGACAAAGGCGATCCGGGCGAAAATGCCTACACCTACAGCATTTCACCGGCACAGTTCAACATCGGGAAAACGTCAACAGGCTCGTTGCAGCCCTCTTCGTTCACTTGTACTTGCTACAAAAATGGGAACAACACGCAGCAGACGGAGACGGCCCGGTGGTACGCTTACAGGAGTAACGATAACAGTTCATGGAGCCAATATGACAGCAAGACTTCCTATTCGGCCACATTTAGTGTATCGGTGTCATCATCATACAAATATTACAAGATTGTAGCGAAGCCATACGACGGCATCGAATGTGTTGCTTACGCTCAGGTCGTGGAGGACGGGACAGACGGAAGTCAGGGGCCCGTGGGTGCAATGCCGCGTGCGCGTGGCAAATATTCGTCGAGTACGACTTATGTCTACAACAGCGAATATCGAGATATCGTGTATACAGACGACGGGCGTGTTTGGATGGTAAAGAGCTACGGGCAGTCGTTCTCTAATGTTGCTCCTCCGAACAGCAGCTATTGGGTAGAGGGCAATAAGCAGATATTTACCGCAATCGATACCGCACTGATCGACGGGGCTAACATTGCCGGTTTCCAGTTTAAGAACAAGAAGATGCAGTCACCCAACGGGAATTTGATATTGGACGGAGCGAACGGAAAGATCACAGCTAAAGACGCGGAAATTGAGGGGACGTTGGTTGCCAAGGATATTAAAGGATCGAACCTGATAGCTCTTTCTCACGTAGTCAAAGTAACGATCAAAGGCAGTACTGTAACGACAACGAACATCAAAGGAGGCACACCCGTATTTGGAGTAGATGTTCCAATAGGAGGATGGAGATTAGTTACTTTAGGTGGTGAAAAGTGTGTGGCTCCTCCCTATGGTTCATATGACTTTAGTAGGTTGTATCCTATAGTCTTTGGTTCGCCTAATATGACGGACTCGAAGCACTTGTATGTATCTGTGCTCAAAGATTACCAGGCAGGCTTTCCTTGGGCGTTCAGCATATCGGATGACTCCACTTGGAATGACGGTTCATTCTATGTGCTTTGGGTGGCGTTGCCTAAATAAAAACAAGCATTAAGAGATATGAAAGTAAAAGTAGATTTCGGTTCATTTCCCATGTATATGGGGGACGACAAACAGAAAAAAATAGTCTGCGACATCCGTAAAGGGTTTGCGAGCAGGATATATACGGACATCTCCGGTATTGAAGCACATTTGCTGGCAGAAAAAATATACCGCTCGGAAGGTGTAATTGAGCTTAATGAGGGGGAATGTGCCATTATTGGCAGCGCGGCGGAAGTGCTGTTCTATGGTTCTTTCGCTGATAGTTGGCACGACTACGTGAAGAAACACAAAGAAGAATAGCCTTATGGATAATCTCGACATTAGTAATTTCCGTAGCGTTTCATCGGCAAAAGATGCCGACAACATCCTGATGGTTCTCTCTGACGGAATGAACGGCAAAATGACGGTTGGTCTTTTCAAAACCGTCTTTGGAAAGGGTATCGCTCCGAGCATCAAGAACGGCAAATGGTGGGTTGGAGAGATAAACACAGAAGTTGATGCAGAAGGTAAAACTCCGGAATTTCGTAAAACGGAATCTGGAATTGAATATAAATACATTTCCGATCCGGATACCACATGGCGCCATTTGGTCGATATAGCTGATATCAAGTTGTATTTTGATGATCTGACGGAAGAGGAGAAACGGTCGCTCATACCGGGGTTAGACGATTTCACCCCCGAAGAGATAGCCGAGCTTCAGCGTCCGGCTGCGGAGATGATCGCGAAGCTGGAGGAGACCGACCGAACGGTGTCGTCCAATGAACAAACACGTATCAGCAATGAAAACACGCGAATCGATAATGAAAACATTCGCCGGCGGCAGGAGAATGACCGCATACTGGGAGAGAACAAACGTGCCGAAGCGGAAACTGCCCGCGAGAAAGGATTTCAAGAATCCACAAAGAAAGCGGAAGAAGCGACTGAGGCAGCACAAACCCAAGCGGATCGCGCACAAGCCTATGCAGATAACCCGGCGAAGATCGGGGAAAACGGCAACTGGTGGGTGTGGGATGAAGAAACCGGGGAGTACCGCGACACCGGAACATTTGCCCGTGGCGATACCATGTTCGCCACATTCGACATCGACATCAAAACGGGTAGCCTCGTATGTACGACTCCGGACAAATATACCGGTCCCAGCTTCTCGCTTGAAAACGGAGAATTGTATGTAAACATAAACGAATAAGATATGGGAAAGACGAATTTAGGCAGGGTTACATTCATACCGCGCGGACGTTATGCTGCTCAGGAAACCTATAACCGTCTCGACCTCGTGTTTCACTTGGGTAGCTCCTATGTATGCCTTGTCGACGGCACGAAAGACACGGAACCGGTCGATGGCGTCACGTGGATGATGATTGCCGAGAAAGGGGCGGCTTCATGGGGTGAAATGACCGATGAAGAAAAGACCGAGGCGGCATTCGAATTAGGCAAAGAACTGTTCGGTTTTGTGCCGGTCTTACTGACGGAAAACGAGTATGAGAATTTGGGCGACCGGATCGATCCGGACACCATGTATTATGTGCTGGAGGAATAGCGTATATGGGAATCGTAGTAAAAGGAAAAGAGGTAGTTGCCATCTACTACGGAAAGATCGCCGTGGAAGCTGTCTATAAAGGGGCACGGCTGATATGGGCGGCCGCCCGTAGCTGTTTCGGAAAAGGATATTGGATAGCCGCCAAGCCTTGGTCGTCGGAGGAAACATGGAAGTCAAACAATAAACAAAAATAGTATGGCAAAGTTAGTATTGGACAAAGAAATAGAATCTCTTGAAACGCCGTGGGACGGCGCGGAAGGCGCATATCCCGGTAAACGTGTGGAAGAGTTTATCAAAAAGCAATTCAAGGGGAAAGCCGGGTATCTGGCACGTACGGCAGAAAAAGAAGCTGACGGGAACTACCATTTGCGCGGATTTGCTTCCGAGGAGAGCTATAACGAATGGAACAGCGATCCGGAAGCGTTTGCGACAAACGTCCTGTTCGACATTGCCCTGCCAAGCGGTGACGGATCGAGTTCGGCTACGAGCTACATCTTGAACTTGGTGAATGGTTCCGACCGAACTATTATCACGACGTCAAGAAAGTTGAGCGTAAAATTGCGCTTCACATCGCAAGTATTCAACCCGGCTACACAGCAGACCACCGACACTGGCGAAATGGGTATCTTGACCATCCAGACCAAAGTCGAGGGTGCAAGTAACTGGAGCACCAAAGGGACACTGAAGATCGAGAGCTACCCGGCCGATTCTACCGATTGGGTTGAAGTACCGATCGGCGACTATTTGACGCTCGGCCAACAGTCTGTACGTGTTATTTGTCGTGGTGAAACGACGGAACTTTCAACAACCTACGTTTCGTACAACATCACGGTGACAAGTCTTGCGCTTACGTTTGCTACGACGTGGGAAAACCCGTTTATGGGCGACCGCATCCCGCTGTCCTACTATGTGACCGGTAACATCGCCAAAGACCTTACTGTCCATGTCACGGGAAAGGATTACGACCAGACCTTCACCCGGTCGCTTGGAACGAATGTGTATACAGAAACGCCGTACATCTTGGAAATCGATAGCCCTAAGAAACACGGTATCTATACTGTTACATCTTATTTAAGCAGCGGATCGGCCGTGAAAACCGATGATTTGGTGTCGCAAATTATGGTGGCCGAAGAAGGGGAAACGAGCATATTGTTGGCATTGAACGGCATTCAGCGAAACATTACCAACTGGAATACGGTAAAGTTCTTCGAGTGGGCGGTTTATAATCCGTCAGCCGAAACAACACCTGTGCAATTTCGCTTGATGGACGACAAGCTCTCCGAGGCTTATTTGACGCAGGATATTCCGGCGGCCGCCAATCGTACCAAATACGAACTTAGTGCGATGGTCGAGGTCGAGACGGAAGAAGATGCCGGTGATACACTGAACGGGCGTATGCTCTTCTACTCCGGTGAAACGGAACTGCGGCAGCAGCTTCTCTTTACGATCGACAACAGCGAAAATTTCTCACCGACCAAAGGGGCTGACTTTGTGCTGAATCCAAAACAACGCACCAATACGGAAGCAAACCCGATGCAGATCATTAACCAAGAGACAGGCGAAGTGGTTCCGTCTACATGGAGAGGTCTTAGGATGCTTACCGATGGATGGGTTACTGATTCGGCCGGGGCGAAATGCTTGCGCGTTCTTGCCGGAAGTTCAGTCGAGATCGAATACGAAAGTTATTCGGAAGACACAGGACAGACACAAGAAGATTCACTGACCATCGAGATTGATTATGCGTCAAGAAACGCGACAGACCTTATCGAGCCGATCATCCGCATGTGTTCTACCTATACAAGTGACGGTCTGCCGCTTGGTTTGGAGATACGCCCACAAGAAGCATATTTTCTTACGACCGGACATCGTACGCCGACCGACCAAGATGTGTTATTTCAGGAAGACACCCGTACCCATTTGGCGGTAAATATCATCTATAACCTCGGTGGACATGGTATCAGTTACGTGCGTCTGTTCATCAACGGTATTATAAACCGTGAGTTCGTTTATACGGATACAGACAAGTTTATCCAAATGGTCGGCGGTATGTTGACATCGCATGGTATCCGCATCGGTTCCGAAACATCTGATGTTGACATCTACGGCATTCGGGTGTATAAGAAAGCCCTTTCTGCTACCGACATACGGCAGGATTATATGGCGAGCATGACGGAAGTAAGCGAAAAGATTGCATTCCGTGATAAGAACGATATCCTATACAATAACCTGATCAACTACGAACGTGCCTCACAGAAGTACAACACGATGCTCTGGACAGGAGAACTGCCGTACATATTGGATCAGGGAAAGAAGACCGGCGACCTCATGATCAACATCGTGGGCGATCCGTCTCATTCCGGCACGATTAAGGGTATGAGTGTAAAAGGACAAGGATCATCATCAAAGAAATATTTCCTCTGGAACCACCAGTACGGCTTTGGCGATTACAACTGGATCGATGGTAATGGGAGAGACCGCGGTGCGGCTTACCGGCTATCGGACGATGTGCCGCCTGCAACCAAGCTGGTAGCCAAGCTGAACTGGGCTTCCTCGCAGCAGAGCCACAAGGCCGGATCGTGTGACCTGTACCATGAACTATGGAAAGAGGTGGTAGGCGGCAACTCCATCACCGAAACGGAGGGCTACGAGAACTGCCGTGTATGCGTCAAGCAGCTACCCTTCATGATGTTTGTCCGCGAGAACGAATCGGCTGAACCGGTCTTTTATGGGCTGGTGACGTTCGGGCCCGGAAAAGGCGACAAGCCGACCTTTGGTTATGACAAGAAAGTGTTCCCGGATTACCTGATGATCGAGGGATCGGACAACGGTGCTGTACTGACGCTGCACCAAGTACCGTGGAACGAAGACGTTGAGCCGTCCATTGATGACGAGGGCGAACTGGAAGGATGGAAGTACAACGGTGTGGTATCATGGGACTACGACCTGGGAAATGAGGCGCAGGTAGGTTATTTCCAGACGGCACACAACTTTATCTACAGCTGTTCCAACCGCCTGAAGCCTTTTGTCGGGACACTGGCCGAACTGCAAGCCGTGGGGGCCGACCTTGAAAAGGACAAGATGTATTGGGTGACGAAAGACGGCGGCGATGCTGTGCGTTACGACCTTTTCCGCTACGACTGGCTGACCTCCACGTGGGTGGATGCCGGGGTGAACAAATTAGGCGTTGGCAGTTATGAGAAGTTGAACCTGCGCACACAGCTTGGCGATTACCTTGCCGGGTTCGATGAGTCGGAAGCCGTGCAGAACGAGATTTGGGAGGAAGTGAATGCCCTGCTCATCGGTGCACGTGTGGCGATGTTCAAAGCAGGGATCGGGCAGTATTACAACCTTTCAGATGCCCGTTTCACGATGATGGCCATGAAGCTGATCGCCGCCAGCGACAACCGGGCGAAGAACACCTATCAATATCTCGATCCGAAGACACATCTGATCTGTTTCGCCCAAGACGATATGGACACCATCTTTACAACCGACAACCTGGGACGCAAGGACAAGCCCTATTATGTGGAAGAACACGACCTGAACGCCTCCGGGAAGAACTACTGGAACGGGGAAGTGAACACGTTCTACAATTTGATGGAATTGGCGTTCCCGGCTGAATTACGCTCAACGATGAAAGCGATATTTTCAGCAATGGCGAAAATCGGCGGTTCGCCTATGGGTTGTTTCGAAAGGTTTTACTTTTGGATTCAGAAATATTTCCCGGCTGTTGCCTATAACGAGACGGCACGGCTACTCTACGAATACGCAGAGCAAAAAGCAAACGAAGGGTTGTATAATCCACCCTCCGTATCGGCTATCTCGCAGTCACTCGGAGATCAGCTACAGGGTGAAATGCAGTACCTGAAGATGCGTACCGTCTATCTGTCTTCGTTCTGCTCGTATGGCGATTTCAGTGTTGAAAGCTCGCAGTCCATATCGTTCCGCAGCCGCTACACAAAGGACGGCAAGCAACCGACCTACACCTTTAACCTGCGTCCGTTCATGTGGATTTATCCGGCAATGGCTATCGGGCAGTCATTAGGTTTTGGGGCAGACAAAGACGGAAAAGCGTATAGCCTACCGCAACGTGTCAAAGCCGGAGAACCATACATGATTTCATTTATTACGGATAATGATACTCCTTGCGCGCTATTGGCTCCGGACTGCTACAGTAGTATCGGTGAATGGGGAGACAAACCGCTGACCGGCGAATTTGCCCTGTCCGGGAAACGGCTCACGGAGTTCTCAGCCGGCCGTGAAGAGGGTAGGGATGTAGTTGAATTCAATTCTTCCAGCTTCAAGATAAATACACCTAATCTGAAACGGCTAAACCTTAATGGCGTGGAAGCGTTGGCCGGCGTGTTGGACCTCTCAAAGCTGACACGTGCGGAAAGCCTCGGTGTTTCTGGAACCGCTCTTTCAACAATCAGTCTGCCCAAAACCGGAAGTCTGGTAAATTTGGAATTACCGGCTAAACTTACGTCCATTCATATAGACAACTTACCCGGTCTCGAAACAGTCACTATAGACGGGGTGGAAAACCTGCAAACTGTCTATGTGGATCAAGCTGGAGCTGGAGAGTTCAACAGCCGGACATTCGCGGCACAGTTGTACACGGGAGCAACGGAGGAATTGAGCAGTATTACATTCAAGTCGGTAAAATGGGAATCTGTTACAGCCGATATGTTAGTGTTTTTATGTGACAAGCATGCTGATCTGACCGGATCGGTAGTTATGATGAACGCATCAAGCGACCGGTATATTACGTTCGATGAAAAGATGAGACTTGTCGGACGTTACGGGGATATAGACAGTTCCGATAACAGCCTGTATATAACTTATTCGCTCAGGTCGATCAACTCGATGGCCATGCAGGGAGACAATTATATATTCACTTTAGGTTATTATACCGGATTCAAGCTGAGCGTATTGCCTACAAGTGCCAACAATGTTAAGATCGTGGATGGTCATGCAGCGGTAAACTGGTCCATTGAAAAAGGAGCCAGCGCCTATGCAGAGTTTAGCGATCCGGTGAATGGAGTATTGAACGTAAAAAAGCTCAGTGATTCTGCATTGAAAGAACGTTTCATCATAACAGTTGAAGTAACGACAATGGATGGCAAAGTGCTTACCATGACCAAAAAGGTTGGTTTTTTCAATCGTATTCCGGAAGTTGGTGACTTTGCGTATGCGGATGGGACGTTTGATGATGTGTACGATCCGGGGAAAGTTTTGGCTGGAGTAGTATTCATGCGGACAAAGAAGAGCGAAACAGAATATGAGTTACGGATCGATGCTTCGAATGATATCGTGATCTATGACCAGAATACCACTGTCAACACCTTCCCGTGGGGATTGTTTCCGGACAATTCAGCGAACAACGGATTCCCACAAGAGATACAGGATGCCATTCAGAATGCGGTCGGTATTTCTTCTGCGACGGATACCGCCATGCCAAATATAAGTGGAACCGGACTATCCCAGACGACCGATCCTAATGGAAGTCCGACAACATATTACATCAATGAAGACAATTATATTGATGACAATACAGAAGATGGCTATGCGGTACTTGCTGGGGGATCGGTTAACGATTTTGATGGTAAAGGAAAGACTGACATCATTATTGAACATTGTAACAGAATCCTGCTGAATTATCTGGATGCTCCACTTCCGGAAACGACAGAAGAACTGTACAAGGCAATGACCGATCTTGCTTCCTCTAATTCAGGAGCAAAGAAATATTGGCAGTTTTTTTATCCAGCCGCATACTTGTGCAGATTGTACGAGCCTAAAACAGAGATAGCAGATGGGATACACGAACAATATAAAGCGGGTAAATGGTATCTTCCTTCGGATGGTGAATTGGCAAGAATGTACAATTTCCACAATTGCAGTCGTGGTTTCAAGATAAATACAACTCCGACGGTGGATTATGCGAATGAACATCCAGCCAATGAAGCGCGGTTGCCGTTGTATGCCAATATGCTGAAACGGATAGCGGATGTCAATGTCGGTGCGAAACCGTTCGTATTGCACTCCTCGGCGTGGATTTGGTCCAGTACCGAGAACAGCCAGTACAACGCATGGGCCGTGAACTTCTCCAATGGCCTCACGAACAGCAACGGCAAGTACGGTAGGGGCAGGGTTCGGGCGGTGGCAGCATTCAGCTTTAAACTTTAACCTTTCGGTGCGCTCCTCTTGGAGCGTGCCTTGGAATAAAAGAAAATGGAACAGGGAAACAAAACAGACAATATCGAAAAAGGCGTAGTATTGACCGGGGAAGAGATTGCCCGGAGCAACGCCGCGAAAGAGAAACAGAGACGGGGAACGGCACAATTGCCGGCTTTCCGGGCTGCGAGCAATCTGATGTTTTCGATTGCTCAGATCATGATGGATTGTCCGAGAAAGCTAAGTCGGTATACCGATTTGATGATAGCCGACAGTTCGGAAATCAGCAAATCGATTGCCCTTGCAAATGAATCAAGAGGCGAGGAGCGTAGCTGGTATATCAGCAATGCCATGTCGTTGCTGTTCGTCGTCCGGAATTATTTTGTGATTTTAGAGCGTGTCGGAGTGTTGTCGAAAGACAGATGTAACAAACTTCGCAGCGAATCCGATAAATTGATTGCGCAATTGACAGCATGGCGCGATTTCACAAGTCGTCAGGGCTTTAATACGGAGAAGGTATGAAAGGAGTACGACGAAATCCTCTGAATGGGCGTATTACTATGGTAAAGTATAGTAACGAAGATGCAAATACGCAAGAAGCCTCCTCGGCGTGGTTTTGGTCCAGTACCGAGAACAGCCAGAACAACGCATGGAACGTGAACTTCTCCAATGGCAACACGAACAACAACAACAAGTACAATAGTAACAGGGTTCGGGCGGTGGCAGCATACGGAAAGGATTTCGAATGTTTCTTGGAAACGGTTATCGAGGCTTATAAGGATTGCTTACGCGGGAAAATGAGCTCCAAGCAAGCAGTCGAGTATATGCAGATAGCCGAAGAAGATATTGTTTGTTTAGCGATAGAGATGTGGACAGGTGTATATAAGCCGGCCACATCCACCTGTTTCCTTGTCAGATATCCGAAACTGAGAGAAGTTTTTGCCGCCAACTTCCGGGACAGAATAGTGCATCACTGGATTTGTTTGCGGCGGGAGCCGTTGTTTGAAGAGCGGTTCGTGTCGCAGGGCAATGTGTCGCATAATTGTCGGAAGGGATTCGGCACACGGTCGGCCGTGGAGAGTGCAGAGCAAGGCATGAAAAAAGTTTCCGACGGCTACCGCAGGCCGTCATGGGTGTTCAAAGGTGATTTGGTATCGTTCTTCATGTCGATAGACCGGACGTTGCTGCTTGGCAAGCTGCTGCGCTTCGCGGAAAAGAAATATCATGGCGAATACAAGGAGATTCTTTTAAGGCTGGTACGGGTTATTGTCCTGCACAGTCCGGAGAAAGATTGCCTGTTCAACAGCAATCCGGCATTGTGGCAGGAGCTACCGGCCAATAAATCCCTGCTCCGCAACGGAGAGGGCAAAGGTGGGCCGATAGGAAACCTCACTACCCAGTTGTTCGCCAATTTCCTGATGTCTTTCTTCGACACCTATGTACGGTGGATCATGCGCGGTGTGAATTACCACTATGTGCGGTTCGTGGACGACTTTCTGTTGATATGCGATGATTTGAAAGCATTGCAGGAAGTGATACCGGAAATCGAATCATTCCTTGCCACCCGCCTGAAGTTGAAGCTGCACAAGGACAAACGATACCTTCAGCCTGTGTCGCACGGTGTCCTGTTTGTCGGCGTATATATCAAGCCGGGCAGGAGCTATCTAAGTAACCGGACATTGGGACGGTTCAAGGAAAAGGTCATCGGATTTAACCGACTTGCGGAAACAACGGAGCTTACGTCAAGCGACTGTATACGCATTCAGTTCGTGCTGAACAGCTATTTAGGCTTTTGCAAGGGGTTGCGAACTTACCGGAAACGAAAAGAGATTTTTTCACTGTTGAGTAGCGAATTTTACAAATACTTCTACATATCTGGTCACTACGAAAAGGTATGTATCAGAAAGAAACACAAGTTTTTAAGCAAGGATATAAATTATGTTTTACCAAATAGTATCAATAATGGAAAGAAAAAAGTACGAAGAGAAACCATCGGTAGTGGTGGTTGACAAAGTGGTGGATCAAATCTATACCACTATAAATTTTGGTATCCGGGAGGTTGAAGGCGGATACGAAGCATACACGGCGACAATGACAGGCCACCTGACGGCCGATGAGTTTGTGAAACGAATAAACGGGTATGGATTGAACGAGGAAATGACTACCCAAGAACTGGAAACTATATTTGAAGCTCTTGGGTTTTCAGACGGTAATGAAACGTCTGTATTCAAAGAGTTCATGTTAAACAAGATCGCTGCTTATGACCGGTCGGAAGCCGTCAATTCGTTCATGATTGCCGGTAATCGTATTTGGCTGGACAAAGCAACCCGTGTCGGACTGGTCAATTCAATTGGCATAGAAAAAGATGCCGGAAAACGGGAAACCAACCTTTGGTTTGGTGGAGTGAAATATACTATTCCGGTAGATACCGCATTGCAGATGCTTGCAGCGTTGGAACTGTATGCCCTGCAATGCTACAATGTAACTGCCGAACATGCGGCGCAGGTCGAACAAATGGAAACAGCAGAGGAAGTGAAGTCCTTCGACTATTCAGCCGGTTATCCAGAACAATTAGTGTTTAATCTTTAAAAATAAAAAGTTATGATTTGGTTAGTGATTTTATCAATGTTAGTGATGGCTGCTTACACCGCTGCCGTTTGTATTAAACAAAAAGGAGTTCCTTACTCTATCAGTGCAACCTATTACAAACTGGAACACGATCACTGGTTTATGGCTACAATGTGGCTGACTGCCGGATTGTTGATGCCGGCCGTGCTGGAAGTAAGTAAGCCGGGCACAGAATGGCTGGCATTCTTAGCTTGTGCCGGTATGTTCTTCATTGGGGCTGCTCCAAACTTCAAGGATATCGTCGAGGGGGGCATACACAAAATGGGGGCTATACTTTGCCTTGTGGGTTCGCAGGCTTGGGTAGCCGGTAACTGTCCGTGGTGCTTGCTGGTTTGGATAGCGTATGTGGGTTATACCGTGGCCATGATGGTGCGAAATGAAAACGATAGCATTATATCGGATTTTCTGCACACTAAACCGATGTTCTGGATCGAAGTTGCAGCATTAACAAGTACCTATCTGTCACTTTTAATTTTAGCGTAAGTATGGAACGTATCATTCATTTGAACATTACCCAGGATATAACGCATGGGACTACTATTATTTTTATCTGTGCTATCTTGACAATCGTAGCCTCGTTCATTGACATGTGGACGGGACTGGATGCAGCAAGGGTGAATAAAGAACCTATTTCCAGCCGGTCGCTTAGGAAGACAATTGCCAAGATCGTAGATTACCTGCGAGTAGTCCTCTTTGCTGTCTTGATTGACGTGTTGGGGCTGTTTTTCCCTTGGTATGCCATCCCTTATTGTGTGATCGTGGTTACTTTGGGAATATTACTTATTGAAGGACGATCGGTTGTGGAAAATAGCAAGAAGAAGAAGGCTCATGCCGGGGAAATTGCCGATATCGTAGAAAGGATCGTTCAATGCGCAGTATCGAAAGATGCGGAAGAACTGATTAAGATTATCAAAAATTCAAGTAATAAAGGAGATAAATAATATGAAGAAGAATAATTTGCCGAGAGGCTTAAGAAATAACAATCCCGGAAATATCCGGATCAATGGCGACTTATTTCAGGGCGAGGTGAGACCAAGCAAGGATAAGTCATTTAAACAGTTTGAAACGATGGCCTACGGCTACCGGGCGATGTTCGTAATCTTACGGAATTATATCCGCAATTACAAACTGGACACCATCCGCAAGATGATTAGCCGATGGGCGCCACCGAAAGAAAACCATACAGAAGCTTATGTAAAGGCCGTATCAGATTATGCCGGAATCCCGGCCGACGATCCGATCAATGTAAATGACCGTGAGCAGATGATCCGTATTGTGGCAGGTATGAGCCGTGTGGAGAATGGGGTAGAGGCTGATATGCCGGATGTTATAACAGGATGGATTTTGTTATGATGAAGCCTTGGCATGCAATACTGATTTTGACTCTCTGTTTTCTTTGTTTTTTGGCTGGTCGGTACACAAAGGGAACAGAGGTCGAAATTAGTAAAACAGATACGTTTATCCATCGTGACACGATCCGAGATAGTATCCCTTATCCTGTCTATGAAACAGTGATTCAAACGGTTCCAGAACTATTTCCTGTCTACATAACTCTTGATGGGGATACAGTAGGGGAGCCAATATTTGTGTCTGTACCAGTCACACAAAAAGAATATCGGACGGACGATTATCATATTTGGGTGTCGGGATATAATCCGTCGCTTGATAGTATAGATATCTATAAGAAAACAATATCTATAACAAAACGGCAACCGGCCCGTCGCTGGGGAATTGGTGTTATTGCCGGTTATGGGGTTGGTCGGCATGGCCTTTCTCCGTATGTTGGGGTAGGAGGAGTCTATAGGATTTGGTAGATTGTTTTCTTAAAGAATATTTAGATTTGTGATTAGTGTCTATTTTTTTCGTAAAGTGAACCTGATCGGATTCCTTTTCGTGCCGGTCCGAATTGCTTTGGATGGAAACTGTTTATACGAAGCCAATATACTAATTGTTGTTTATTCATATAAATTGTTACATTTGCAATTATTATTAAAACATTTCAGTTATGATTATAGCCTCTTTTGTCCTCTCTATTATTGCAGTATCCATTACTGTTTTTAATTGCTACATGCAGTATTTTTACAGAAAAGAGGAAATATTGTTAACCATTTCGGACGCAAAGATTGAGAATAATCAACTCGAAGTTCTTCTATTGTATACCAATACTGGAAATCAAGTAAATACAATTACCAATGCCTCTATCCAATTAGAAACCAATGAAAAGATTCATTTTGAACATCTCAACTATACAGCAAGGCTTCATTGGATACAACCTTTTACCCTTAAAGGAAAAGAACAAAAATACTTTATCATTTATTACCCCTTGCCAGATTTTGAAGGTATAAATATTTGTAACATCTCTATTAAAATTCTTACAGGTTACACCAATCGTAAAGGGGAGTTATACACAGATCATTTTACTATTGGACAGCTCTACCAAAATGATTTTGTTAAAAAGGCAGTTATAATTAAGCATGAAATTCATAAACTTTTGGGTTATAAAAATCTTGAAACATTACAATAACCCCTTATTATTTAATGCATTTTCGAATGGAGTTGATCTAATTTAAAACCTAATATTTAACATTAGCATGTTCCCTATTCTATCTGATTCCACAGCTTCCATCAGTTCGGATATAACCAGGTGAAGAAGGGACCGTTACTATATTCTTTATCGTGGGAATCTACTTGTAAGCGTTCTTGTAGACATGATCACGATATTAGGTTTAGATTAACTTGTTCATTTTTTACATTGACGCAATCTATTTGCAGGTCATGAATTGTACAAAATAGGGCTGTCTCAAAATAAATTAAGACAGCCCTATGAAATAAACTTTATACATGTTTACAGGCTCTGTTTTGAAATACCTTGTGGAATGGAAAGTTCATCTAATATTTCTTGCCTGTTATAGTTTTTAAGAAAGAAATAAAATGTTGAATCAATGATTTTTACAGATCTTGTACTTAGGTCATAGTCAAAAATAGGAGGCGATATTTTCTTTTTTAATTGATTTTGAACCAATGTTTTAAGAAAATATCCCATATCAGATGCTCTTACATCATCAGGCCTATGATGAATTTCTTTGATTTTTTCGTGAAGATATTTCCTTTTAAGTCCTTTATTTATTTCATCAAATGGCTCATTTAATAACACTTTTATAAAATAATAGGGTATATATAAAGGAACTTCATTAGAACTTTTTGCAACTTGTTCTATAAAACTTTCCAGACAGCGAATATGCCTACTAGAATAATCTTCAAGCTTTTTCTTTATAGCATCATCTATATTATTATGATCGATGTGTATTAATGTTTCAGATGTTTCATGCACCCCTGCAGTATAACATGATTCTTTACATATTTCCTGAAAGACACCAACGCTATCAAAGCAAGATGACATGATTTTATCTACGACATTTTCAAAAGAAACATTTAATAGCGGTAAACCAGTGTTCACTATTTTCTTCAAATCATCAGCTTTCCATGGTTCAACAGGTATTTCGATAACTCGGTCAACCAAATCACCGTTATATTGGCTCAAACGATTTCGTTCTCTCCAAATACCAAGGATAATAAAAAGAATATCATAATCTTCGAATATTCTGAGGTCAAATGCAAGTTGTTGCTGAACATCCTCTTGGAGATAATGAAAATTCTCCAATATTATACGTTTTGAAAACTCCAAAGAAATAAGCAACTCTGAAATATCTTGTGCTAAAGCCAAGTTATATTCAACAGTTCTATATGTGTTTCTATGCCCCGCACTTTTTTTGCCACTAATACTTCCACTTGTATCAAAATTTCCAAGAATTGGAATTTTTAATTTAGCTTTAACTCCTATATTTGCATCTCCTCCAATATTGTTATTCTCTTCTTTAGTATCTAAAATTTCAATATTTAATTGCCTAAGTATTGATTTGTAAATGTCTATTATCGTTGTTCCAGTAGAACAATTTACTTTTACATAATCATTTTCACTAAGATGTTTGTTTGTTAAGGATGTTTTACCTTGTTTAGATGCACCATATATGATAATATGTTTTCTTCTTTGAAGACCTTCCAAAAATAAGTAATCGACTTCTTTCCTTTCTATATATGTTGCTATCATTTGATTAGAAACCCCATACACTTCATTTACTTTCCTTACGATATGTTTCATATTGTATACCACAGTTTATTAACACAAAGATACAAAAAAATATAAGTTTAATCTCTGTTTATACATATTTCATCATACTTTTCCTTACTTTCCAATAGATTATCTATTTAAATTAGAATGATAAATCTTCATCCAGTTCTGGAAATCTTAGCATTTCACAAGAATAAGAACCGCTAAAACCTTCCAGCCAAACGACGAACTCACCACACATAAACGAAGGTTTTGTTCTGACTTTCCAAGCCTTTCTCGCATATTCCGGCTTCATTTTAATTTCAGCTCCAGTCATAACAACACTGACTCCTGGTTTCAGCTGCCCTATAAACTTGCCATACGTAGCACTGGATGCCACGTTGACCTTTTTCCCGTTATGTTCGTAGTGGAGAACAGTGTTCCCAAACTGTTTTCTTACTTTTTCTTCAATATCCCGGCGTGAATAGACTGCATCCATTGTCAATTTAATCACCGTCAAATCTTTAAATCTTTTGTTTCCATATTTTTTTAATGTTAATCAATTATCAAAATCTCTCTATACGAGATGTATATCTCTTGTGATACCGTATTTTCATCATGACACCAGCACAAATACCATTTACGATTGCCACAAGAATCATACTGGCCCTTCCACATTTTGCCGTTATACTTGCCGGTCGGTTCCGAACCGGTATAATCTGGCAGCATCTCAAAATCCCGTCTATACATCACGGCATATTTGTCATCAAGTACCAGATTGTTTCTGTCCGGTTGTTTCCATGCTTTTCCCCAAGGATGCGTTATAGGCGGGATAACGTTTTCATCTAATACAACTTTACGCATTTCCATATCTCAGCTATTTTTAATTTTAATTATTTTCTATATAATCCCCATCCTTCATATATTTCAAAGGAAATCAATCCTTTGATCCCATACACCCAGTAATTAAAACCTCCATAACTATACATTCCGTGACTACATCCTTTTAATCCAAAACAAGTGTATTTTACCTTTGAACCGAGTAGTAAACTGTATTTTCTTGATCTGTTCATAATTTTTTAAATAGGTTTGCTCATCTCTAATTTTGCAATAGTCTCTAACTCTCTTAATCTTTTTTCAAGGTTACTTCTTTGTTCATCCATAATTATTAATCCGATAGAAGGAGATATTGAAAAAATGCGCATGGATGAATAACCATTGCTGTCTGGAATACCTAACTGCATGCCTTTCCCATATCTGTCAAAGCTATTATCATTTCTGGTTGGAATAGGATTTTTATCCTCTTCTTTTTTCTTTTTGATACGTTCTATTTCTTTTAACATATCATCTTTGAGCTTATCTATTTCCTCAATCTGCTGATAGCAATTGTATATTTCACGTGCTGTTTCTTTTGTGATCATATCTTTGCTCCTTTTTATTTTTTACTTATTGAAATATTCCTAATTCTTTTTTTATTCTATTTTTAGCCAACTGAACATAGTCCTTGTTTAGCTCAAATCCTACATAATTGCGGTTCAGTTTTCGGGAAACTATTGCCGTTGTTCCTGATCCCATAAACGGGTCCAGAACAATGCCATCTTCCGGACATCCTGCTTTTATACAGTCAACAATGAGAGCTGGGGGAAACACTGCAAAATGAGCATCATGGAAGGCCGATGTACTCACTACCCAGACAGAACGTTTATTTGCTTTGTCCGTATATTCATACTCACGATTCGTACTGGCTCGATACATGGGGTCATCTTCCGTCATATCAGAAAAATTTCTTTTGCGGCCACCAATAACGGCTTTCATATTTCCGTTAGCTTTCAGAGTACGAGAGGATCCTACCTGGTTATCGACATCTTGCCTTATTCTACGCATTGTAGACTCTCTTGCCGGAACTCTTATTGCATCTGCATCAAAGTAATACAACCGGGATTTACTCAACAGGAAGATATATTCGTGAGATTTAGTACAACGGTCCCTAACACTCTCCGGCATGGGATTAGGTTTGCTCCAAATAATATCCTGACGCAAATACCAACCATCAGCCCTAAGAGCAAAGGCCAGCATCCAAGGAATACCTATTAAGTCTTTAGGCTTGCAGTTTGTGCATTGCTTCACCAATATTGCTTTACCAAGTGATCCTCGGTTTGTCCCCTGCTTATAATTCATTGCATTGTCGGGAAATTGTGCAGCTCCTTTCATGGAACCAGCATAGCTATCGCCAATATTCACCCAAAGAGTACCATCATTTGTTAACACTCGTCGAACTTCTCGGAACACTTCAACCAACTTCCCAATATATTCTTCTGGTGTAACTTCAAGCCCTATCTGTTCGTCATTTCCATAATCACGCAATCCGTAATATGGGGGTGATGTAATACAACAGTTTACACTATTGTCCGGTAGACATTTTAGTCCTAATAGACATTCCGAATTATATATTACATTTACATCCATTATACTCAGTTCTTTTTAGTTATTAGTGCAGGACAGCTCTTTGACTGTCCCGCAGCATAATTACAACCGTTCCAATCTTGCTTTTAAGCACTCGTTATAGGTGTGCATCGCTCCAGCTTGTACAAGCAAAAGAGACTTCTGTACCGGATCAATAGCATTAACCTTTTCATTTTGAATGAAATCATTCAGTTTCTTAAGTTTTTCTTCGAGTTGTGCCTGTTCTTCAATCAGGCGTGATTTAAAATCGTTCATGTGGATATATGGGTTTTACAAAGCTGCCCAAAGCTTTTGTTTTTGAAAAGTTCATCCTTTTATTCTTCCTAAAAAAGACAACCTTAATACATCATATTGCAGACCAATAATTGCAAACTCCAGCATTGCGTTATCATTGGCAAGGTCGTTGATGCGTAAAACCGGATAACTAATTTGACGAGCCTCATCGGCATAAGCATCCTCGCTCTCTATAGAATTAATAATTTCCTCATCTTTTTGCTTACTGAAGTATTTATCTAGGCTTTTGATGATATGATTTTTCAAATAATCGTCTCCAAAAACAGATGCTATTTTTTCTTGTTTTCTTAATGTGTACCTCATTCTTGACCTTCTTTATCTACATCTATGCAATCATTTTCTGACGGATCAGACTCATATTTTTCTTTACCAGTTTTACTATCTGGTCGTGATACTTGCTTACGCCGTTGCAGAAGGATCGGGACTGGACGATATCCAGTGTCTTCAAGTTTACCTCTATCGTCTCGATACGCTTTCCGTCGGTGTCTTTGGCTGACAGTATCAAACAATCCGACCGTTTATAATACCCATTACTATACACGCAATGGTGCATCGCCTTTCCTTCCTGATAAAACTGGGTAATACTCTCCAATGGACAAATGACAATGTTGCCGTCTGTGATTTTCATCCCGAAGAACTTTTTCATTCGTTCATAAAAGCCGGCTATATCCTCCATGAGCTTTTCACGCTTACGGATAGCTTCTATACGATTTCTTTCCTGTCTCAATTTAGCTTCACGCTCCTGCTTCTTCTTTAACAGCCTATCATGTGCAACCTTTAAGTTCCTGGGACAGACATAGTGGGCATTACGCAAGTCTTTACCGAAATAAACCAACAAAGACATATAGTCTTCCCACATGGACGCATCCTTGATAACATAATGGTTACGGTTGCAGATATTGAATGATGGCTTATAGCGAAGTTGGCAAAAGCCATTTCTATACATATGCTTCAGCATGGATATCTGCCCGGTCTTGAGACACAGTTCCACATCGTTTCCGCCTTTCAACAAGTCACGTATCAATTTTGACGGGGTTACATCCGGGAACCATCGATTCAGTCCCCGTTTTTTCAATTCCGGCAGCAGCTCTTTCCTTGGATAAAGCTCTCCATATATCGCATACAAATCACCGTAATAGTTATATGGATTACTTCCATATTCTCCTTTGATGCTGAGAGGTGAACTATACGCAAATCCGTTACCTCCCATATTAATCGGTCGGGCTATGATCGTACGTTTTCCGTCTTCACGAATCCACTCTTGAACCACTTCTGTAAAATCATAATACACCGGAGAAGTTTCCTTCCGAACATTTTTCCAGCATAGTATATGCCGGATCACATGGAACCCGCCTTTCACTTGCAGGATGGACATATACGCCTCTTCACGGATCTTCTGCTTCCGGCTAACCTTTACGTCCAATTGATGATGGCAATAAGGGCATTCGATTTTGTCACCCAATTTATCTTTACTCGTATTGACCCACATCTTACCACATTCGGAACACCATAGCTCATCCTTACATTTGTAGGCAAAATGGTCAAACAGATGCTCTTTGGCCCAGTCTTCCTGTTCCTTCGTGATGACAGGTAGCTTTCTACTTAACTCCGTCACCAGCTTTTCCAATTTCGTTCTCGGTTTCATATTAAAACAGACTCATTTGTTGGACACTATCATCAACCTTCTTCTTGGCTGGACGCTTCTTGAGTGATTGATATTGCTCTTCGGCCAGTCTCTTAATAGCAGCTTCACGAGCGGACTTCTTTTCCTCTTCGGTAAGTTCTACCTTGTAAGAGGAGGAAGAGACGGAACAACCGGAAGACTCTTTTTCCACCTTTATATCCTCTTCATCATAGTAGTGTACGGCCATCCCAAAGACTTCTGCATCACTCATTGCAACAGTGGTCCCTCGTTTACGTGCTTCCCCTAAAATGTAACGACAGCATTCGTCCACACTCTTTTTCGGATTAGCAAACTTCGGGGCAAACAGGGGATCTTCTGTTGCTCGTTGGTTCAAATAATCAGCGATTATGTTATTAAAACTTTTAACTTGTTCCATCTTAATTTCTTTTTATTGCCTTCTCTCTGTGTAATGTTGATTTTTCAAGGCACGCTCCAAAAGGAGCGCGCCAAAAGGTTAAAGAGTAAAAGTGAATGCTGCCACCGCCCGAACCCTGCCACTAAGGGACTTGTAGTTGCTGTTCGTGATGCCAACGGAGAAGTCCACGTACCATGCGCTGTCCTGGCTGCCCTCGGTACTGGACCACAACCACGCCGAGGAGGCTAACGGTTCTGCGCCTATGTATTCAAGCGCATCGTTTATGCTGTCTTTGTAATGCGCCATTAGGTTGAGTTGTCCCAACGAAGGGATGTATTCGCCATCTTCCAGCAGATTTCTCAATTTTGGATTTCTGGCTACAAGGCGTTCCGTATTGCCGCGTCCGTCAATGTCAAACAGCGCATCACATTCACGTTCGTAATATGTCCCACTTCCGGATTCTTCACGGCTATCATCGTCAAGCAATTGTACGCTATCATGCTCCGTCAGTGAGATTGCAAATGACATGTATCCGTGCTTCAACCCGATGTATCGTACACAATCTTTGGAGTTATCGCCGGTAAACGGCTCTGCGTGTCCGTCTTCGTAGATTAGATACAGTCCGCTGGTGCGCTCTACTTTGTCCTCTTTAGATGGTACGCGGTCGTTACATACGGGTTGGCTACTCTTGGTGATCGCCGGCATGATTACCGACAGGTTTAAATTTTTGATGTTAACATTCATTGTTTTTAAATTTTAGGTAGTTATAGATGTATTAATGTTTCGTGTCTTGATTGATTTCCTTTTCCAGTCTGTCGATCAGTCTTTGATGTTTGGCAGCCACATAGTTACAGTGTATTGCCAAGTTCCTGTCGCGTTCCTTTTCGAGACGCTTTATTTCTTCTAATTTCCAGTCTTTTTGCATGATCATATATTTTTTATTCCGATGTTAATAACTCAACCTCTGTACAACGAACCCACAGACGGCGGTCTAAACAAACCTCATTGGTACTTCGGTTTATGTCGACAACTTTTCTTGTTTTCTGTTTGTATTTGACAGATGAACCTATTTTACATTGAGTTTTGAAAACATTGATTTTCATTTCTTGATTGCTTTTTTGAGTTCTGAAATAATATATTTGCCGGGAGAGTGCAGCCGAGCTCCTCCTCGTTCAGCAGCTTGGATTATGGTCCAAATGGGATGCCCTATTTCTCCATTGTTCGACAATTGGCAAATGATGTTGAACTCGTCTGGAGGGATAAATAATCTGTTCAGCCTGTTGGTCAGTCCTTCGAAGTTTCTTTCTATCCCATCTGTATTGGAATCTTTAGAAAAAAGATTATTTCCGCATCCTCCATTTCCCCCTGCGGGGGATAGAGGGGGAGGATACTTTTCTTTACTTTCTTTTTCTTTACTTTCCTTTTCTTTTCTTTTATTGCTATCATTTCCCGTAGCATTTGCTATAGCTTTGCTATCATTTTCGATAGCATTTGCTATATTTTTGCTATTTCCCCACCTTTTTTCAAGACCTTTCTTTCCAGCTTCAGCTTTTTTTCTACTTTGTTCGTCTTTAATCTCCATTCTTTGTTTGAAACTTTCGGAGTAGAAGTACTTACCGTCATCGGTAAAGACAAATAACCCAAAATCTTCAACGACTGATTTTATCAGGGAAGTGTCTTCACGAAGGTCAAAGGCTATCATGTTATAATCTTTGACACTCGTGTATTCCGGTTCTTCCCTTAATCTTTCAAGGATCATAAAGTAAACACCGTAACCGGCAGCTTTATGCCGCATTCTAAGCCGTATAAGTTTGTCAGAGTTTCTTGCATTGCTGTCATGGGGAAAGTAGCTTGTCAACTCTTTCCTTGTTGCCATATCATAAATTCTTCTCCACTTTATCAATATCCTGTCTTATTGAGTCTAAGCGATTCCTTCTCGTAACTAAGCAGGCTTCGAAGTGAATCCAGTTGATGCGTGCAAGAAGCATTGAGTCGGTCCAATCGGTCGACCAGATAGCATTCGTCTTCCGCGATACTATCCAGTAAAGCATTCTGCACTTTGGCCGATAGGCAATTTTCTTTCGCTATCCGGATGATCATGTTCTGTATTTCGTCAGACTTTTTCTTCCGGAGTATTTTTTTTGCCTCTGCGAGCATTTCGCCGGTACGCATCATGTAGACCATGATGACGGATATGCGCTCTTGTATTTCCGCCGGATTGTTCGAACAGGTGGTGTTTAGATAATCGCTTATTTCTTTTATCTCTTTCTCCATCGTCATACGTTATTTAAGTACTCATTCACAACTTTCATGAATTCGCTGATCGAACGGACAACGACATATTTGGCGCCGATCCGACCAAACTCAGCTTCGTATTCCTTCTGGTGTACGGATTGCCTGTTTTTGCCGGCCTTCAACTCGATCCCCATAAACGGGTGTTCTTTATTTGGATATAGCAAAATGAGGTCCGGGACCCCGGCTCTGACACCCATTTGTTTAAACTTCGCCGCCTCGACTGCATTGCGATAGCCTCCGTTAGGAACGTGTATCAGCAAGTGTCTGAGGTTCGCATATTGCAAATCGAACCATCTGACTATTGACTTTTGTAATTGATCTTCTATATGTCTCATTCGTAATCGTAATTATCGTATTCATCCGGTTCATAGTCCGGTATGTCGTATCCAAAATCCATCGAGCTGTTTCCTTTCTCATCCTTCACCAGAAGGTGTTACAACCGTGTCACGTCCGGTCTTGTCTACGATGATCTTCTTTCCCGATACGGTGATTTCCGTCTTACACCCTTCAGGTAGGGACTGGAAGAATTTGCGGACGGATGGATTGTTGGCGTCGGCTGTTTTATCCGTATCTTTGTCATCTTCGGCATCATACGGGAATATATCCATGAGTGCGGTTTCGGTGACAGAAGCAATTTCGTAATCGGCCAAAGTGCCCTTCATTCCTTTTTCCAGCACTTCGATAGCTTCTTTCAAATTGGAGGCTTGTGTCAGCATCTGTGTAGCTGTTTTCTTTTCAGCTCCGCTTTTCTCATCAAGCGTAATGAAGTAGACTTTGATCTTATAGAAGCGGTCGCCATTCTCATTGAAGAATATCTCGGACAACTTTGCCCGTTTGATGTCTTTTATCACAAACTCACCGCTGATAAAAGGGGTTAATTCTTCGATGATACGAGCCTCTGCTTCTGTAAACGACAAGGCATCAACCAAATAGGGCTCCGTCACTTTCTTTTGCTTTCCGTCCTCCATTATCTTTTCATAGGAGACTTTACATTCAAACCAATTGTGCATCATAATCTATTTCTTTTAATTCGTTCAACCTATTTGTGGGACGGAGCGGAATCGAACCGCTCTGACGCATGGCTTATGTGATCACTTCCTTTCGTCCCAAAACTCCCCTGCATATCCTCACGGACGGCAAGGGGAAACTAACCTAAACTAATACCATGCAAAACATACTATTCGACTATTCCCAGACTTTCCAATCCGGAATGTATTCGTAATCATTCATTTCAAGCTCCTTTCTAATTTACGGGCCATCTTCCTGCATCTGCGGGCTACATCCAGATCGACCGGCTTAGAGCAGTTGGCGTCTATTAGTACTTGCGATCGATTGAGCAGACCTATGATTGTTTTAATATCTGTTTTACTTATCCTGTCTTCATCCTCAAGTCATGGAACCTCTATCTTGTCGAAGTCAATGCCGTGTTCGTTCATGAAGTTGCCGAGAGCGATAATATTTTCACGGGTTGTTGTGACCTTGAAGGCACGAGTTAGAAGTTCCGGCTGTGCCGGCACAGGCTGTTCTTTAGGCTGATCCATAAAAGAAGGTTGCCCATTCATCCTTTGATTAGCCGTATTAAAAGGATTGGGTTGGCTAACTTTGGGTTGTTCTGCTTCTACTTTCTTACGTGCTTCTTCCTGTTCTTTTCGTTCCTGTTCAGCTTTGATACGTGCTTCTTCTGCTGCTTGGGCACGTTCGCGTTGTTCCTTCAGACGATTAGCATACTGGATGGTATTGCCAATGTTCATCGTGTCCATATAGTATGTGCGAAGTACGTCAAAATCATCACCGCCAAAGCCTTTAAGCGTTTCAAGATCTTCGTCAACCTTAGCGAAAACCGTTTCAATGTCTGCTTGTACCGCTTTCATGCTTGTGGACTTGTTAAGCCATTCCTGCTTGAAGATTTTCCGAAAGTCGATCAGAGTCGTATTTCCATCGTCGAAGTAGGAACGGATAACGGCAAGTTTCTTGTCTTTATACTGCTGTTCGTTCTGCTTGACTACCGTGTCAATCTTGGCAGAGCATTCGCCAATCAATTTTACGGTTTCAGCCACAACTTCCTTGAACTCCCCGAAAGGTTTCATAAATTCCTTTTCGATTTCAAGACGTTTTGAGTTGAGAAGTTTGGCCGCCTTGTTGAGAGCAGCTTTATCTCTCTTCGCCTGGTCGATATTGTCATCGTTATAGTTTGATATATCGTACATGGGAAGAGTTGATTTTACCATGTCTCTGATTTGGATCGCATTAGTAGTAAGGCTACCTAATGTTTTTTCACTAACGACCAGTTCAAGGTCGCTTTCTTTTATTGTTATTAACTGCTGTGTTTTCATATTGGGTTTAATTAATTATTTTATCTATCAAATCGTTAGCAAGGCGTATACGCCTATCCATTTCCGCGAATATTTTTTCATCCGGCAGGATACGGACGATGTGTATCGGATCGGATTGGTATGGATTATAGGCAATGAAATATACCTCTTTCGCCCCTGTACACATCATGTGTGCCATGCACTGGTAGAAGTATTCATATTTTACGCTTAATAGGGATGCGTTGTCATAAATCTCGTTCTTGTAGCGCATGAATGTTGCCTGGTTGGGACATTTTATTTCCAGACAGGACTTTATGCCGGTGTTCTCGTCGTAGTAAAAACCGTCTGGACTGCTGGCAAAATGTGGAATGGTAGGATGTTTGCACGAACCGACCTCCACAATATGCAGACCGGATATTTCGGCATACAGGTTGCGAGCATCCGCCTCTTGTTCGTTGCCCCATCGTATCGCCTTGCTGGTCACTTCCGTTTGCTTGAGATATTCGGCAAACTGGCTATCGTCATTAACGATAGCCGGATTCATTGCCCTTTCTGATGCTATTTGATATATGTAGCTTTTCCCTGTTTCAGAAAAGATGTCCGTGCGCCCGCTTTTCATTAGTAAGCCGACATTGCTGCCTGTGATATTCCCATGACGGGCGCGGAACCAAGCTATCGTATGCTGTGCTGCATTATCAATCATAACAGGGTTTTTTGTGAGGGTTGTTTACTATCCGTCTCTGCTTTTTCAACCGGGTATGGTTGCTGTTCTTCCATTTTTTTTTGGACGGCTGCTTTGCTTGCCAGATCGGCCAGCTTGTTTTTGGGCTTGATTTCTTCATATTCGACATCCTGTATGTCGTCAGCTTCTTCTTTAGTCAAGAATCCCATGCTGATTTCAGGACAGTACATACGTTGCCAGAATGCAGCAGCACGATAAGTAAGCATAAGGCTTGGCATTGTAACCCACTTGCTACCGGTTTTTGTATACCATCCTTCCTTAATTGCCGTTTCAATCGTTATAGGATCGGATTCAAGTGTCTCCCCTGTAGAAAGTTCAGTTGCGTAGGCAATACATTCAATGTTGTCAACATCTGTACCGTCAAACTCTTTTACCACTATGGTATTACGCTTAGCAACATTATCCCAAACCGTTTCGTTATATTTGATCTTTCCGACCTTACCGAGACTTCGTTTTCGGTATCGTAGGGATGAATATTTACCACTCATGTTGATGGTAGCAATAAGGAATTTGCTCGACCATGAGGGGTTGCCCTTGACAATGTAAAGGTTTTGCATGACCATCAGCGAATTCACGCCCATACGTGTTGCCATATCAATCGCAATCACACAGTTGCCAACATTGCCTTTATAGGCTTCTGGTACGATTGTGCTTTCCGTGTACATCTTTGCCATGCGTTGCATGACCTCGAACTGTTTCACCATCTGTCCGACCGGAGTAAGTGCAAATTCGGCAGCTTGTTTTGCCTGGGTAATCTGCAGTTCTGTTGTTTGAATCTGTTGTTCCATTATTATACTGTTTTTAATGTTGTTCGTTTTTGTAAGCCTCATATACGATGCCGATGGCGGAAAGGATCTCCTCCAGCCTTATGCATTTTCTTTGATAGTCACATGCAATAATTATGTTATTCTGTGCTTCCAATGCGTATTCAACGAGCTCTCCGTGGCTCATCGCCTGCAAGTCTTCTTTTGTTTTCATTTGCTATGTTTTAATAGTTGTACGTGTTCATTTCAAACCTCCAATCTTCCAACATTTCGTCGAATTCTGGATCATTGGTTTCTTCTCCGTCGTAGCAAAGATCGCCGTCCGGGTTCTTGATGTAGATCTCCTTCATTTCCGTTCCTCCTTATGTATTGCATATAATAAGGAAAGGCCACATGCAAAGAAGAGAACAAGGGAATAGTTGTAGAACATCCCGACACCACTGCCTATTGCCATAAGCAAGGCCATCACAAAGATGATTTTGTTTTCTGTTTCCATATCGTTGATTTTTAAATTTGTTTCAAAAAGGAAACCGTATCTACCTGTCACAGGCCGATACGGCGATATTACTACTTATTCTAAACCAATAAAAAATAACTGAGGCCAATCGCGGACTCGATCCGCGTGTAAACCCAGGTGAGCTTTTTAGGCGAGACACGTTGATATAATTAAAATTTTCACCTTGTTTATTTGGCCGCCCAACCATCTCTAAGGCGGAATAAATATTTCTTTCATATCAATGTTTGTTATGTGGCAATACGGTCTTCTTAACCAACCACCGCAAGGATACCCGGATAGGGATTGCCACGAGTTATATAGTATGGAAATAAAAAGAGTCAAAAAAGAAACCGTATCGGCTTGTCGCAAGAGGATACGGATAAGTTGGTTTTGCCAACTTCGTTAGCTGTAAACAATAAAAATTAAAGAATTAGTTGAGTAAAAATTTGTCCCCGGCAGCCGATCCGATCGACAGCTTCGCGCCTTTGTACCGGGTTTTCTTAACTTTGTAGTGTCAAATCAAAAAAATTAAGAAAATGAGCAAGTTTATTGAACTAAATTCTGGGAAAGACAAATTTATCGTGAATGTTAATTCTATTTCTTATGTCGAAAGAAGCGACTTGTCTGGTTCTGTTGTGCATTTTGCCTATTCAAGATCGGATGCTACTGCTGTTTTGTATGTAGATCAAAGTCTTGATCAGATCAGGGAATTAATCGCTGAATAATTCTTTCTTCCGGAAAACGGGGATTCCTATGATATAAAGGGTCGTTACCTGTTCTGCAATGTGCATTTCTTTTTTAAAGGTTTCCCCGATTCTTACTTCACGTAAGCGTTTTGTCTTTACTTCTTTTTGAATAAGTACTTTCATAATCACGTTTTTTAATTCGTTCCCGGAGGCCGATCCAATCAGCAGCGTAGCGCCTTCATGTCCGGGATATATCTTATTCGTAACGACGGTTGACCAACTCCATGACCGAGTAACACCGAAAGGGATCATCTGAAAGATGAACGTTACGCGTCACAACCTCACATCGACAACACCGGTTAAACAACACCGGAAGCGATAACCTCATACAGTTTGTTGCTGATCGATTGAAACGACCCGTCTACCAGCCCAAGCAAAAGCCTATTTACTGGAAGGCAGGATTTAATCCACAATGTTAAAGAACGTCTATATCGGTGCTCCCTGCCGGACTTGAACCGGCGACCTTATCATTATGAGTGATCTGCTCTGACCTGTCTGAGCTAAAGGAGCGGATATCGGAAAACTCCGACGGTTGGTTTATTTTTTCTTTTTGCTCAATTGCCATCTGATGAATATCTCGTCTACGCGGCTTAGCTCTTTCAGCCTGGCCGTTGGATATTCTATCTTACCCGGTCTTATTATTGGTTTGATAGCTCCTGATCTCCTCCAGCGGAGTACGTTTGCCTGTCCGTATATTCTTTCCGCTCTCCGCTGTGAAATATATTCCGGATCGTCTTTGTCCTCTTTCATGAATGAAGCGAGACGGGCGGCTATATCCGTCACAAACTTGTCGTAGGTGACCGATTTCTCGAAGAATGTTATTTCTGCGTTCATAGGGTTGTTTGTTTTTTTGTTCCCAGCGGAGGCGCTAACCTCTGCCGGGATTGCTTAACTTTATGATTGAAAACTTTAAAAATTAAGCAGTATGAAAGAATCTAATCGTTTAAAATTGGAGCGGTATATCAGCTCCCTAAATTGTCCCTATTGTGGGAAGAATCACGCCGTGGAAATAGGCTTCTTATCATCTGGGAGACCGTTTGTAAAGCGCGATCCGTCTGCTTGCAGCCCAGAATGTTTAAACTGGATAGGGCAAGTAACCAGTGAGGAACTCGTGCGTATCGAGAATCTTGAGCTTTATCAGATGCCGTACGAGCCATCATAACCGGAATGCCTTTTGTGAGATATTCCAGCCATTCGGAAGGTGTTAGCTTCCTTCCGGATGGTGCAATCATCACCCCCATAAGAAGAAACGAACCTCCATCAACAAAGAAAAATTCCATAACTCACGCCTCCCGTTTTACAATACAGTATTCTTCCAATTCTCCAGCAGAGACAGAAAATTTCATGTTTGTGGAAGTGTTCAGCCTTGCAGCTATGACACGGGCCTGGGTTGTGGTTAGGTCCGGTCGGTAGAATGTCTTTGATTCACCAACCTTGAAATTCTTAAATGTTTCAGTCCAGACAGGGCGCATTACTATTCCGTCAATGACTGTCTTTTTTCTTCGTTTTTGCTTTGTTACTAACATAATGTATGTTATTTTTGTATGTTAAACTTTTTTGTTGCGTTGTGATATATCTTGGAGTTGTATCACGATGCAAATATAAGGCATATTTGCATTATTACAATAGGTTATGTATGAAAAATAATGCAAATATGCTTATTTAGAAATATTCTAAATAATATTTTTATGGAAAATTCAGTGTTAGAGAGAATTAATAAGGTAATTGATAATAATGGTTGTTCTATCACCTTTTTAAGTAAGGAGTTTGGTATAGTTCAAACTACGCTCAATAGGCAAATTAAAGGAGATGTTCAATTGTCTGCACACACAATTGAGGCGTTTTTGCATTATTTTCCTAATCTTTCTGCCGAATGGCTTCTCCGAGGTAAAGGCGAAATGCTATTGAGTGATTCCGCTCCTTTGCCTGTGAAATCATCAAATGAAGAGATAATATCTCTCCGTGCTGAGAATGCTGTGCTCCGAGAGATGGTTGGTTTAAAAAGAAGGAATGATCGCCAATCGGAAACCGAGATTGCATAGTGATTGATTTTAAGACAAAAGAAAGAATAACTTGATTTTGGTTTTGAGATGTTACAAGTCGGTTCTTAAACAGGATATTTTGTATGGAAATTAGACTACCTGATAATCCATATTTGGGATGTTTGTTTTGTTCCATTATAGTTTATACTTTGATTTTTTTTGTGGGTTACTTGTTTGAGATATTTGGCTTTTTAGTTTTAATACCATTAGCTTTAGCGTATTGCGCATTTTATGTGTACAAGAATATTGAGGAACATAAAAGAAAAATAGAATTACAGAAGGCTTTGTATAGGGCGAAATACAATGAACTGTATCATAAAGTCAACGAATCATATGGTCATATTATAGCATTATTCACGTTAAAATTAAATGAGAAATATACATTTATGCATTTTGATAATTCACGTTATCAGAATCAAATAGATTTAAATCAGAAGTTTAAATCCATTTTTGACATTCACGAATTTAAAAAATCAGAATGTGAGTATTGTAGAATGATTTTATCTGATTTTTTAATGTATGCTGTCCGAATCTTTAAAAGTGAAAAAGAATTTGTTCAACCAGATATTAGTCGTACAGAAGAAATCAAGTGGCAATATGCCGATAGCACTTACTTAAAAAAGGAAAAAGAAAACAATTGTACAAAAGATGGCAAGAATCCTTCAGATTGGTCAATAAGGAGAAGTCTTGTTTGGCGTAGAGACCAGATGAAATGTCAATGTTGCGGAATGTATTTAAATTTAGAAGAATGCCACATTCACCATATACAAAGGCGTTCAAATGGAGGAACACATGAATTGACTAATTTAGTGACCTTGTGCAAAGATTGCCATACAAAGATGCCAGGGCATGAAAAAATGAAAGCCTACACAAGCTACTATGTAGGTAGGAAGATACATACCCCTAATTGTAGATATGCCAAACGCGCATCTCGTGTCATTGCAACTTATTCTAATCTCAGAAAAAAAGGAATAGAACCTTGTAAAATATGTTGTCCATGGGAACGTAATGAATGGAAAATATCAAACTACAGGATGCAATTTGAAGATGATATTAAAAATATTTTAGAGGATGTAATTCTGGCTCATTTCCATCAAAATGAAGGTAGCAAGGGAAAGAAGCAAAGAACCCCATCACCAAGTTTAGATGCTTAGCGATGGGGACGCGATCATTTGTTAATTAATAACAAATGTGTTGTTTAAGTTAGCTGGGGTATTGTTTTGATATAACAAATAGTTGTATCTTTGTGTAGTATCCTAACATTATTATAGCTGTCATAAACGATGTGAGAGCGGTTCTGAAATGGGCAACTGGGAAAGACAACAAATAGAGAAGTCCGAGCAGAAGGAGCGGGACAAGGTTAGTAGAGAAACTTTAGGAAAGTTTTTCTACGATTTGGCGAAGTTGGTCTTTACGACCATGGCTTTGGTCGGTGGGGTGTCGTTGATCATAGAAGAGCCACAGACCAAGCAGGTGATTTTATTGGTAGCCGGTCTTTGTTTTACAATATTGTTAGCGTATATTGGGTTTTTAATATTAAAAAGGCGATAATATGGATTTCATAATTATGTTTTTTTTGGTAGGAGCGATTATTGCGGCAGGTATAGCCATTTGGCTTAATACTAAGTCTGGAAAAAAATGGCTTGCAAGTCTGTAACCTTTGCATAAGGCATTTGTTTACGCAAATTTTCTTTTGAGGCATATTTTAAAGGCGGCGAATTTATTTTCGTCGCCTTTTTTATTATAAAAGTTTAACTTCAACCCTAACCCAAGCGCATTAATTATCCGATAAAATGTACCTACACTTGGATTAAATGTTTCAATATAATACAACCTGTTCGGGCCTTATTTGCGTTTCTTTCCTGATGTAGATAACATACATTATGTTAGGCACTTGTAGATTAGACTTAATAAATCTTTCTATTTTTTTGTTCCCATATTTCAATAGTAAAAGTAAGTTTATCACCTTGCCCAAAGCAAAGGAGGTCTTTGCAGGATCAGTGTAATCCACATTCTTTATCAAAAGAGGCTAATCTGCCACAGTAACGGAAGATATGGGGAGAATGTATAATAGGAGAGGGGAAATAGGGAGATACGGATTAAAGTTGAAAGAAGTAGTTAAAATATTCACCAGTATGGAAACAATACGTTACTTTTGTGACCGTAAGACAGAAAAGTTGCTTTATGGTAAGTCTGCGAAGTAGAAATAGTAACAAAAGAAAGATACAAGAGTGTTCTCTTTTTATAGCTTATGTTTTTACTATGTTTTGCTGTATTTTGTATATATCTGAATATCAACTACAAGTTTCAGCGGCGCAGGCTGCTATAGAAGACTGATCCGGTTATGAATGTTCGATTTCATAATAGTGAAATTGGAGTTCCATGACTATGAAAATAAAGTTCCATGCCTGTGAAACAAAAGTTTCATGGGTATGGAATTTTTATTTTATCGTAGTATCCGATGATTTTCGAGAATAATTTATGAAAAAAAGTACCGAAGAAATCACAAAATAATGTACATTTGTTTTTTGATGATGAACGAATAAACAATATCTACGTATGGAGCGATATTTAATAATTAAGACGAGAGATGAATTATTGCGTATCAAAATAGGGCAGATCCTCTATTTTGAAGCAGATAGAAATTACACTAAACTACTTTTATCTAACGGAATTCAATTCACATTTGCAATCAACATAGGAAAAATTGAAGAAATATTGGAGAAACAAGTCGCAGGTTGTAACACAATCCTGATGCGTGTAGGTAAAAGCCATATCATTAATAAAAATCACATCTTGCAGATAAATTTACCCAAGCAGAAGCTATTATTGCTAACGCAGGATGGAAAACCGAGGGAGTTGGTGATATCCAAGGATCCCTTGAAGGTATTGAAAGATACGCTCGAAAAGGAAATGGGAAAACCTGAAGAACCAAAAGTTGTTACAGAATGATCATCAGAATTGGAAAAGCTAGCGATAATGATTTTGTAGTAAACGACCCTCATGTAAGCCGGTATCATGCAAAGCTGATCCGTGAAGAGGGGGGATGTTGGCTACTTGAAGATTTGGGATCGACAAACGGAACATTTGTCAATGGTGCCCAGATCGTTAAGAAGCATGTTACTCCCAGCGATACGATCAAGCTGGGAGATAATTATGTGTTAAACATTTCCGAAGCCTTGAAGTCCAACAACGATTACAGCGAAGAGTTTGCTGCGCTGAAGCAAGTTTACGATAATTACATTCAAGCAAAGGTTAAGATACAATCTTCTAATCAATTTAAGACCAGATTATTCCAGTCTCTTCCATTTGCTCTTCCCGGTGTAGTGGGGGTTGTGATCGGTTTCCTAGGGAAAGGAAGTCCGGAACTGTTCGGATTGAGTCTGTTTATTACGATCTGTGCTCCGACCGTCGGTATCTACCTGGGTGCGAAACAGTCGGCCAAGATCCCACAGTTGCTGCAAGATCTGACCAATCAATTCAAAATCGATTATGTTTGCCCCAAATGCGGAACGTTTTTGGGTGAAATACCCTGGGAATCATTGCGCAATAGAAAACAATGCCCGATGCCTTCTTGTAAAGCTAAATGGGTGAGCGAATAAGAATCTGTTTCATATACTAAAAGTAATACTTTCGTACAGTAAACCCAAACATTTGATTATAAGGAACTATTTTGTGCTTGGATGTCAGCTCGTTTCCCTACTTTTGTTTCCAGAAAATTTAATTATAACATTTTATGCAAGAAGAGGATTACACATTCGTGACTTTAGACAGCGACGATGCTATACTGACCGACGCTGTTATTGTGGATGTGGACGGGGAAAACGACTTGTCGGATGTTGTAATGATTGACGAAAGTATTGATGTTTCTGATTTTATTACATTATCCGATGACACTATTATGTTGTCCGACGCAGATATGCTGGATACATATTCAACCGATATTGACGGATCTGATATATCGTTCATTTTATGATTTCCGTTAAATGTCCACATTGCCATGTTGGGTTAAAGGTAGACGAGGGGAAAATTCCCCTCGATATCACCTCTTTCAAATGCCCGAAGTGCAGACAACCGATTCCAGTCTCTTTGCTATCTATGGAGAAAGGAAGTGTCGCATCTGAATCGGAAACGGTTCTGATACAGCCTTTTCGTATGACGACCGGACATCTCTCTGTAATTGCAAATGCTGATACGCCGGAGCAAACTTTCCCTCTTCAGGAAGGTGTCTATATCATCGGACGAAAATCCAAGGCATCTACTGCTACGATCGGTATTGTGACGGCTGATAAATCAATGAGCCGAGAACATATCCGGATCGAGGTAAAAAAAGATGCCAAAGGAGGCTATAAACATTATCTTTCTGACAATAATAGTAAAAATCATACGTTATATAATAGCAATTACTTAGAGAATGGAGAGATTGTCGTACTCAATAATAATGATGAAATTATTATTGGTCGCACAGTTCTCCGATTTAATGAATAAAAATAGTCTATGCTATGAATATAACGATCGGCAACCCCTGGGCAGTCAGTGAAAAAGGAGGCAGATTGAATAATGAAGATTCTATCTTTCCTTTGCCGGAAACGGCAAATTCCAATCAAAACTTATTTTTGGTATGTGATGGTGTCGGGGGGGCTGAAAAAGGGGAGATTGCAAGTTCATTGGCTTGCGAGTCTTTCCAGACTTTTTTCTCAACTTTTCGTGAAGGTGAGCCGAACGCAGATTTTATAAATAAAGCGATTCGTTATACCGAAGCACGTTTTGATGACTATGTAGCAATTCATCCGGAAGCCAAAGGAATGGCAACCACCTTGACCATGACCTTTGTAGGTACGACCGGCATAACCTTGGCGCATGTGGGGGACAGTCGGATTTACCATTTCCGGAAAGGAGAAATCTTGTTCCAGACTGAAGATCATTCATTGGTTAATTCGTTAGTGAAATTAGGAAAAATCACCCATGAAGAGGTTGCACATCACCCACAGCGGAATGTGATCATACGGGCTATCCAAGGGACGGACCGTCCGACAGAGGCTGATGTCGTACTTTTGGATGATATCAAGGCTGGTGATTTTTTGTTCATGTGTTCGGATGGTGTACTCGAACGTCTTAACAATGATGAGCTTTCGGATATATTCAAGCATTTAGGTGGTCCGGAAGAGATTAAAAACGCAATCATGTCCGCTTGTAGCGGGAAAACACACGATAACTTTTCTTTTTATATCATACCTATACAAAATGTGTTAGATTCCGCAGGAATTAAACAAAATATTCTTTCATTCCTTTATTCTTTTATATAAATAACGTAATTTTGGCAGACTAATAGAATTGCGCATAGTATAGTTATGAATTTGCCAAACGGACATGTTCTTCAGAATGGAAAATATCGGATCACTCATGTAATCGGTCAGGGCGGCTTTGGTATAACATACAAAGGCGTCTGGTATACGGAGGTGAAGGGATCGTTAGGAACCGTACAGACAGAGGTGCCTATTTGCATAAAAGAATACTTCTTTAAAGACTATTGTTACAGGGAAGCAGAATCATTTGCTGTCAAGGTGCATTCCGAGACAGGAAGGGTTCTTTTCGATAAATTCAAAGAGAAACTTATCAAGGAAGCCAAAATTCTTTCTGAAGTTCACCATCCTCATATAGTGAATGTGCTGGAAGTTTTCGAAGAAAACGGCACGGCTTATATTGCCATGGAATATATTCCCGGTTGTTCACTCAAATATATGATGGACAGGGAAGGCATATTGCCGGAACCGAAAGTCCTCAGATATGTTCGCCAGATAGGAGAAGCACTCCAGTTTGTACATGAAAAGAACATTCTTCACTTGGATATCAAACCCAGCAATATCCTGATTGACTCGTCAGGGAAAGCACGTCTGATTGATTTCGGTGTGAGCAAGCGATATGACATCGAGCAACAGGAAACAAGTACGACCATGCTTACCTTATCAAAAGGATTTGCCTCGATCGAACAATACGATAACGAAGGAACACAAAGTTTTTCACCCTGTCCGGATATCTATTCGCTCGGTGCTACCATGTATAACCTTTTGACAGGGAAGATTCCGACCGAATCTATTTTGCGGGCAACACGTCCTTTGCAGAATCCGTCGGAACTGAACAGGAATATATCTCCTAAGACAGAAGCCGCTATAATCAAGGCAATGCAAATCATTCCGGCCGATCGTTTCCAAACGGTGGATGAAATGATGGCTGCATTAGATTTTCCTGCGGAAGAAGAAATACCTGCAAATGAGTTGCAAAATACAGACGGGCAGGAGGCGGATGGTGAGACAACGGTCATACATCCGAATGAGCAATCGCCTCTGAATGAGGAGGACGAAGATCGTACGATTATAAATAGCGAAGAAATTATTTCTCAGCCCTCTAAGAAAAAAAGAAAAGGGATGCTGATATCCGTGCTTATTGCTATATTTGCCAGTGCAGGATCTGTTGTCGCTTTTCTGGTGCTGGGGAACAAAACCTCTACGAAACCGGATGTAACGGAGTTGATTAGCCCGGTCGAAGAGGAAAAAGATTCAATAGGCATCTTTCAAGACACAACTGTTTCGGAGGTGAAAGAAGCATCTATGCTTAGCGAGAAGGATAAGAAAACAGAGGCAGCAATGGCCCGACAGCCGGAAAAGGTGACGCCCGTTGTTGTTGATGAACCCCGGAAGCAACCGGATACAAAGCAGGTTCCGGCTGAAGGAAATAAAATAACAATACAGCCAGTACAGCCTACTGCTGAAGAAATTGAGGCGAAATATGTCGCTTTAATAGCTTCTGGCAAGGAGAAGATGGGAAAAGCGGACTTTACGAACGCAAAGAAAGATTTCACGAAAGCGAAAGAAACCAAGTTGACGGAAGAGGTCGTACGTCTTTTGATTTCTTGTGATGAAAAGGAAGCAGCCAAACTTTTGGCCGACAGGAAAGCTCAATATGAGATGAAGAAAACTTTCGGGAACTTTACAATTGTACGAAAGAAATCGACCATGTTATATGGGGCGATCGATTCGGATGCGAACGAGCGTATACCATGTAAATATCGTAATGTCGGGATTGCCGAAAATGGCCGTGCTTTCGAACGTAAAGATGGTTTGTTCGATATCTATAATGCTGATGGCGTGTTGGTAAATGAAGGATCAACGTATTATTAACGTGTTTATGAAAAGACTTTGGATTTTAACTCTTTTTGTTGCGTTGCCGATGTGTTTGCTGGCTCAACAAAAAACAGAATATAACAGAAAAGGTGACGAGGCGATGAAACGCTTGGACTATAGCGATGCAAGGATGTGGTATGAAGAAGGTGTCGTGCAATGTGATCCTTACAGTATCGAGCAGCTCACATCGATTTGGTTAGCCAACCAGAGAATGCGTCCATCAATGCACAGTCTGATGAACAAGTGTCGGGCTTGTCTGGAACTGATGGCCAATAATGAGGATACAACAGCCATTTCGCAGCTGATAATCTATTATACCGAGGGGATAGGAACTTCCAAAAACGAAACTTTGGCCCAATCCTGGCAAGATCGTCTGGAAACACTTCGCAAACCGGTAGAGCCCGTTTTCTATCCTTCTGCCAACCCAATAAAGCCAGATACCCCCAAAGAACCGATGAAGTTCTTTATTGGTTATGCCTACTCCATAGAAGCACCTTATGGCTTGACAGTGGGAGGGGTGAAATCTCGTTTGGGTTGGTTCCTGCGTTTTAAGACCAATCTAGGTTTTAAGGAGTACGACGGGGAATGCCGGGGAACAGATGAGTTTGTCGGTCCTACTCCCGATAATCCGTTTTATTTCACGAATAAGAAAAAGGTGAATAACTATGCCGGTACAGCTGGTTTGGTTGTAAAATGTACATCCTGGTTATATACGTCCGTAGGTTTAGGATATGGCAGTCGGGAATTATTATGCGAATATATCACAATCGATAATTCGGATTATAGAATAGAAAAATCCTATTGGGCGAAGAATTTGGATTATTCTTATAGCGGGTTAGCTGCCGATCTGGATGTAATGGTTAAGTTCGGTCCTGTGTTTGTAAGTGCAGGGTGCAATACGTTGAATTTTAAATATGTTGATTTGAATGCCGGTGTCGGTCTGTTTTTCTAATAAGAATTATTTATGAAACACATATACTCAATCTTTTTATCAGCTGTTTCACTTTTATGGATGCTTTCCGGATGTGTGGAAGATCCGGATATGGATACGCGTTTGCAGAAAGCAAAGGCTCCGGAGGTTTCCGAGACTTCAATGGAAGGAGAAGCATATGCTTCTTCGATCACTTTAAAGGCTCAAATAATGAAAGAGAACGGTTTGCCAGTAAAAGAATGTGGGGTTTGTTGGAGTACCCAAACAGGAACGGAGCCGCTTGAAAACATGCGTAACAAGCGATATACAAAAGCTGATAAAATAGAAAACCACAATTTTACAGCTACCATATCCAATTTGGAAGATAGTACAAAATATTATGTATATGCTTATGCTATTAATGATATAGATACTGCATTTTCAAAAACAGAAGGAGCGTATACAACAATAAATGGTATTGGAGAAGTTGCGACTTTGGATGTGGATAGTGCCACAGTAAAAGCAACTTCCACTTGGGTAAAAGGGAAAGTTAAGAATCGGGGAGTCGGCATTGAGAAATTAGGTTTCTACTATAAGAAAAAGAAACAAACCGGAGATATCGAACCCTCGGATCAAGATTCCGTTATCACATACGAAGGGAGTGACTTGGCAACTGTCGATACTTTCTCCTGCCAGATTACGAATCTGGAGCCGGAAACTTGGTATTATGTCCGTGCTTTTGCCAAAAATCAGTTTGGCGAGTTTGCTTTTAATGTGGACTCTTTTAGGACTACAGATGGCAAACCTTTTGTCGGTAAGTTGAGTCTGATAAAAGACAGTACGACTTTCACCACAGCCGATCTGTTTGCTTTCTTGATCAATGAGGGAGATGCACCTGTCAGTGCCTATGGTTTCTGCTGGAGTGTAGAAGAAGGGCCGACGATAGATGCTGATACAATCATTTGTACGAGCCTTGAGGATGATGGTAAATTTACGGGAAGGATACAGGGATTGGAGTCTGCCAAAAAATATTATGCAAGGGCTTATGCCATAAATAACTTCGGCACAGTATATAGTGAAGAAGAAATTACGATTTCGACAAAAAGCGAGAAGCCGAATATTATAACATTCCCCATCACCCCTGATTCGATCAAAAGCGATGGAACAGTTCACATTGGCGGGGAGTTGCAGAATGGCGGAAACAGTGCTGCTACAGAGTGGGGAATTTGTTGGTCTTCAAGCAATAAGGAACCGAGTATCAAGGATAATCATGTTGCTGTAGATGATACGCTTTTCATGTATGCATTGCCTTCGTTAAAAGGTGCAACAATCTATTATGCAAGGACTTATGCTACTAACAAAAGTGGTTTGACTGGCTATGGAGAAGTTAAATCTTTTACTACTCCGAATATTTTTGAGAATAAAAATATTTATCCGGGAGCTAATAGGCAATTTTCTGCTGGATTTATCCTTAATGATCAAAACTCAGGTTCTCGTATCTATGTTGTAGGAGGAGACTTAGGTGGTGAACGGAGTAAAGAAATGTTTGGATATAATGTGCAGGCTGATGAATGGATTCCTATGGCTGAATGTCTAAATGCCTACTCTCAAATGAGTGCTGCTGTTTATAAGAATCAAGCCTATCTCCTTGGTGGTATAGACAAACAGACGATAGGGGCTAATTGCCAGATATACAATTTGGACAACAATTGGTCGGAACCTACTCAATATTCACTACCGGGAGGTCGTTTCGGTGCTGTCAGCTTTACTTATCGGGACTCTTTATATGTATTGGGAGGATCGGATGGAAGCAATAATATGAATGAGATATTGCGTTACGACCTGTCTTCACAGAATATAGATGGAAGTTGGGATGTAATCGCTAAATTCCCTGCTTATCAACGTGGTGGTATTGTTCAGGTTGTAGGAGATAAAGTTTATGCCGGATTGGGAGAAGGCGGAAATGGCATAAGAAGTGGTTTTTGGGAATCTTCCGATAGTTTGAAGATATGGAATCCGATATCTATTCCTGATAAAATAGGAAGTGTCTCATCTGGCGTTTATGATGAACAGAGAAACAGCTTTTTTATGATTGATAATAACGGGAAGATATGGGAATATAATCTGTCAAGTGGTGAATGGACAGCTCGTTCTTTATTGGGTTATCGCATGAACAATTACCATATGTTTATGTTAAATGGTATAATCTATATTTTAGGACAGGATCTATATTATGCCAACAAATTTATCAAGTATAATCCGATATGGGATAATTAATCATGAACAGAACAAAGATATTAGAAGAGATTCAAAAAAACGTAGAACTCTTGTCGACTACTGGTTTAGAGGCGTATAAATATATTCCGCTACACCAGAAACCTTCCCCGTCGGTGACGGCACTCAGGGAAATCATGAATTTGCTCCGCAAGGTTATTTTTCCCGGTTTCTTCGGAACGGAACAGGAGGCACAGACGGATTCCATACAATATTATACGGGTGTATATCTGGAGCAGGCCTACGACCTGTTGCAGGAACAAATCTATAATGGCTTGTGCTTTGAGGTCGAACGTTGTTGTGATTCCAAAGATCGTGCTTCTGAAATAGCCATTGCTTTTATCAATAAGGTTCCACATATCAAGTATCTTCTATCGACAGACGTGAAAGCTATCTTGGATGGTGATCCGGCAGCCAAAAGCCCCAGTGAGATTATTTTCTGTTATCCGGCAATTCATGCCATTCTTTATCAGCGCGTAGCACATGAGTTACTGAAGCTCGGTGTGCCTGTGATTCCACGTATTATAACGGAAATGGCCCATTCGGATACAGGAATAGACATTCATCCGGGAGCGCAAATCGGAGAATATTTCAGTATCGATCATGGTACGGGGGTTGTGATCGGGCAGACGGCTATAATCGGTAATCATGTCCGCCTTTATCAAGGTGTGACATTGGGTGCAAAAAGCTTTACCTTGGACGAAGAAGGATTGCCTTTGGACGTACCGCGCCATCCGATTATCGAAGATTATGTTACAATCTATTCCAATGCCTCCATTTTAGGGAGGATCACTATTGGTCACGGCTCCGTGATTGGTGGTAACATCTGGCTTACCCATAGCGTTCCACCTAATTCCAAAGTATTGCAGACACGTGCTGTCGAAGATAAATAGCAGAGGGCGGCATATTGTTTTCACTTTCATTTCAAAACCCATAGCTTTAGGCTCCATAACCCATAGCATTAGATACCCTAAAGCTATGCTTTATTAATCCCCTAACGATTTTTGCACAATAGCCTTGGGATTAAAGAGAAAAGATAGGCTTTATTCCGGAAAAATATGTATGTTTGCAGATATACCTTATTTGAGCGAATTATACCTTAAAATAGTGTAGACCATGAATAAAGTGAAAACATTGGATGATCTTCGGAAGATGCGTGAAACCTTGCGCTCGACCTTGGATATTAGAGAAAAAAGTAATCATCCTGAACAAATGGTACAGATCCGGATATCTATGGCAACTTGCGGGATCGCTGCCGGAGCCAAAGAGATCATGAATTATTTCATTGAAGCACTGGATCGTGAAAAAGTAGATGCATTGGTGACACAAACCGGATGCATGGGGTATTGCTATGCCGAACCGACTGTCGAGGTTACCCTGCCAGGTAAAGAACCTCTTGTTTTCGGACATGTGAAGAAAGCGAAAGTGGATGAAATCATTGACCGGTATATCCGGAATGGGGAACTGCTGGACGATATTATCCCGGTCACTTACACGGTTGTTAAACCGGAATAACAAAACTTCCTTAAACACTTAATACTTACATAATGGCACAGTACAATAGTTATATACTGGTGTGTGGCGGTACCGGCTGTCGTGCATCACAGAGTGAACTTATACTTCAAAATCTGAAAGAGGCCGTCGAACGACATAAGTTGCAGGATATTGTCCAAGTGATCCGTACCGGTTGCTTCGGTTTTTGTGAAAAAGGGCCGATAGTTAAAATGGTTCCGGACAATACGTTCTATGTTCAGGTAAAACCGACGGATGCCGAAGACATTGTCCGGGAGCATTTAGTGAAGGGACGTAAGGTAGAACGGCTTCTATATGTCAATCCCGAAACTAACGAGCAAGTACCGGATTCCAAGCATATCAATTTTTACAAGAAACAGCTCCGTATCGCTCTAAGGAATTGCGGTTTTATCAATCCCGAAAATATAGACGAATATATCGCCCGCGACGGTTATGTAGCTTTAGGTAGAGCCTTGACCGAGATGACGCCCGAATCGGTGATCAAAGAGATCATGGATAGTGGCTTACGCGGTAGGGGAGGAGGCGGTTTCCCGACCGGCTTGAAATGGCAGATAACCCGTAAAGTGAAAGCTCCCCAGAAATATGTCGTCTGTAATGCGGATGAAGGCGATCCGGGAGCATTCATGGACCGTTCCATCCTGGAAGGTGACCCGCATTCCATCGTTGAAGCGATGGCGATCAACGGATATTGTACGGGAGCCACGAAAGGGCTGGTTTATATCCGGGCCGAATATCCGTTGGCCGTAGAGAGGTTGAAGATTGCAATCCGGCAAGCCAAAGAATATGGTCTACTGGGTGAAAACATCTTCGGGACGGATTTCTCTTTCGATATCGAGATACGTTATGGGGCAGGAGCATTCGTTTGTGGTGAAGAAACGGCGTTGATTCATAGTATGGAGGGGCTTCGCGGAGAAGCGACTGTTAAACCGCCTTTCCCAAGCGAACAAGGTTACAAAGGTTGCCCGACCAATGTGAATAATGTGGAAACATATGCCAACGTGCCGGTTATCCTGTTGAAGGGAGCTGAATGGTTCAGTAGTATAGGTACGGAGAAAAGTAAGGGGACGAAAGTCTTTGCCCTTGCGGGAAAAGTAAATAACGTTGGGCTGATAGAGGTTCCGATGGGGACGACGTTACGCGAAGTGATCTTCGGTATAGGAGGAGGCATCAAAGATGGAAAGAAATTTAAGGCTGTGCAGACAGGAGGTCCTTCAGGTGGCTGCCTGACTGAGAAGCATCTGGATTTGCCGATCGACTATGACAATCTTTTGGCTGCCGGTTCGATGATGGGGTCGGGGGGGATGATTGTGATGGACGAAGACGATTGTATGGTCGCTATGGCCAAATTCTATCTGGATTTCACGGTCGAGGAGTCATGTGGCAAATGTGCTCCTTGCCGGATTGGCAACAAACGGTTGCACGAGATGTTACAAAAGATTACGTCCGGCAACGGAACGATCGAGGATCTGGAACGGCTTCGTAACTTGGCTGGTGTGATCAAAGACACTGCCTTGTGCGGTTTGGGACAGACATCGCCCAATCCAGTTTTGTCTACGATGGATAACTTCTATGATGAATATCTGGCCCACGTGAAGGAAAAACGTTGTCCGTCTCATCAATGTCGCGAACTGACGCAATATTTTATCAATCCAGAGAAATGCAAGGGATGTACGCTTTGTGCCCGGATGTGTCCGGTGAATGCGATCACGGGAGACAAGAAAGTTCCGCATGTGATTGATCCGCAGACTTGTATCCGGTGCGGTTCATGTATAGAGAGATGTAAGTTCGGTGCTATTTATGTGCACTAAAGTAGTGAAGAATGGACAATGACAATTAAATGTATGGAAACAGTAAAGCTTATTATAGATAGAAAACCAGTGGAAGTCCCCAAAGGAACCACGATCCTGGATGCTGCAAAAGGAATGGGTATCCGCATTCCGACTCTTTGCTATATGAAGTTGGAAGATTTGCACTATGAAAATAATCCGGGTGCTTGCCGTATCTGCGTAGTTGAAATAGAAGGTCGCCGTAATTTGGCTCCTTCCTGTAAAACGGAGTGTATGGAAGGGATGGTTGTGCAAACACACAGCCCACGCGTGATGAATGCCCGGAAAACCGTAATGGAACTGATCCTGTCCAACCATCCGGCAGAATGTCTGACTTGCAGTAGCAATGGACATTGTGAACTACAAGCAATTGCTCACGACCTGGGGATACGTGAGATTCGCTATAAAGGCGAGATGTCCACATTCCAGATAGACCGTTCACCGTCTATCGTCCGCAACATGAACAAGTGCATCATGTGCCGCCGTTGCGAGACCATGTGTAATAATATCCAGACCGTTGGGGCTTTGACTGCTGTCAATCGAGGCTTTAATGCAGCCGTCTCTACGGCTTTCGAACGGGATATTGCCGGTAGTACGTGTTCCTATTGCGGCCAGTGCGTATCGGTCTGCCCAGTAAACGCGTTGAGCGGACGGAATACACAACAGCCGGTGTTGGATGCGCTGGCCGATCCGGACAAAATCGTGATAGCCCAGACAGCTCCGGCTGTCCGTACGGCTTTGGGACGCGATTTCGGATATGAACCGGGGACATTGGTAACGGGTAAAATGGTTTCCGCCCTCCGCAGGTTGGGCTTCGATTATGTTTTCGATACGGATTTTGCCGCCGACCTGACTATTATGGAAGAAGGGACAGAACTGTTGCAACGGATCGGGAAATACTTGAAAGGCGATCAGGAAGTAAAAATGCCGTTGATGACGAGTTGCTGTCCGGGGTGGGTCAGCTTCGTCGAACAGCATTTCCCGGAATTATTAGACAACCTGTCGACAGCTAAGAGCCCACAGCAGATGTTCGGTGCAATTGCCAAAAGTTATTTTGCCGAAAAATTGGGAGTAGACCGAAAGCGGATCGTTGTCGTGTCGATCATGCCCTGCCTGGCAAAGAAATATGAAGCCAGTCGTCCGGAATTTGCGGTCGATGGCAATCCGGATGTCGATATTTCGATCTATACGCGCGAATTGGCCCGCCTGATCCGCTATGCAAACATAAACTTCGCGGAACTGCCAGATAGCGATTTCGATCGTCCGTTAGGCGAATCGACAGGAGCCGGAGTTATCTTCGGAACAACCGGTGGCGTGATAGAAGCTGCTTGCCGTACGGCGTACGAGCTATATACGAAAAAAACTCTTCCTAAAATTGATTTTGAAGAACTCCGCGGGCTGGAAGGCATTCGCAGTGCAACAATAGACTTCGATGGGACACCGATAAAAATAGGAATTGCACATGGTTTGGGCAATGCCCGTAGATTGGTTGAAGAAGTCAAAAACGGCATGTCGCCCTATCATGCCATCGAAGTTATGGCATGTCCGGGCGGTTGTATCGGTGGTGGCGGCCAACCGTTCCACAGGGGCAGGATGGAGGTGCTGCGCAAACGTGCGGCGGCTCTCTATCAGGAGGATCGCAGCAAGACGCTTCGCAAGAGCCATGAGAATCCTTATATTCAAGCTCTTTATGCTGACTATCTGGGAGAACCGTGTGGACCGCGTGCCCACAAGCTGTTGCATACGCACTACTTCGACCGCAAGGAAGCCATTAACATGTTTACGCAAGAAAATCAGGAGGGATAAACGATGGATAAGATGAAGATACATTTGATTCAGATGAAGATCGATGAATTGTTGGCTGTCTGTGATGAACATAATAACGATCCGGGAGAGCTGATCAACATATTGCATGCCGCCCAAGGCATATTCGGTTATCTGCCTCGCGAAGTGCAAGAGATCATCGCCGGCCGGTTGCATATTCCGGTTTCCAAAGTATATGGAGTTGTGACGTTCTATTCGTTCTTTACCATGACTCCGAAGGGGAAATATCCTATTTCCGTCTGTCTGGGAACGGCCTGTTATGTACGTGGAGCCGAGAAAGTCTTGGAAGAGTTCCAGCGCCAGTTGGAGATCAAAGTTGGAGAGACTACATCCGACGGCCTGTTTTCATTGGATTGTCTACGTTGTGTGGGGGCTTGCGGACTGGCTCCGGTCGTCACGATTGCCGGAAAAGTTTATGGACGTCTGACACCAGAGAAAGTGCGGGATATCCTTTCCGAATACTACCTGTTGGAGCAAGTATAAGCGACTCGTCTGTTGTGCCAATGCTGTGACACAACAGTGCCATCGCATTGGCACAATTGTGTCGTAACGATGGCACGGCCATATAATAAAGGCGATCTTCTATTCTTTGGTTTCTATATAAACGACATGCGTCTGTAAATATTCTTCAAGACCGTGTTTCCCATCTGCACCGCCGATTCCGGACTTACGCCATCCGGCATGGAAACCTTGCATAGCTTCAAAGTTCTCACGATTGATATATGTTTCGCCAAATTTCAGCGAGCGCATAATCTTGAATGCATAGTCCAGATTTTGGGTATAGACGGAAGATGTCAGTCCATACTCACAGTCATTTGCCCATGCAATCGCATCATCGATATCCGTATATTCGACAATGGGCAGGATAGGGCCGAAGGTCTCTTCCCGTATGATATCCATTTCTTGTGTGGCGCAATCCAGCACTGTAGGTTCGAAGAAATATCCTTTTGTTCCGATCCGATGACCGCCACATAGAAGTTTGGCTCCCTGCCGAACCGCCTTTTCAACTTTTTGCTCCATGGCAGCCAAAGCATTTGCTTCGATCAGTGGCCCCATATCCAAGTCTGCGATCTCGTTCGGATTGCCGACTTTCACCTGCTTCATACCGGCCACAAGCTTTTCCATAAAGATATCTTTGACCTTTTTATCTACATAAACCCGCTCCGCACAATTACATACCTGTCCGGTATTGATAACGCGTGAAGCGATGATCGACTTCACCGCCAAGTCTATATCTGCGTCTTCCATCACGATTGCAGGAGCTTTTCCTCCTAATTCCAAAGATACTTTTGTTATATTAGGAGCTGCTGCTGCCATTGTCTGTTGTCCGGCACTTACACTTCCCGTAAGGCTGACCATGCCAACTTTCGGATTTGCTGCCAACTCATGACCTATCACCGAACCACGTCCGTTCACTAAGTTAAAAACTCCGGCTGGCAAACCGACTTCTTCTACAATTTGTGCAAAAACGTATGCATTTTCAGGTGTCAGCTGACTCGGTTTTACCACGATCGTATTACCGGTAATCAAAGCCGGGGCTGCTTTGCGTGCAACCAGGAAGAAGGGGAAGTTCCAGGGGAGAATACCGGTTGTTACACCAATTGCTTTCTTGAACAGGAATATGCTTTCACGCGGACGGTCGCTGGGGATGATTTCACCTTCATACCGGCGGGCCCATCCAGCCATATAATCGATATAATCTGCCGTAAAAAGAACTTCCACATTAGCCAGGCCTTGCGTCTTTCCACCTTCACGAACAATTATATCAGTCAGTTCCTTTTCTCTTTTGCGGATACCGGCTGCAATTTTGGTCAGATAAGCGGCCCTTTCTATAGAAGGTGTCCTTTCCCATTGACCCTGAGCTTTTTCTGCTGCATCGATCGCTCTTTTAGCATCTTCGACCGTACCGTCCGGCATTAATGATATAACTTCTTCAGTAGAAGGATTTAATACCTTAATCCATTTTCCAGATTCATGTTCTATGAATCTGCCATCAATAAACATTTTCAATTCCTTCATGGTAATATCTTTTTAGGTTGAATTTTGATTTTAAAAGTACAAGAAAGAAAAAATGATCATGTTTAAAAAATGATATTACTTATTACAGAAATGATATATTTCTGTAATACAGGATTATAATGTATGGCTAAGCTGATCGGAAGATAGTTTTTTTCATTATTTCTGAACCAAACTGAATTATGTGCTGTTATATGATAAAATGAATTAGGAATTATATCCAAAGAAATTCCTAAGACGATTAAGTTAGTAGTATTTGTTTTTTCATATAAGTAGAGTTTGTTATTTGTTTGGTCCGTATGTAACTGTGAAGTTGGATACGGGCTTTTTTTGTGTTTCTTAATATGTTTACTTTAAATAATTACGATTAGGTTGCGTAGACTAGATTTAGTAGATGATCCCGAAGAACCAGG